>Ga0129311_1001700_pt1 | contig 14999 bp, 13 predicted proteins | sample Go1ome_FD_94435 | JGI IMG/M metagenome (GOLD analysis project Ga0129311, IMG submission 94435) | Western lowland gorrila individual fecal microbial communities from Wisconsin, USA - Go1022B metagenome | ecosystem: Host-associated > Mammals > Digestive system > Large intestine > Fecal | place... | reverse complement strand
GTTCAGGATTGGGAGGATGCCCAGGTGCGCCTTCGTTCTCAAGGCGAACGCTATAAGCGCTATGAACGTCATGACAATGAACATGCTTACCTGCTCACCGGCTTACTCAAATGTCCGGAATGTGGTGCTGGCATGTATGTCAGCAAGAGTGTCAAAAAGAGAAAAGACGGTTCTTATTATAAAGAGTTCTACTACTACGGCTGCAAGCATCGCCGTCAGGATCGCGGGCATAAATGCAGCTACAAAACGCAACTTCCTCTTCCGCTGATGGATCAGGCTATTGTGGAGGTCATTACATCTCTCATCAAGAAGCCTGATTTCGCCAAGCTGATGGCAGAGAAAATCAATACCGAAATCGACACCTCAGCCCTTGAACAGGAAATCGCACATCTTGAGAAGCAGCTTCGTCAGCAATATTCGGTCAAAGAAAAACTGATCGAAGAAATCGACCAACTTGATCCAGATGATCGCCATTATCGTCATAGGAAATCCGATCTTGATGAACGGCTATTTAGAATATATGACAAAATTGATGAATCGGAAGAATTGCTCATTGAAGCCAAAGCCAAGAAGCAATCCATTGAAGCAGATAAAGTCACAACGCAAAATATCATCGCCATCCTCACCAATTTTGAACACCTGTACAGCATTATGAACGACGTTGAAAAGCACGAACTCATGGCTGAACTGATTGCCGATATTCAAATCTACCCCGAACGGCAGCCAAACGGTCAGTGGCTGAAATCCATCCATTTCCAGCTTCCGATTATTCCGGAAAAAGAGCTGCAATTCGGTTTAGACAATTCAGGCGGATTTGAAACTGTTATGTCATTGGTCCAACAAAATCCGGATGATATCGTCAAGGTCAGCATCGACGCGGACGAGTTGGCCGTCACCAAGGCCGAAAGCAAGGCGACCTATGGCGAGATTCAGGCGCGCGTGAAGGAACAGACCGGCCTGAACGTCACGCCGCTGTACATCGCGCAGGTGAAAAGAAAGCATGGGATTATCGAGCGGGAATGCTACAACAAAGCGAAGTCCGAGAGCGCAAAGATGCTGATCTGCCCGCCGGATAAGGAAAAGGCGATTGAAGATGCACTGAGGTTCTTTGGGATGATCGCGTAAAGATTTCAAACCGGATCGGTCGGGGAATACTACCCGCTCGATCCGGTTTAATAAATTGAACCGATGTAAATCTGAGCCAGAAACGAATCCGATGGATTGATAGGACGTCGTTCTATGTCATTTTTTCATCGTGACAAATTTCTCGTTGACGAAATGGAGATTTCATGTTATACTGCCATCAGCGAAAAGGATTTTAAAGGTCCATACCTGTTATTTATCGCCCATGACAAATCGAGGTGAACCCATGAAGTTAGGCGAACTGGCAACCGTCCGAAGCGGGCTGGTTTTATCCAGAAAACAGGCGTGCAAAGGCGCCCCCGTCAAGATGCGGTATCCCCTACTGAGCTTTCGCGCCATCCACCCAAACGGATACATCGACATGGAACAGCTGGATGGTTTTGACGCCGCGGAGCAGTTATCACCGGAGTACCTGACACAGATCGGCGACGTCATCATCCGCCTGACCTCGCCGTACACCGCTGTTCTCATCGACGAAGCATCCGCCGGCATGGTCGTTTCATCAAACTTCGTCATCATCCGTGTTGATCGAAGCAGGCTCCTGCCCGGATATCTGGTCTGGCTGATCAACACGCCGAAGATCAGGAAAGCCATTTATGAAAACACCAGCAGCAACATGCTGGGCGCCATCAACGCCAGATTCTTTTCCGAATTTGAAATTCCCCCGCTGTCCATCCTCCAGCAGCAGAAAATCGCCGAACTGCATCTGCTGGCGAAAAAGGAGACGGCGCTGCTTCGCCAGTTGTCGGCAGAGAAGGAGCGCTACTACGATCTGCTGATCCGCAATGTACATTCGACCATGAAATGAGGTATGCATTATGACGACCCGCAATGATATCGAACGTGTCCTTTGGAAAGCCTGCGACAGCTTCCGTGGAAAAATCGACAGTTCCCGCTACAAGGACTACATCCTTTCCATGCTGTTCGTGAAATACCTGAGCGACGTCACCCTCGAAAGACGCGCCCTGTACATGGAGCAGTACGACGGTGACGAACGGCGCGTCGAGCGCGCCATGAGCCGGGAGCGGTTCTCCCTCGACAGGGAATCCACCTTCGATTATCTGTACGAAAACCGCACGGATACAGAGATCGGCCAGAAGATCAACGTCGCCCTTTCCCACATCGAGGATCACAACAGCGGAAAGCTGCGCAACGTGTTCCGCGCCATCGACTTCAACTCCCAAGTTGACTTCGGCGACGTCAAGGAAAAGAACGCGACACTCCGCAACCTGCTGGAAGACTTCCACGATCTGGATCTTCGTCCCGGCCAGCTCGGCTCCGCGGACATCATTGGAGACGCTTATGAGTACATGATCGCCAACTTTGCCTCCGACGCGGGCAAAAAGGGCGGCGAGTTCTTCACGCCAAGCCAGGTATCCGAGCTGGTGGCCTCGCTCGTCAAGCCGCGGGAAAACGACCGCATCTACGACCCCACCTGCGGAAGCGGCGGCCTGCTGCTCAAGGCCTACAAAAAGGTGCCCAGCGGCAAGGTTGCCGTCTATGGTCAGGAGCTGAACGCCCAGACCTGGGCGCTCTGCACGATGAACATGTTCCTCCACGGCGTGGATGACGCCCGCATTTGGCAGGGCGACACGCTCTCCAATCCGCAGAACCTCGAGGACGACAAGCTCATGAAGTTCCAGGTGGTGGTCGCCAATCCCCCCTTCAGTCTGGACAAATGGGACAGCGGCTTCCTCGCCAAGGCTAGTCTGGATGAAAAAGGAAAGAAGCAGGAAAAAATGGCCGCTTCTCTGGACGAGCACCATCGGTTTGACTGGGGCGTTCCGCCCTCCTCCAAGGGCGACTATGCCTTTGTGCTCCACATGCTGCACAGTCTGGATGCGGAAAACGGGCGCATGGCGGTTGTTCTCCCCCATGGTGTGCTCTTCCGCGGTGCCAGCGAAGGCAAGATTCGCAGGCAGCTGATTGAAATGAACCTGCTGGACGCGGTCATCGGCCTGCCCGCAAACCTGTTCTACGGCACGGGCATCCCCGCCTGCATTCTGGTGTTCAAAAAGAGCCGCACCTACGACGACGTCCTGTTCATCGACGCCTCCGGCGAGGGCAATTACGAAAAGGGCAAGAACCAGAATCTCCTGCGGGACAGCGATATTGCCCGCATCGTCAGCACCTACGAGGCGCGCGAGGCGAAGGTGGACAAGTACAGCTACCGCGCCTCCCGCGCTGAAATCCGCGAGAACGACTACAACCTGAACATCCCCCGGTATGTGGATACCTTTGAGGAGGAGGAGCTGGTGGACATCGACGAGGTGAAGCGGAATATCGCCAGCATCGAGGCGGAGCTTTCGCAGGTTCGGGCGCAGATGGCGAAGTACATGGAGGAGCTGGGGCTATGAACAACGGGATTGCGCGTTACAGCGAAGAAACCTTTGAAAGCATCAACAAGTCCCTGGCCGAAGCGGCGCAAAAGGCTGGCGTTATCAAGTCCTATGATTTCGCCATTTTCCAGAATTACGGCTATCAAGGACTGTACGGAGGCCTCGGCGCAAAAGAAATCCACGCTCGTAAAGGTCTCAAGGAAAACGAACAGATTCTTGATCACATGGGCAGCACCGAGCTGGCTGCTAACCTGTTCCGCGCTACGCAGACAGACGAAAAGCTGCGCCGCGAAAATATTCGAGGCAAGGAAAAGGCCAATCAAACCCACTACGAGGTTGGCAGGAAGGTCAGGCAGACCATCGCCGAGCTGGGCGGCACCATGCCGGAAGACCTGCCGACGCCGGAAAGGAGCATCAGGCAGATTGAGAGCGAGCAGAAAAAGCGCTTGAAAGGAAATGAGCAATCATGAAAGATTATTTTAATTTTTATCGAGACCTGATACGATACAACAATAGCCATTCTATTCCAAGTCATCCTATAACATGCGGGTATTGCGGGCAAAACATTGCCCCGCATATCGGATACTGTTTATATGCCGATACAATTAGCAGCAAAAAGGATGTGGGATATGTTTATCAGTGTCCGCTCTGCAAAAACCCCATTATCTTCTTTATCGATACTAAGGAAACCATTCCAGGCGCGCCCTATGGTCGAGAGATCAAGAATCTCCCCGACAACATTCAAACACTGTACAACGAATGCCGTACATGCTATGCCAATCAATGCTACACATCAGCCCAAATGATTGCGCGAACGCTGTTGATGCACATCGCCGTTGAGCAGGGCGCAGAAGAGGGATTGCCCTTTGCCCGGTATGTAACCTATTTGGATGAGAAAGGTTATATTCCTCCGAACGGCAAAAAATGGGTGGACTACATTCGCACTTCAGGAAATGTTGCAAATCATGAAATCGTCATCAAAGAAAGAGAAGAGACACAAAAGGTGATCACTTTCCTTTCGACGTTGTTGTTGGTCATTTATGAACTTCCAAATTCTCTGGAGGCGTAGACCATGACACCCGAAGTTAAAAAACGAATCGAACAAATCCGGCAAGGGATTGTGCCGGAGGGGTACAAGAAAACAAAGACCGATATTGTTCCTGCTGACTGGAAGGAGTCTCCAATAGGGAAGTATATTCGTGAATATACCGAAAAAACAACGATACCCAATCAATATCCTGTTTTGACATCCGCACGAACCGGCTTGATGTTACAGACAGATTATTATTCCAATCGGCAAGTAACAACTGAGGATAACGTCGGCTACAATGTCTTGCCCTACGGCTATATAACATTTCGGAGCCGAAGCGATGATGGTCGTTTCCGATTCAATGAAAATCGGATAATCGAGCGCGGTATAATAAGCTATTTCTATCCTGTTTTCTCTTTCAGTGAAGAAGTATGCCACGAATATATGCTGTATCTGCTCAACTTCTCTATCTATCGGAGAATGTATCCGTATGCTGAAGGTACAGCCCAGCAAGTCCTATCTCTCAAAAAACTTGGTCAACTCAAGTATTCACTACCCCTCGTCGCAGAACAAAAGAAGATTGCCGAAATCCTCTCCACGCAGGACAAAGCAATCGAACTGCAAGGACGCAAAATCGAGGAGCTGAAAAGGTTCAAAAAGGGCTGTCTGGAAATGATGTTCCCGCGGAAAGGGCAAAAGGTTCCTGAAAAGAGGTTCCCCGGCTTTACGGGTGATTGGGAACAGCGTAAGTTACGTGAATTAGCTATTTTCAATCCAAAAGCAGAGTTGCCGGACACGTTCGAGTATGTCGATTTGGAATCCGTAGTGGGAACGGAAATGCTATCTCATCGGACTGAATCGAAACAGTCAGCACCTTCGAGAGCACAGCGTTTAGCCCAGACAGGTGATCTTTTCTATCAAACTGTAAGACCGTATCAGAAAAACAATTATCTGTTCGAAAAGCCTGATAAATACTATGTTTTTTCAACGGGATATGCTCAGATGCGCCCTGTCGTGGATGGACGTTTTCTTCTTTGCCTCGTACAAAATGATCGCTTTGTGAAGGTTGTTCTGGATAATTGCACTGGCACAAGTTACCCAGCTATCAATTCGAATGATCTGGCAGAAATCGACGTATATTCGCCTAATAATCCCCAAGAACAGAAACAGATTGGAGATTTTTTCAAAGATCTGGACAACCTTATCACCCTTCATCAGCGTAAGCTGGAAGAAATGAAAAAACAGAAAAAAGCCCTGATGCAGCTTCTGCTGACGGGGATTGTGAGGATATGATGATGAATCAGGAAAACATGCAGGAGCACCTCACCAAGGAAGCGCTGAAACTCATCGTTGACAACAGCCCGAATTACTCCGATCAGGTCAAGCAAGACCTGAAAAACATCATCGACGCAGGCCATACACCCGAAGAGATTGCTAAAGCGATATTACTGTACTTTTCATTCCTGCATTTGAGTTAAGCGAGGCAGCCCCCTGCCCCGCTATTCCTGCATATAACCCCTTTGCGAAAGGAGGTCTCTCCATGGACAAAGACGCCTATCTGGAAATCAACGCAAGCCAGCGTCCCGCCCTTGCGCTGCTTGATGCCATGGGCTACACCTACATTTCCCCGGCGGATTGCGACAAGCAGCGCGGCAGCCGGTATCATGTGCTGCTCCGGGACATCCTGCGCGGTCAGCTCCGCAGGCTCAACCGCTATGTCTATGCGGGCGCAGAAAACGAGTTCTCCGCCGCCAACATCGAGCGCGCCATGGAGGACCTCGACGAACCGCTGACCGATGGCCTCGTGCGCACCAGCGAAAAGATTTACGACGCGCTGCTGCTGGGCAAAAGCTATCCGGAGACCGTCGGCGACGGCAAAATGCTCAGCTTCAATCTCCGCTATATCGACTGGGACAACCCGCAGAACAACGTGTTCCACGTCACGGAGGAGTTCGCCGTGGACAGCCAGGACAGGCAGCACAACGCCCGCCCGGACATCGTGCTGTTCATCAATGGCATTCCCTTTGCCGTCATCGAGTGCAAGGCCCCGCATATCCCCGTGGAAGAGGCCGTCGGGCAGATGATCCGCAACCAGCAGGCGGCGTATATCCCGCATCTCTTCAAATTTGCGCAGCTCGTCGTGGCGACCAACAAGAACGCCGTCAAATACGCGACAGCCGGCACGCCCAAAAAGTTCTGGAGCGTCTGGAAGGAGCAGGATGACGAATGGCTGCAAACCCGGCTGAAAGCGCTCGTCCCGGATCGAATGCCCACTGAACAGGACAGGAATATCGTCTCGCTGTTCAGCGCCGAGCGCGTGTACGAGCTGATTCGTTACTTCATTCTCTTTGACGCCAACGTGAAGAAGGTCTGCCGCTATCAGCAGTTCTTCGCTGTCCGGGAAATCATGAAGACCATCGCCGAAAGCGACGAGCACGGCAACCGCCAGAGCGGCGTCATTTGGCATACGCAGGGCAGCGGCAAGAGCTTGACTATGGTCATGCTGGCGAAGTATATCCTGATGGAGCTGAAGGACTGCCATCCCCGCGTGGTCATCGTCACGGACCGCAAGGAGCTGGACGCGCAGATTGCCGCCACCTTCGCCCATACCCGGCTGACCCCTGCCCGAGCGACGAGCGGACGTCATCTGGTGGAATTGGTGAATAGCGCCCGGGCGGACGTCATCACCAGTATCATCAACAAGTTCAACACCGTCGAGCGGCAGGAGGTCAAAAACCCCTCCCGCGACATCTTCGTGCTCGTGGACGAAAGCCACCGCTCCAACTACGGCCTCATGGCGACCCGGATGCGCAGCGTATTCCCCAACGCCTGCTACATCGGCTTCACCGGCACGCCGCTGATGAAAAGCGAAAAGAACACCATGGCCCGGTTCGGCAGGCTGATTCACAAGTACACCATCCGGGACGGCGTGGAGGATGGCGCGATTGTCCCCCTGATCTATGAGGGGCGCTTTGTCGAGCAAAAGGTGGACGAAGAAAATATCGACCTCTGGTTCAGGCAGACCACCCGCCGCCTGACGGAGGCGCAGCGGGAGGATCTGCGCAAAAAGTGGAGCAGCATCCGCCGCCTAACCTCCACCGACGCACGCATCAAGCGCATCGCGCTGGACATCAGCGAGCACTTCATTGAGGGCTACAAGGATACCGGCTTCAAGGCCATGCTCGCCACCAACTACAAGCGTGACGCAATCCGCTATCTGCAGTGCTTTGAGCAGTTCGGTGACCTGAGCTGCGCCGTCGTCATCTCGCCGCCCGACATGCGCGAAGGCGTTGACGATGCCGACGAGGGAGCGGACGATCTGGTCGTCTCCTTCTGGAACAAGATGATGCAGCAGTACGGGGATGCCGACCGCTACGAGGAAGCCATCAAGAACAGGTTCTGCGATGGTGAAATCGACATTCTGATCGTGTGCAGCAAGCTGCTCACCGGCTTCGACGCGCCGCTGTGTCAGGTGCTCTACATCGACAAGGAGCTCAAGGAGCACGGCCTTTTGCAGGCCATCGCGAGGACAAACCGTCTGCACGAGGGCAAGGACTACGGCCTGATTGTCGATTACCGCGGCCTGATTGAAAAGCTCGACACCGCCATGGACATGTACAGTGGCGCTGGTCTGGAGAACTTCGACGGCGGCGATCTGAAGGGCGTCGTGGTCGATGTGATGTCTGCCATCGGGAATCTCCGCAGCGCCTATACGCAGCTGGTAGAGCTCTTTGCCCCGGTGGACAGCATCAGCGATGCGGAAGCCGTCGAGGTGTTCCTCGCCGATGACAAGATGCGTCAGGATTTCTATACTCTGCTCTGTGCCTTCGGCCGGGCGCTGCATTTGGTGCTGAATGCGGAGCAGGCATACAACGCGCTGAGCAAGGAGGAACGGCAGAAGTATCAGGACACGTTCATCTTCTTTTCAAAGGTTCGCCGCAGCGTCAAGCTCCAGTACTGCGACGCCATCGACAACGCAGAGTATGAACCGCTGATGCAGAATCTGCTCGACACGCACCTGTCTGTCGCCGGGCTGAAGAAGATCACAAGCCCCATCGACATTCTGAACAAGGACGACTTTGAAAAGGAGCTTGAGGAGCTGGGCTCGCTGCGGTCAAAAGCTGATGCGATAGCCAGCCGGATGACCCGAAGCATCAGCGAGAAGCGCGACGAGAATCCCGCCTATTATGACAGCTTCTCCAAGCGGATCAGGGACGCCCTTGCGCTCTACAAGGAAAAGGTCATTTCCGAAGCCGAGTATCTTGCCAAGATGCGCACCATCATGGAGGATTACTACGCCGGCAAGAGCACCGTCAGCTATCCGGAGCGCATCAAGAATAATGTTCACGCACAGGCCTTTTTCGGTGTGCTGACCGCACTCTTTGACGAGGTGGAGGACGAACGGATTACACCCGATTTCGTTGCAGAGGTTTCCGAGGAGATCACAAAAATCGTCGCCTCCCACAGTCAGGTGGACTGGACGAACAACAAGACCATCCACGACCGCATTTCACAGGACATCGACGATCTGTTCTACAAATACGAAAAGGAGCATGGTCTGAAGCTCTCGTTCGATCTCATCGACAAGATCATCGACAATGTCAAGACTGTTGCCCTGCGGAGGTTCTGAGCGATGGACATCACCTGCCAACGAACCATAACCGCCGATGGGCGCGAAATCCTATACAGTCTTGAAAGAAAGCAGGTCAAAAACCTCAATCTGCGGGTGCGGAAGGATGGCAGCGTGTGGGTTTCAGCAGATCCGGGCGTTCCCTGCGGGGAAATCGACGCCTTTGTTGTCAGCAAGGCCCCGTATATTCAAAAGGCCCTTGACCACTTCCATGAGATGGCGCAATACAGACCTCAGCCGAAGCAGTACGTCAGTGGCGAGGCATTCAACATTCTGGGTCGAGGTCTGCGCCTGCAGGTCACACAGGCCGCAAAGGATTCCATTTCAGCGGACGGCGTCTACATCCATCTAGGTGTTCGGGATCTCCACGATATCGAAAGGAAGCGGCGCGTCGTCAACAGATTTCTGGGCCAGCAGTGCAAAACGGTATTTGGCGACGTGATGGATGCGCTGTATCCGTCGTTTCAAAAATACGGCGTGCAGAAGCCTTCTCTGAGAATCCGGGACATGGAAACGCGCTGGGGCTCCTGCCTGGCGAAGAAGGGAATCATCACGCTGAACAAGCGCCTTCTCGAAGCACCAAGGCACTGCATTGAATATGTCGTCATGCACGAGCTTTGCCATCTGGTTCACCCCAACCACTCCAGGCAGTTTTATGCCTTTCTCACGATGCTGATGCCGGACTGGAAGGAACGGAAGCAGTATCTGGACAAGACCGCAGCCTATTGGCTCTGATCACGCCAATAGGCTGCTAAAAAGAGCTTTATGAACACATTGTAAAGGCAACCACACATTCTTTGCACTAATTGTTGGAAAACAGCGGCCATGCAGTTAGTACAATTCCAGCTGGAAATCAAGTAAACCGCGCAGAAAACACAACGCCATCTTCCGAATTCTTGATTTCACAGGAGGCGTTGTGCAGTTCGAGAATCAGCCTGACCAGATACAGCCCCAGTCCGCTCCCGCCGGATTGACGGCTGCGGGACTGCTCCACGCGGTAAAACGGCGTGAAGAGCTGGGGCAGAGCTTCTTCCGGGATGGAAACACCCGTGTTTTCAATCGTCATCGTATGCGCATCCAGCAAAATGCGGATGCTCGCGCCCTGCGGGGAATAGAGGATGGCGTTCATCAGAACATTGTCCAGCGCGTTGGTCAGGAGATCCTGGTTTCCCCGGATTGTCACGTCCGAAGCCAGGTGCTTTTCTATGTGTAGCTCCTTTTGCGCAAGCAGCTCTTCATCCAGCTCCAGCTGCCGTTCCATCATCTCGCTCAGATTGACCGTATCCGTTTTGAGGACAAAGCTGCCGGCCTCGATTCGGCTGATGATCAGAATCTCCTTGATGAGGCTTTCCATCCTGCCGGTAACCTGAAGCGCCCGTGCCAGGTACTTGTCCCGATCCCGATATACGCCGATTTGCGCCAGCATACCGCTCAGCTGCCCCTTGAGGATCGTCACCGGTGTTTTCAGCTCGTGCGAAGCCGCTGAAAAGAACGCGGAGCGCTGACGCTCCATGTCCCGTTCGCGCTCCATATCCTGCTGCAGGCGTTCATTGGCGGTTTTCAGCTCCGTCAGCGCGTCGGAAAGGTTGTCGGAAAGCGTGTTCAGGCTGTCGCCCAGCGCGCCGATTTCATCCGTGCGGCGCTGCGCCCAGCGGGAGCTGAAATCCAGCCCGGCGATGCGTGCGGCGATATGGCTGATGTCCACGATGGGCCGGGTAATCCATCTGGCGTAGAAAAACGAGGTCAGCAGCGAGACGCCAAGAATCAGCAGTGCGAGAAACGGCAGCGTCTTCTTCATGGCCTCCGACGCCTGATTGACGGCCTTTTTCCCGCCGATGACCAGCAAATGCCCCATCGTTCCATCCCGGAAGAAAAAAGTTCGTGCTTCATCGGCGGATATGTACGCATCGGTGACGGTGATCTGATGGATGACGCTCTCCGCTGTGCCGGTCGCTTCTCCGGCCTCCGTGGCCTGCATAACCGCATCCTGTTCAAGCGTTTCACTGTCTTCCGTGGTGATCGCCGCACGCTCTGCGGTGCCTTCCACAAGATAAGCCTCAGACGAAATCGTATCGTACAGAATTCGCCCATATTCGTCTGACAGACGGAGCGCTGCGCCCGTCTCCCTGCAAAAGGCGGAAAGCAGCTCGTCGCACGCAGACGGCTCCCGCCCGGACAGCGCGGTCAGGAGCGCTTCGGTCTTTTGGTCGAGTTCCTCCTGCAAAATGCTCGTATAGGTGAGCGGCGTCAGATACGCAATCGCGCCATATGTGGCAGCGCAGACGGCGATCATCAGGCCGCAGGTCATCAGAAAGATGCGACGCGTCAGGCTGTGCTTAATCCTTGTCCACACGATAGCCCACCCCTCTGACCGTCCGGATGTAATCCGCGCCCAGTTTGCGGCGCAGATTCTTGATATGGCTATAAATCACGCGATCGTCGCCCAGATAGTCATAATTCCAGATGCGGCTGACAAGCATCTGGTAGGTCATCACGCGCCCCTGATTTTGCAGCAGCTCCCGCAGGCATTCGAACTCGCGGTTGGTCAGCTCCAGCATCCGGTCGCCGCGCATGACGGTATAGGCGTCCAGATCGAGCGTCAGGTCACGGTAGCGCAGCAAATTTGCGCCCGGGCGATCCTCGCCCCGGCATCGCCGGAGAATCGCACCGATTTTGCGCAGCAGCACGGGCATGGAGAACGGCTTGGTGACGTAATCGTCAATCCGCAGATCGTAGCCACGAAGCTGCTCCTCCTCTCCGTCCAGCGCGGTCAGCATTACGATCGGGACATTCGATTTCTTTCGAATCCATTCGCATACGCCAAAGCCGTCGAGCCTCGGCAGCATCAGGTCGAGAAGCACCAAGTCAAATTGCCCGCTTTCAAAAACCTCCAGCGCTTTCAGTCCATCCTCCGCCTCAGCGGTCTGATACCCGGCTTCGGTCAGCCAGGATTGAAGCAGCTCCGAAATATCAACATCATCTTCAACGATGAGAATACGGTACATGTCCTGCGCCTCCTTATCCAGGACAGTATAGCATATCTTTTTGGATTTCTTCTGAATTTTCCGAAATATTCACAAACCTGCGAAAGAGCCATTGCCCCTTCGCAGGTTTCGCATTTATCGCACTCTTTCTGCCATCATGCCGATCAAAGCGCCATCGCCGTTTGCGTCCGGTTTGGTATAATCACGAATGACCTCAACATCGACCTCTCCCTGATCGTCATCGCAGCAGACTATGCTCGTCATGCTGCCATGGAAGCGTCCGCTGTCCAGCGGTTCGCCATTGCTCTGGCGAATGTCCAGAAACCGGCGCACACGCTGTCCCTGAAAGACCATCTCATCGCTCGCCGCATCGTAGCACAGGCCAAATGCCGCGTAGGGCGCGAAGAAGGCCTGCTTTTCGGCAACAGTCATTTCGCCCTCTGAGGTGGCAGTCATTTGGGGCATCCGCTCGCCTTTGCTACGCTCAGCAGACTCTTCCTCGGTCAGCACGCGGATTCCGATGAGCAGGCCTTCCGGGCTGAGCGAGCCGTCCGCATGGCGAATCAGCCGGGTCTGGTCGCGCTCGGTTCGCAGATCGATGGTTCCCTGCTCGTCCGTAAATTCGATGATCGTGCACACGCCGCCGCTCACCGGGTAGGCGTCCGTGAAGGAGCGCACCCGCTGTCCCTGATACATGAGCATCCGGCTTCCCGGATCGCAGCGCAAGCCGTATGCCGCATACGGCTCAAAGCGTCTGGCCCATGCTTCATCATTCTCTGGATACGAATAGGAGTATTGCTCATACACCGCAATCGCCTCCGCAGCTTCGTATGCTGCCGTACCTTCGCGGATGATGATGGAATCGTCCGTTTCCTGTCCGGCAGCAGCAGGATGCCCATCCCGCATGATCTCTGTACCTTCCGTTCGGTGAAGCTCCAGCACGCGATCCGGCAGCCCCGGCTCCTGAACGACGACGGACTCCGCGCCGATGATGAACGTCTTTCCATCAGCCTGATAGGTTCCCTCTCCGCCCGCAAACGTGTACACCTTGCCGTCCATGGCGATGCCGGTCGTCTGCGCCAGCGCAGATGCACAAACCAGGCACACCAGCATCAAAGCGATCAGAGACACACAAAACACTTTTTTCATCGTACAACCTCCTTTTTCCCCTTTCATTGGGGATGCACCAAGTATATCCCAGCACTTTGGAGTTGGGTTGTACGGTGTTTAGAGATTGTCTGAAGAATCAATTTAGAGACTAGGGGTTTGGTTTTGTTAAGAAATATCAGGAGACTATGATAGCGAGATTCCTACTGTTTACCCCTGATATGCAAGGTTGCAGGCTCTATCTGTTCATTGAGGATATACGCTGCCTCAAAGCTCGGCTTTCTTTGCACAGAGCGTTTTGATAATAGCCTCAATATCGTAATCAGCGTGGCAACCTCATGATCGGAGAGCCTTCATGAATCTCATCCCCAGCTCCCTTTCATCTCCGTTTATTAGCGTGTCCACCTTTTCCTCGCATACTCATCTGTTTTTTGAACAGCCTGGACTTCTGCAACATGCTTCTGAACGCCCGGACCTCTTCCGCTGTGATCTTCTCCTCCGGGATCTGCATCTGAGCACAAAGCTGTTTCAAAAGCACCGTCGTTTCATCCTTTTGATCAAGTATCGAGTGCATCAGCACCTTGATTCCATCCTGTGCAGGCGTTGTTTCATCTGCCGTAGTGGTGTCCTTGCGATGATTCTCCCGGATGGTTTCAGTGATCTCATCCATATCTTCGTGAATGATATACGAAAAGTAATCCGTCTCATTGATTTGCGCCACCTCAAGCGTGCGCATATAAACATCCATCTCATCAGGCGCATATTCCTTCATGACCTTCTGGCGCGCCACTTCCAGTACCGTGTTCATATCCTGAATTCGCATATCCGCGATGCGATCTACGACGATCTCGATGTCTGCCATCAGCTGGCGGAATCTGGGGTGCGTCATCATTTCACAGAGCAAGCGGTTATTGATCTTCCCGCTGCGCAGCAGCTCCAATACTTCATCACTCAGATGCAGGGACGCCACGTCCACATCTGAGTGATTTTTTTGTTCTGTCAAGCCCAGGAGATAATCGGTGGATACGCCATAGAACTTTGCCAGCTTCTGAATGGCGTAGTGATTGATGTCGCCGCAATCCTCGCTCTCATATTTACCAAGTGCAGACTTCGATAAGCCGGTTTGCTCCGCCAGCTGTTCCAGCGTAAGCTTCTTATCGATCACACGAAGGTCCTTCAGACGCTCGGCCATTGTCAGTTGAACGTACATTTTTTCCAGCCTCCACAACCAGTTTCAACCCTATCATACCACATTTCCATAAGCGTGGAAAGACAGGGGTTTTTGCGGGTTTTCCATCGTTTCGGACATAGGCCAAAGCATGGGGTTTGTCAGGTATACTGTCTGCGTTCCACAGAACACAGAACCTTGACAACCCATCCCGAAGCCCTTTGCCCGATATACCGCCATGACCTTCCGGTTACCCCCGCGTCCCCCTGGCAAGCACCTTCCCCGGAAGCAAGCGCCTCTTCAGGACTGACTGTGAGCCAAACAAGGTTTCTAGCCGGGAACAGGCAAGGGACACCCATACAATAGAATTCCAAATAAGAAGCATAACCTTTACTCTAAAAAACTGAAAGAGAGGTACATTATGAAACAGCTTAAGAACATGCAAATCATCGGAATTGACAATGGCTACGGCAACCTGAAAACCACCAGCGGTATCTTCCCCGCCAGCGTGCTGACCTTCGACCACGAGCCCGTCCACGCGCAGGACCTGCTGGTTTACAACGGCAAGTATCACGTCATCGGCAGCGGACACCGGGAG
>Ga0129311_1001699_pt1 | contig 15023 bp, 9 predicted proteins | sample Go1ome_FD_94435 | JGI IMG/M metagenome (GOLD analysis project Ga0129311, IMG submission 94435) | Western lowland gorrila individual fecal microbial communities from Wisconsin, USA - Go1022B metagenome | ecosystem: Host-associated > Mammals > Digestive system > Large intestine > Fecal | place... | reverse complement strand
TTATATACAGCGGTGGCTATAGCGACGGGGAACCGCCTCTTCCCATTCCGAACAGAGAAGCTAAGCCCGTCATCGCCGATGGTACTGCCAGACCAGGTGGGAGAGTAGGAAGCCGCCGTGCTTGGAAAGAGTCTTCAGACGAGAGATCGTCCGGAGACTCTTTTTCGTGTTTGTGGGTGTGAGTGGGAGTGCATCAGTTGCCCACGCCATGTGTCCATGCATGTGTGCCTGTGGCGTTACCCTGTGGCAGAAATCAGGTCAGGAAGGCCATCGTCGCTCCTTACAGGAAGGCCTAACTTCCGCACCTGTCCACGCAGGTGTCGCTGCGGCCTGACCCTGTGGCAGGACTCTGCGGCCCTGGATTGACATGTTTCCATGTGGGGCTGCCGTCCGAGTCGTCTTTTTCGATGTGTGATGACCATCTAAGTTTCGACCCTCTTGACAGGTCGATATGGCCGTAATTGTTTGTATCTTAATTGATTAAGCAATCAGTCTCTTGCCAAGAGGTCGTTTTGAAAGGTGGTCTTGGCAGATACCTGTAGCGGCCGTTGTCCCGCAAAGCCTTCAATTTCAGCATCTTAACGCGAATGTGGCCCAAATTACTCCTGCCAAGAGGGTCGAAATTCTGCGCCTATTGTAATATGCAACGTGCAGATAGATGTTCTTTCGCACCATATGTCCACACCATATGTCCATGCATCTGTGTCTGTTGCGTTTACCTGTGGCATAGCTCTGCTCTGGAAGGTCTGCTCAGACACGCGGAATGGCCACCTGACGCTATCTTGTGCTGGCCTCTGACGGAATCGACGTGTCCTGAGAATCTTACTTTGACTGTTTACGGCACTCTGGACAAAGCCCTTTGACCACAAAAGAAACAGAATGCGACTCGAAACCATCAGGCAGAGAAACCGTAGGAATTTGTTGATTCTCCAGGCAATATGACTGGTGGCATGATTCACAATAGAAATGAATATGTCCGTCGGTATGATTGCAGGCGCCGTCATGACTGCAGAGTTCATAATTTACCACTCCGCGGCCGTCCTCGAATGCATGGACAACATCATGCTCCAGAAATATTGACATCACTCGGAATATGCTCGACTTGTCCATATCTGGCATGGCATCCTCCAGAGCGGACAGACACATCGGCTTATGCACATCATGCAAAGCCTTGAGAACAAGAATCCTGTTGGCAGTGGCCTTCACGCCCTTATGCTCCAACAGTTTTATTATATCAGAACTCTCCATTAAATAATCTTTTGCATTAACTACTGGATACCTCTAGCTGGAACCTCCCAACTAAAGTTTAGGCTCAAGATGAATATCCTTGCCTGGTGTGTCGTATATGACCTTGGCTTTCTTGTCTATATGCGTAGTACCCGTATGTACTTTATACAAAAATATTAAAATAATTCGGAATATATTTGACTCGGCTGATTTGCCAGTGTGCAGGTGATTTCTAATTCAATCTGTCAATTTGCCCTTGAATGTTGGCCTATTTCGGTGCAAAGTAGTTGATAATGATTGGCATCAGTTGATGCGAACCTGAAAAATTATTAAACAGTCTTGGAATTTTAACGTTTTATTGTTATGTTACCACGTGGCGTCGATTGTAGCTGTTAATTGACTGGGTTAGGTCTTATTAGTCACTATTTGTCCTGGGGAGATGAATGAGATGAAGAAAACGATTCTTTCTATTATAGCTTTAGTCTTCTGCGTAATGGTCAATGCGCAGACAATAACGGATGCGCGTGTTTATGAATCTTTCAGAGTAAAGGCCACTGTCATAGACATCAAGAACTCTGTATCTATACCATACGTATCGGTATATCTCACCCCGAAAGGAGATACGACTGTTACAAATTTTGCGATCTCTGACAAAAATGGAAGAGTTGTAATGGAGAATGTACGGTCTGGACAATATGAACTGTATGCTGAACATCTCGGTTATTCAGTATTCAAGAAAAGGTATGACATAACATCTGCTCCAGGGTGGGACATTGACTTGGGCCCGATTGGCCTGGAAGAAAGCATGGAGCAGATAGATGCTGCGTCCATCTCTGTGAGTGGTCATCCAATCATGATACAAAATGACACAATCTTCTATAGTGCTTCGTCATATACGGTAGGAGAGAATGATATGCTTGAAGACTTGCTTAAGAAGATGCCTGGGATGATAGTCGGAAGTGATGGCAGTGTTTCCGTAAATGGCGAAAAAGTGAGCAGAATTACGGTCGGAGGCAAAACCTATTTTTTTGACGAACCCTCTATCGCCCTGAAGAATCTGCCGGCTAAGATAGTTGAACGGATCAAGGTCTCCAAGCAGGAGAGCAAGGAAGAGAAGATTATGGGTATAGGTGCAGATTCGGGCAAAGAAACTGTAATGGATGTGGAACTGAAAGAAGAGTATAGAAAAGGATTTTTCGGAAATGCCAAACTCGGTGGTGGTTCTGTATTGACAGGAAAGAGTGGGGAGAACTCCCTTGTGGAGAAGACAAAAGGCCTATATGAGGGCAGCTCCATGCTGTCTGCATATGGCGAAAGGGATCAAATTGTTATGATTGCCAATGCTTTCAATACCGCAAATGAGAGTGGAAAGTATGAATCGCAAGAATTTCAGGGCAATGACTTCTCTGAACTTGGAGGTTTAGTATCATCTGTGCAAACCGGAGCAAATTATAACACTAGTCGTATAAAGCATTTTGAAACAACTGTTTCTGCAATCTATAAACACACTGCAAAAAATGACAAGAGACGCTTTTCAAGGACTTCTTTTTCAGGTACAACTAATGATATTCTGACAGATGGCGGGACAAATTCTCTCGGAAAAGAAGACCTTTTGAGCGTCGCTCTTGAAATGTCAAAGCAAGATGGTAAATTGTTGGTTGAAATTCTCCCGAAATTCAATTTCAGCAAGCGCAGTATGAACAGTTCAAACTTCTCGACTGCGACTGATATCCTGACTAATTCCTTGTTGAACTCTCTTTCTGCAACATCTTTCCTCGAGGACAAGCATTATTCCTCAAATGGGTATATAGGTGTGACAAGAATAGATCTCGGCAAAGCTAGGAGAAGATTAGGCATCGGTGTCAATTGTGATGTGGGTGCTTCAGATGGCAAGGAAGCCGATAACTCCATTAAGAATCTGAATTACGAGAACAGTAAGAATGCTCTTGGCATTGACGGAAAACTGTTCTATTATGAACCTCTCGGCAGACGGTGGGGTATGCAGACAACATTAGGAAGCGTTCATAATTCTGATGCCGATGATAGGGATGCGTTCAATAGTGCCGGCGTATTAAACACTTACCACACGAGTTCGTCAAACAGGAAGTTCAACGAAGAGTATGCCTCGGTATTGCTTCAATACAGTAACGATACAAGTAAAGTGAAACTTGGTGTAAAAGCATCGGCCCGAAGTGATGTGTCACGTGCGGTAAACATGGGGCAGACTATTGTTTCAGGCAAAGATGTCTGGAAATGGAATATATCTCCTGTCCTGGCATATGACTATTCAAGGGATGGAATGAACTTGAGCCTGCAATATTCAGGTGAAACGAGTCCGGTTTCAAGCCCGTATATGATTCCGACTCCAAATATTGCCAATCCGATGCGGATTATGCTTGGTAATATCTATTTGAAGTCTGGATTTGTCAATAATCTTATGGCGTATTATGATTACGTCAATTACTCGACATATACGTTCTTTACGGCTTATGTGCAGGGAAGTCTAGAAAATAGAGGTGTCGTCTATGCAAATTGGTTTGACGATGACGGAATCAGATATGCTGTTCCTGTCAATGGCGATAAGCCGAATACCAGGTTGGCTGCCTATGCGCTACTTAATCAGCCATTCGGCAAGAAGAAAAATATCACATTCAGTTTTGCAGGGCAATTCGGAATGAACAGAAGTCATAGTTATCAATCAGAAACAAGAAAGCCAGGCATTGACCTTGTGAAATTTGACTACCAGACATTCATGAGCGAGTTCTGGGGTAGCATTGATGGCGACAAATTCTATAATGGTATCAGTGGATTCAAGGAGAGTCTTACGCAAACTTATGATTGGGGCGCAGATGTCCGATTGAAGTATAACAACAAGTGGTTCAACGGTACTGTATTTACGTCCGCAATGAATAGCGTTTCACGTTATTCTCTTGACAAGGCTGCTGATATGAACATTTGGACATTCAATTCAGGAACGGAACTTCTCTTTACCTTCAGAAAAGGATGGGAAATAGGCAGTCAACTGTCGCATGTTTTCTACCGTGGCTTTTCGAATGGCTTTGGTGAGCCTGAATGGAGGTGGAACATGACTGTTGCCAAGACTGTCAAATCATTGACAATGAGCATCAAGTTCGACGATATTCTCAATCAAACCAATAATCTTACCCGAGTGGTATCCGCCGGATTCGTTGAAGACCGGTACTCAAATGTTCTGGGCAGAACGCTTTTGTTCAGTCTGTCATTCAACTTCGGGAAGATGAACCAGAACAAGTTGTCTGCGGTGTCAAAGGGGATGAAGCGATTTGAATGATGATGTGTCGTTTTCTGATTTTGCCATAAGTTGCTGATGTTTGAGTTGCGTCAATTCGCTGGTGTGCTGTTTTGTCCCGTCTAAAACGTTTGAGCGGTACAAAACACGCCGAAAAACAAATTTGGTGCAATATAAAACGTTTTCGCGGAACCGAATTGTCTAAAGACCCGATGGGCAGGCCAATGACAGGAGAGCGCATCTGTTTCCCCATTGATGTCTCCCAGTGTTTCGACTGACAATATCAATGACATTGAGCAGGACATAGCCGGCGGGAGCCTCCGGGCCGGTGTGGCCGTCAAACATCAGGACTTTGATGTCAAAGGTCTAAAAATCTGTAAACAGACATCAGGACGAGTCTATCAGCTTCACGGGCAGACTGACACGACAACGTGGGGAAGTCTCTGCAGGGGCGTACCGGCCCGGAGGCTCCCACCGGCAGACATCTCAAGTCCCTGCCACACAAGCATCTGCCATCACACACAAGCTCCAAACATCACACAATGCTCCGTCATCACAAAAACCCGCGCCGAGCACGACAAACGTACAAGGCGCGGGGCACAAATAATTTCTAAAAAATCCTACTTCACATATCCTCTGGTAACCTTCAGAACACGGTCAGGGTAATTCGAAATGATAGCCTCCACATGAAGATCCAGAATTCTCTTGATCTCGGCCTCATCATCGACAGTCCAAGGAACCAGCTTGATGCCGGCCTTGCGGCAATTCTCCACCATCTTGGCATCCACGATCACATGCTCAGGACTCAGCCACTCAGGAGTGAAATTCAGCTTGCCCATATACGTATCCCAGTCAGTATCCTTCTTGCTGATAAGATAAGAAAGCTTGAGCTGAGGATACTTCTCGTGCATATAATTCAGAGCACGGACATCGAAGCACTGGACAACAAGCCTGTCACCGAGATTCTTTGACATGAGCAACTCGATGCACTTGTCCACAAACTCGTGGTACTCAGGCCAATTGATGCCCTCGCCCTTACCCTTCTTGCACTTGATCTCGATATTGTACCGCATAGGGTCGAGATCACGAAGCCTTGTCAATGTCTCCACGGAATCTATAAGCTCGGTAGCAAGCGGCTTCACTGCAGGAGACTGCTCCTTGCCCGGCCAGACCTCACTGGCTCGCATTCCCACATCATACTTGGCGATGGAATCATAAGGCATGGTATAAAGATACTCCTTAGGATCATCAGGCTTGACAATGCTTCCGTCAGGACGGGTGGCATAGCGGGAATGGAAATATGCATCATGAGAAACCACAATCTGTCCGTCCTTGCTGATCTGAAAATCAAGCTCAAGAGTATTTACACCCATTAATGTCGCATTCGTCATTGACGTAAACGTATTCTCAGGCCACAGGCCGGCACCTCCGCGGTGAGCCTGGACATCCACATGGTCAGCAAGCTTGACCTCATAATGCCACTCCTTGCCGAAACGGCTCCTGACATTGACAGTCACCACCTTGGCATACTGGCTCGGCGTCGCCGCGAAATAATGGATTGACCTCTTCGGGCTCCGGAAGCCCGGAATCGGCTCGCCCTGATAATGCTCCTCAATCTTCTTGATATAGGTAGGAGAACAATCCTCGACCATCTTCATAGGGCCCATGTCAATGCCATCCTGAGACCAGGTGACAGACCAATTCTCATCATAATCCCAGACATTGGCAATCACGGAATTAGGATGATACATGCTCTGGCCAGGAGCAATGATCTCCACCTGATAATCGTCATCATGACCAAGAGAACGGTAGAACCAGCTGATATCCTTGCCCTTGACATTGAAAATCTCATAGCCGGCAGGCACACCGTCACGGCACCAGTCAGCTAACCACCACGAACCGCAGATACTTGGCGCATTGTGATCCATGATGTCCGGGGTAATCTGGTAATTGTTCATGATATGGGTATGGCCGGAAAGGATATCCACCTTGCGGCCCTCCAGAAGAGCAAGCATCTTGTCACCATTGGCAATCCTCCTGGTTTCTTCAGGACGCCACCATCTGTCGATAGGACAATGCTGGGCCATGAAGATATGAGTCTTCTTCGGAACGTAATTCAGGAGATTCTTGACGAACTTGAGGACCTCCTCAGAATATCCCTCGACATACTCTTTCTCCTTGTAATAGATGATGTTGTTCACGCAGAGCACCAGATCCTTGCCCATCCAGAAGGCATAATTGTAAGGACCGAAATTGTCGAAATAATCCTTTGAATAATTCTTGAAAGAACGCTCCTTGTTATAGTCATGGTTTCCGGTTACGGTATAGACAGGGAAACCGAGTCGGCTGATTTTCTTCTTGTAGTCGGGAAGAAGGGTAGGGAGGTTCTTGTCCCAGCCGGAGTCACCGAGCATAACGGCCACTACCGGACCTTTCTTGCCATACTTCTCTCCTTCGGCCTTCAGATCCTCGAAAGGAAGACCTGCGAACTGCTTCAGCTGATTGTTGTTCCTGATCTGAGGGTCGGAAACGGAAAACAGAGTGTAGCTTGACGACCTTGCCGTCTTCTCGAGATTGAAGTCAAGCTCCTTGTCAGAAGCCTCCTTGTAGAACTCCGGAGTACCGCTTCTGTAGTCAGCGACATAACCGGAAGGAGTTATGATATAGACGAATCTGGCCTTGTTGTCGGCATTCAGTTTGAAGGTTCCGTCACCTTTGGTCTTTGTGAAAGAAGAGCCGTCAGTAACGACTACACCTTGCAGTGCTTTTGCGCCCGAACGGACTTTTCCGCTGACCTTCCTCGCATCTGCTGCGGCGCAGACCGAAAGGAAAACCAGCATTGACAATATAAATTTTCTCATATCTGTTTGTTATGAAATTCCGCCGGCAGACGTGAATCAGCCGGCGGACAGTTTATTCGGAATTAATTGTTGGTCACAGACTTTTCGCTCTTGATAAGCATGGCGCAGAGGATGACTCCGATACCGGCTCCGATAGCGACAGTAAGATTGGCCGCATTCCATCCGAGAGTATTTGCTATGCTGCCGACGAAAATCTTGGAGCAGATGGCATCACCGACGAAATAACCGAACAGGCCGACGAAACCGGCTGCAGTACCCGCAGCATTCTTAGGAACAAGATTCAATGCCTGTACTCCTGTAAGTGCCACAGGACCATAGATGAAGAATCCGATGAGGCAGAGGGCTACATAGACGAGTGTCTTCTGGAGAGCAGGGCTCATGGCAATATAACCTGCGCCTACGAACCAGTAGATCAAGACACCGAACATGCAGGCAATCATGCAGATGACATTCATAGGAGCGCAACGGCCCTTGAAAATCTTGGATGTCGCGAGACCGCAGAGGATTGTTCCGAACGCTCCGATGAGGTTATGCACGGAGAAAGCGACCTTGCTCTCATCGGCAGTCATGATTCCTGCATCCTGAAGGAAGGTAGGAGACCAGTCGCCGATGCCGTAACGTACCATATATACGAAGATGTTGCTGAGAGCCACAATCCACAGAAGCTTGTTCTTGAAAACGTAATCTATGAAGAGAACCTTGAACGGAAGCTTGTCTCCTGCAGGGCCCTTGCTCTTTACTCCACTGTAATCATTTCTGTATTCCTGGACTGAAGGCAGACCGCAAGACTCCGGAGTGTCACGGATGGCCCACCAGCAGAAGATTGCTATGACGATAGCCACAACGGCAGGGAAAATGAAGTTACCCCTCCAGGCCTGAGCCGCATCCATGCCGAAAGTAGGCGCGAAGAATGCGAAAAGAGCCACACCGGCAATTGCCAGGAAACCGAGGGAGAAACTGCCGATAGTATGTGAAACATTCCAGATACTCATCTTGAAACTCCTCTCGTTCTGCGAGAACCAGTGAGTCATGATACGGCCGCATGGAGGCCATCCCATACCTGACAACCAGCCCACAACGAGCATGAGGAAGAAGATGACTGTGGTGTTCAATGCCGTATTGGCGCCATAAGGGATGATACCCGTAAGTATCATTACCAATGCGGAAAGGACGAGTCCCATGCAGAGGAATTTACGTGAATCAGAACGATCCGACACACTACCCATGATGAACTTGCTGAATGCGTAAGCGATTGATACTGCTGACATTGCAAGTCCTACTTTACCTGCGTCAAGGATACCATCCTTGATCATGTCAGGCGCTGCAAGAGAAAGATTCTTGCGGACGAGATAATAACCGGCATATCCGAGGAAGGCACCTAGGAATACCTTCCATCGCATAGCATTGAAAACTTTAGGGACTTTCTCTGACGGAAGCTGAGGCTTCGGTGCAGGCGGGTCAAAAAATCTAGCCATTGTTTATTTAATGTTTTGGTTTGTTTGCGTGTTTGCCATATTCTCAGGGATTTGTCGGAACAGGTCAATGTCGGAATACAATTCCCGAAAATAGTTGGTGCGTTCTTTTATTTCGAAACATAAAACGATTACGTTTCGAAAGCAAAGGTACAATTATTTTTTGAAATAGAAATGTAACATTTCCGAAATTTGAGGGGACAGGCTACTGCAGGCTCTCCTGAAGTTCCAGCCAGCGCATCTCTTTCTCGTCGAGGAGGTCCTTTACCTCACCGAAACGGGTCGATACCTCCTGAATTTTGTCGTAAGGAATCGTCCCCGCAGAAAGCTGTTGCTCCAGTTCTTCCTTCTCCTTGCCTAAAGCCTCCATATCCTTTTCCAGCTGCTCCAGTTCCTTCTGCTCCTTGTATGTCAGTTTCTTCTTCTTGGCAGAGCGGTCCGCATTGACCTCACTGTCATTGACTTTACCCTTGTTCGCCTCCGCTCTGGCGGCAGCTTTCTGCTGTGCCTCGTACTCCTTGATATATTCGTGGTACTCGCTGTACGAGCCGATGAAATCCTTCACCACGCCGTCGCCGCAGAATATGAAAAGGTGATCGACAAGCCTGTCCAGGAAATGACGGTCGTGCGATACGATTATCAATGACCCTTTGAATTCCTTCAGGTATTCCTCCAGCACGTCCAATGTCACGATGTCCAGGTCATTGGTCGGCTCGTCCAGAATCAGCAGATTCGGATTCTGCATAAGGATTGTCATCAGGTAGAGCCTTCTTCTTTCACCTCCGGACAGCTTCGAAACCTTGGTGGTGAACATGTCGTGGCTGAACAGGAACTGGTTCAGAAGATGAGTGTCGCTGACAATCTCCATAACCGTCTGGTCCTCATTGAATTTCATTCCGCTCTGGCGGTAGTAGCCGATTTTCAATGACTCTCCGCGCTCGATGATGCCGCTCAGTTCTCCGTTCTCCGGAATGTTCCCGGTAAGGATGTTCAGGAACGTGGATTTGCCGGTACCGTTCTTTCCGACGATGCCGACACGCTCGAACCTCTGGAAATTATATGTGAAATGGTCCAGATATTTGTCCGCCCCGTAGCTGAAACTCAGATTCTTGCAGTCAATGATCTTGCTTCCGAGCCTTGAGCCTTTTCCCATGGATTCCAGACTCACCTTGTTGCTCGTGTAAGTCTGCTCGGCCCTGTCTTTCAGGTCATAAAAGGCATTGATCCTGTACCTGGCCTTTCCGGTGCGGGCGCAAGGTGAACTCCTGATCCACTCCAGTTCCCTCCGGAGAATATTGTTGACCTTCGCCGTCTCCGCATTGTAATTGTCAATGCGTTCCTGGCGTTTTTCGAGATAATTCTCGTAATTTCCTCTATAGGTATAGACAGCCCCGTGGTCCAGCTCCATGACCGTATTGCACACATGGTCAAGGAAATAGCGGTCGTGGGTCACCATCAGCAGGGTGCTGCGCGAATGTCCGAGATAATTCTCCAGAAACTCGATTGCGTCAATGTCAAGGTGGTTGGTCGGCTCGTCCATGATGTAGAAATCGGCCTCGGACGCGAGCATGACCGTCAATGCCACCCTCTTCACCTCGCCGCCGGAAAGGTTCTTCATCAATGCCCCTTCATCAATGCCGAAACTTGTCAGGAACTTCTTGACCCTGAGCTCATAAGCGAACAAGTCGTCATCATCCAGCCCCTCTGTGAAATTCCTGCTCGAATCCATGACCTGCGTGAAGACAACCTTTTCAGGGTCGTGGCTGAACTCCTGTTCCAGAAACGCGATACGAATATGCTTCAGGAATGTGATTTTTCCGCCGGAGTCCGACTTGTCGTTTCCGGCCAGTATCCTGAGCAACGTGGACTTGCCCGTTCCGTTTGGGGCAATCAGCGCGATTTTGTCTCCTTCGTTGATGTTGAACCCGATATGCTCGAAAAGCACCTTCGGGCCGTAACTCTTGCTTATGTTTTCAATCTGCAGGTATGATGCCATGAATTTATGTCTTTTGTAAGGTTCTGATTACCTGAACATCTTATCGACTTCCTTGACAGCTGACGGCAGGGCGAATACTGCAACCCTGTCGTAAGCCTCGATCTGAGTGCCACCGACAGCGATGAAATAATCATTGCCGCGGATAATTCCTCCGATGATGGCGTTCTCTGGAAAGTCAATGTCTTTCAATGTCTTGCGTGTTATTGCGCTGTCCGGGGCGACTATGTACTCCAAGATTTCAGCATTGGTTCCGCTCATGTATTTCACGAAACGGACCTTGTTGCTGAGCGTCATCTTGAATATCTTGCCGGCCGTGATCAGCTTCTTGTTTATGACGGCATCCACTCCCATCTCCTCGGCCAGGCGGATATACTCCAGATTCTCGACCTCAGCGATCGTGCGCTCCACGCCGAATCTCTTGGCTACGACGCAGGCCAGGATATTGGCCTCATCATTGTCAGTTACCGCCACGAAGGCGTCATAATCCTTGATGTTTTCTTCCAGAAGGAAGTCGGAATTACGACCGTCCCCGTTGATTACCTGAACGTTGTCATCTGTATTTTCGCTCAGTTCAATGCACCTCTGCTTGTCGGAATCGATTACCTTCACGGCCTCGACCTGCTTGCAGATGGAACCCGCTACCATTTCGCCGATGGCACCTGCGCCGAGAATCATCACATTGTTGATTTCAATGTTGCTCTTGCCCAGGAAATTCATCAGAGGATTGATGCCTTCACGCGTGGTTATGATATAGACCAGGTCATGATACTTCAGACGGGTGTCGAACTTCGGCATTATGGTCGTGTCGTCACGCGATATCGCCACGACTCTGAACTGTGTCCCGAACGGTACGCAGGCCGCAAACTCGGCAATCTTCATGTCGAGGATAGGGGAGTCATCCTCCAGCTTGAACACTGCCAGCTGCAGTTTTCCCCTCGCAAAGTCCATGGTTTCCGTCGAAGCTGTACGCTTGAGCAGACCTGCGATTTCGCCGGCCGCAATCTTCTCGGGATAGAACATCAGGTCAATGCCAAGTTCCGTGAACAGGTGTTTGTTCTCGAAAGAAAGATACTCCTCGTTATTGATGCGGGCACAAACTTTCTTGCAGCCGAGTTTCTTTGCCAGAAGCGCGCTCACAAGATTCACGTCCTGCGAACTGTTCGGGTTTACTGCAATGAAAAGGTCTGCATGTTCCACCCCTGCATCCTTCAGTACCTTGATGCAGGACAAGTCCCCGAGTATGGTGACGATGTCCGCCGTCATGCTCAGTTTCGCAAGTCTCTCTTCATCAATGTCAATGACAGTGATGTCATTGGCCTCGTTGCTGAGCATCTTTGCCAGATGGGAACCTACTTCTCCCGCACCTTCGATGATGATTACCATGGTCTGAATTATTTTTGAAAATATTTGTTGATGATGCTGAACGATTTGTTTCTCAGGAATATGGCCATAGGGATGATCCAATGCGGATATATTCCCTGGACCTGAGGCCTCGGCCTTTTCACAGCTGACTCCGACAGCCAGTCATTGACCTCCTCCGCTCCCGGCCGCTTCGACAGTTGCCGGAATTCTTTGTGCGCGTCAATGACAGCCTTGAAACAGTCCCGTTTCAGCATCAGAAGATACGCCGCCCCCGTGAGCCCGTCAATGACCATCCTCAGCCAGATTCGCCTGCCGGCCTTCCGGACCGCTTTCGCGGCAATCTTTCCGGAATTGTCAATGCCTTTCTCCTTTTCGGAGATTGTCAATGCCAGTGTCTTGGCCAGATTGTTCTCCAGAAGCATCAGGTTGTTCCTGTAGTTCAGCTTGAGTTTCCACGGAGAGGTCTGAGGAAGTGTTCCGCCTCCTATATGATATACGAAGGACTCCGGTACGATTCTTATCCTGTATCCTGCAAGCTGGATTCTCCAGCAGAGGTCAATCTCTTCCATGTGGGCGAAAAACCTGTCGTCAAGTCCGCCCAGCCCGTTGAAAAGAGAACTCCTGACCATTAGGCACGCCCCGGTAGCCCAAAGTACATCGGCGGGCCTGTCATATTGACCTTCATCCTTTTCCAGCATTTTCATCAGTCTGCCGCGGCAGAACGGGAAGCCGAAATAGTCGAGATATCCTCCGGCGGCTCCTGCGTATTCGAATTTGTCCTTTTCGAACCACGAATGCAGTTTCGGGGAACAGGCGCCCACATCGGGACATGAATCCATCGTCTGCACCAGCGGCTTGAGCCATCCTTCGGGCACTTCAATGTCAGAGTTCAGAAGGACGTAGTATTCTGCATCAATTTGCCGGAGGGCCCTGTTGTACCCTCCGGTAAATCCATAGTTCTTGTCCAGCCGTATCTGCCAAACTTCAGGGAACTTCTCGGCAAGCATCTGCATGGAACCGTCAGTCGAAGCGCTGTCCGCTACGACAAGGCATGCGTCTTCGCCCTTCAGGGAACGGAGAACTCCAGGAACGAACTGCTCAAGGTAATTCTTTGTGTTCCAGTTAAGTATGACTACGGCTGTCTTCATTTTACGAGTCTAGTTTTCGTGGCAGTGGCACTCTCCTTCGTGTCCTTCACCATGGCAGTGGCATTCGCCCTCATGACCCTCGCCGTGGCAGTGGCACTCTCCTTCATGTCCGTCGCCGTGGCAGCATCCGCCCTCATGGCCCTCGCCATGGCAGCACTCGTGGTCGCCGTCTTCGTGATGACATCCGCAGCCGCCGTGGCATCCGCCTTCCTTCGGAGCGAACTCTCCGTGAAGTCCCTCGGTAAGTTCCTTCTCTGTGGCGTCACGGACAGAAACGACCTTGCCCTTGAAATTCAATGTCTTGCCGGCCATAGGATGGTTGAAGTCCATGGTGACCGTATCATCATTGACAGCGGCTATGAGTCCCTGTACGACCATTCCTGAACTGTTCAGCATAGGGATGATCTTTCCTACCTGCATCAGGTCCTCGCGGATTTTTCCGTCGATTTCGAAAGACTGTTTAGGAATCTTGAATTTGTGCTTCGGATCGTATTCGCCGTAGCCTTCTTCCGGTGTCAATGTGAATGCGAATTCGCTTTCAGGCTCGAGTCCTTCCAGTTCCGCCTCGAATTTGGGGAGGAGCATGTGCTCTCCGTGAATATAATCGAGCGGGCCGGTCATTTCAGTTGTCCTGTCCACTACCTTTCCATCTACTGTGAGCTCGTAAGTCAGCTCGACTACCTTTTTGTTTTCTATCTTCATGTTATATAAAATTTTCGTGTTCACGTTAATCCACACATTTTACAAAATTACATAAAAAAAACGACCATTCCTCGAAAACAGGACGGATGACCGAGAATCCCGGTCATCCGTCCACAGCAATATAATGTCAGTTTCGGGCTTCGAGTCGGCAAAACCCCGCCATTATCAATACTTTACGATTTCTGATATCTTGCTTTCAAGATTGTTCTTGTCAAGTGCTGTAACGAAATATTTACCTTTCGCGGAAAGCTGGTAAGATGTTCCGTCCACAGTATCTATCAGAGTTGCGACTTTCTTGTTGCCGTTGCTCATGTAAACGGCATAATACTTGGCTCCGGCTGACTTGTCCCAGTTCAGTGTCCCTCCCGAGATTACGATGTTCTTCGGAGCCTCAGTTGCGGCATCCGCTCCGGTTCCTCCGAGATGAGGAATCAGCGCCTTCTTTCCGAAAGAACTCTTGATTACGGACTGGATACCCTTAGGGTCACTCTTTACGGTCTTTGCACTGTAGAGAAGATGTCCGTAACTGTTAGACTTCTTGTCGGCCAGGCTGAACTGAGTCTCAAGTTCTGAAGAGGACTCATATCCGCTGCTGTTCTCTTTGAATCCGCTCAGGCTGTGTCCTATCATCATCGGTACTGAACCCACATTCTGTGACCACCAGTCAAGTCTCGGGGTATAGTAGTCCTTGCTTGCTTTTGTGGACCAGTAGAGCTGAGGAATGGCCGCGTCAATGAGTTTCGCTGCGCACACCTTAGGCATGTCAATGTACTGGGTGCTGAAGTTGTTGTCGTAGTTACCCTGAGGTCCTATAGTAAAGGCCACTTCCGGTTTGGCTGCACGGATTGTATTCTTTACGAGCTTTACCATTTCGAAGACATTGCCTCTCCTGAAATCCTCGATGGAATTATAGTTCGAACCGTATTTCTTGAAGTCATCCTCATCTCCCATAGATGAAACTGACGGATAGAAATAGTCGTCCATATG
>Ga0129311_1001697_pt1 | contig 15054 bp, 6 predicted proteins | sample Go1ome_FD_94435 | JGI IMG/M metagenome (GOLD analysis project Ga0129311, IMG submission 94435) | Western lowland gorrila individual fecal microbial communities from Wisconsin, USA - Go1022B metagenome | ecosystem: Host-associated > Mammals > Digestive system > Large intestine > Fecal | place... | reverse complement strand
GGCGGGGAAACAACCGGGCGGGCAACGCCCGCCCCTTGGCTCCCCCTATGGGGGAGCTGGCGAGCGATCAGCGAGCCTGAGAGGGCGAACGCAGCTGCAAATTCGGGAAAAGTACCGTGATTGTTACATGGTACCCTCTCAGTCACGGCTTTCAGCCGTGCCAGCTCTCCCATAGGGAGAGCCAAGGGCGGCTGCGCCGCCGAATTGCATTTGCAAATGTTCGATGGTGCATTGTCGGCGCTTTGCGCCGACGTTATTTCCCCGGCGGGGAAACAACCGGGCGGGCAACGCCCGCCCCTTGGCTCCCCCTATGGGGGAGCTGGCGAGCGATCAGCGAGCCTGAGAGGGCGAACGCAGCTGCAAATTTGGAATATGTGCCGTGATTCCTGCTTATGTACCCTCTCAGTCACGACCACCACCATCTATCGAACCGGGTGACCCCCAGCGGTGTTGGTCAACTGCCAGAGTCACAGACTCGTCATAGCCAGCGGGTGCAACCCGCCCTCTCAGTCACGGCTTTCAGCCGTGCCGGCTCTCCCATAGGGAGAGCCAAGGGCGGCTGCGCCGCCGAATTTCATTTACAAATATTCGATGGTGCATTGTCGGCGTTTTGCGCCGACGTTGTTTCCCCGGTGGGGAAACAACCGGGAAGATACTATCCGTTGAATTATTGTGTGATCGCCCCCGGCGATCATTGGATTTTGATTCGCTGTGGGTCGCACCACCCTGCGCAGACGTACCACATCGGACATGGTGCGTAATTTGCAGTATTATACGAAGTAAAGAAATTCGGGCAGTTCCGTCTTTTGAGAACTGCCCGAAGCTGCCGATAAGGGATCAGGCGCTTTCCTCTTTTGGGGGAAAGCGCCTGATTGTTATTCACTTGCTTATTTGGTGATCTGGAAGCTGCGGGTCAGAGGGGCAGCCAGGTGGTTGCCTCCGATGATGCAGACGGTGACTGCATAGCGGCCGGGCTGGGTGGGAGGTGTGGTGGTGCTGGAGTAGGGCTTCCACTTACTGGTAAAGCCGGAGTACAGATAGCGCACGCCTTCCTGATTCACGGTCACATCGCCGTTGTAGCTCAGGGTCGCACCGAAGTCAAACTCGGCAGCCTCGGCTGCCGTCAGCTTGCCGCCGGGGATCTTCTCGTTCCAGGTCAGCTTAGAGCCGGAAAGGCGCATCTTCAGCACCAGGACACCGGCACCGACGCCGGTATTGTAGTTCTTGTTGTCGGTAACAGCGGTAACCAGGTACATACCGGCCCGGTTGGGGTAGCCGAAGGACACCCGAACGCTGTCGGTGACGGCAGGGAGCTTATTGATGACGGTGAGAATCTGTCCGAAGGTGCCGGTGTCGATGTTCAGCTTCTTCAAAAGATCCAGCAGTTCCTGGGTGCTCAGCAGCTTCCGCAGCTCGCCCAGGGTCATGCCGTCGTTCATCATCTGGGTAAAGGTCTTGCCGTACAGCTTCTGGGCAATGGGATCCAGGATCTTCACAAAGACCTTGCTCTGGTAACGCTCAGGCAGATTCAGGTACACAGCAGTGGTTACATTGCTGGTAACACCTGCGCTGATGGTGTAAATATCAAATCTGTCAGCAGGGTTGGTGGTGACAAAGTTTGCAGGCAGTGCTTCGTCCACATACAGCGACAGGGTCTTGACCTTTACGCTGACGGATGCCTTGTTCACCGTTACGGTGCCTTCTGTCCCCTCGCTGGGGCGGTATTCGGCATTGCCCACATACCGCACACGGATCTTCTGCTCACCGGCGCCCATCTGGGGATACTGCCCCAGAACCGTTCCGCCGATCTCATACTTTTTGCCCTCCACAGGGACCCACTGGGGCACCAGCTTCTTGTCGGTGATGCCGGGGATGTCAGGCAGCTCCGGCAGCTCTGCGCCGGACTCGATATCCTGCAGGCTGGCCTGGTACTCGATGACAAAATCCGCCAGGCTCAGTTCCTCTCTGCTGGGAAGGGTAGAATTCTCCCAGTCGATGACGGAAGCAAAGATGGTATCCTTCATCACCGTTACATCCATGTTGTAGGTAAAGGAAACGCCGGACTTCAATGCGACCTTGCTTTCCAGCCGGTTGTCGGTCATTTCCACATCTGCAATCACGGAGCCGCCCTTATATTCCTTGGTGCCCGCCCAGGAGATGCGGATCTTCCAGGAACCGGCGCCAAACTTTACAAGGCCTGCCGGATCGCTGTCCGCCAGAGACTTGTACAGGGGTGCAAGACCGGTTTTGTCTGCGTTGTATTCCACCGTCACATCGGAAGCCGTCAGGCCCTCTGGGTTCTCGGTGCGCTCCACAACGGCTTCAAAAATGCCCTTTGCGGTGGCTTCATAGTCATAACTGTTCACATCTGCGAAAGCAAGACCCACTTCATAGGGACCATTGTTCAGATGGAAATTCACTGCGGGACGGTCCGCAAAGGTCACCGTTGCCTGCACAGCCGTGGGCGCATACTCCTTGCTGCCGTTCCAGAGGATGCGGACCTCGTGGGTTCCGGCAGAAACGGCGGGGAAGCCCTGACCCAGGATCAGATCCTTGCCATCCAAAGGCAGCCACTGGGAATCCACAGCGGTCAAACCCTTGTAATAGTATTTCACTTCCACATTGTCAGCGGTCAGGACCTCAGAGCTGCTGATCACGGCATCGAACACAGCCTGAGTAATGGCAGCGTAGTCGGTGTTCAGATTATCGTCCACCACCAGCGTCACAGGGGCAATGACCGTATTCTTGGTGTAGGGAGCCTCAGGGCGGTCAGCAAAGACAACATTTGCCTCGATGACCGTATCGGCGTACTGCCGGTTGCCCTTCCAGAGAATGCGCACCTTCTGGCTGCCGGCAGAAACGGCGGGGAAGCCCTTGTCTCCAACCACATCCTTACCCGCCAGAGGCAGCCACTGGGTATCCAGGGAGGTGTATCCCTTGTAGTAGTATTCCACGGTGACATTGTCCTGCGTAAGAACGTCGGATTCTGCGATCACCGCATGGAACACAGCCTTGGCCACGGCATCGTAATCGGTGTTCAGGTCATCGTCCACCACCAGCTTGACGGTGTCGATGGAAGGATTCAGGGTGTAGGGAGCCTGTTCCCGCTCGGTCAGGGTGACGGTGACCTCCTTTTCGAAGCCATAGAAGTCATCATTGCCCTCCCAGCGGATGTTGATCTTGTGGGTGCCGATGGAGATGGCGGGATAGGGCACCAGATTGACCTTGCCGCCTTCCAGACCCACCCATGCCTTGACATTGCTGCCCAGGGCACCGTCTGTTGCGCTTGCCTGGTAGGTAAACACCAGCTGATCTGCACTGAGGTCCGGGGTGCTGGATGCCGCAACGGCTTCCCAAATGGCTGCCTTCAGGGCGGGGATGTCCGCCTGAACCGCCTCGGTGTAGGGCATCTTCACAGAGTAGGGGCCTTCCTTCATTTCCAGCGCAGAGGAATCCTTGCTGACGAAGGTGACATCCACCGTATTGGAGACTGCCTTCTGGTATTCGGTATCTCCCTGGAAAACCACACGGATGGAATACTTGCCATCCTGCAGCTCTGTCAGGGTTTTCCAGCTGCCAAGAACGCCGCCGATACCGGCAATACCGGCATCGTAGTATTCTACAACTGCATTGTCTGCGGAAAGCGCAACGGTGCTTTCTTCCACGATCCGGCTCAGAATGTCAGCTGCGGCGGACATTCCCCGGATGCTTACGGTCTGATCGGCCTTCAGGGTAATGACTGCTTCGGCCCGCTCCGTCAGGGTCACTGTGGTCTGCCGTTCGGAACCATAGTAGGTCTCATTTCCGTTCCAGGTGATCTTGATCTCTTGAGAACCGGCGGAAATGGCGGGATAGCTGACGCCCAGTGCGCCCTTCTCGCCCTCCAGAGCCACCCACTTCTTGCCGAAGTCACCTGCGGCGCCTGTGGAGGGGGTTGCATAATAGGTAAATGCCACATCATTTGCAGTCAGAGCAGGATCGCTGGAAGCAACGACCGTCTCAAACAGTCTATTCTTCAGCGAAGCAAAATCCGTGCTGCCGTCTGCATTGTGGGGAATGGCAGCGGAGCAGTTTTCCTTCAGTACGATGGTGCTGTTCCACTTTGCGCTCTTGGTCAGGGTTGCTTCCAGGTTTGTTCCGGCGATCCGAACCGAATATCTGCCGTCATCATTGGCAGCCAGAGCGGGGTGGTCATAGACGGTTGTGATACCAAACTTTTTGGTGCTCGAGGTAAATCCTCCAATACTGCCCCAAGCAGTATTCTTGACCAGATGCGTTTTGTTGTCCTTGCCTTCGCATTGATACTCCCACTGAATGGCGTCGGTATCGACTGCATCCAGGTTGGTAATCAGGGTATTGTTCAGGATCTGTGTCACCTGTTCCACCGTAGAACCGGCAGGGATCACCGCAGTGCCATGCTGCAGCACAGGCTGCACAGCGGCGGTCTGAAGCACGTCGGCTTCCAGCACCGCAGATTCTTCCGGGAACGCTTCCTCGTCAGGCGTCCCGGTCTCTTCGGTTGGCTCCTGGGGCTGGGTGGTCTCCTCCACCTTCTGCTCCGGCTCGGTGGGAGCCAAGGTCTCCTCCGCCTTCTGCTCCGGTTCGGTGGGAGCCAGGGTTTCTTCCGTTGCTTCAGGGGTAGTTTCCTCGGTGGGCATCAGGGCTTCTGTCTGCTGGGTTTCTTCCGTTGCGGAGGCAAACACAGCCAGGGGTGCGCACTGCATGACCATCAGCAATGTCAGCACAGCGGCCAACATGCGTTTTGTCCAGTTGTTCATGGCAAACTCCTCTCAAATACACAATTTCGTCCGTACATTCTGCCCTTCCGGCTGGATGTGCTGCTGAAAAAATGCCGTATTCCCGCAACGCATGGGCAGTCCGGAAATTATTATAACGGCTTCACCGGAAATGTCAAGAAAATGTTCATGGTTTGTACAAAAATATTGCATTATCCCTGATGAAAGTTATGATTCGATTTCAAACAGGATCTGCCAGTCCCCTTCTCAGGATGAGCAAAACCCCAGAGCGAAATGCTCTGGGGTTTGCATTTTGATAGAACCAGGTCATGCTTATTCTGCCCGGTCGCAGCGCAGGGTTACGCGCTGCTGGCCGCCCAGGGTGCAGGTGAAGAGGGTCAGATCCCAGTCTCCGGCGGTCATCTGGGAGATGTCGTAGGGCTCTATCAGCTCCAGATCTGCCACGGTGTAGGAAAACACGTTGCCGTCTATATCCTGAAAGGTCAGGCTGTCCCCGGGGGACAGCTCCCGCAGGCGGCCGAAGTGGCTGGCGTAGTTGTGGGCGGCGATGATCATGTTGTCCGTGTAGACGCTGCCGGTGTAGCGGCAGGGGGATACCCGCAGAGAGGGGTAATCCCAAGTGCTGATAATGGGCAGCTCCAGGCCCAGGGCCGGGATGGTCAGCACGCCGATGTAGTCCCGGTTCTGCACCCGGGCCACAGGCATTTCCATGTCCGGGTTCAGCACATAGTCCGGCTTCGGCTCTGTCTCCTGAGGGGAGGCGGCAGTTGCGGGGGCTTGGGCAGGCTCCCGACGCTCTGGCAGGGCGGTTTCCAGTTCCCGGAGCACCTGAGCCGTCGTTTGGGCGGCATCGTTGCTCTGGCGCAGATTGTACATGGTCAGTCCCAGAGCCGCCGCCAGCAGCACCACCCCTAAGCGAACCAGCCAGGCGGAGAGCTTACCCATGGCGCTGCCTCTTTTTCAGTCCCAGACCCAGGGCAACCAGTGCCAGTCCCCCCACCGTCAGCAGGGGCACAGGCCACCATAGCTGACCGGTCTGGGGCAGCTTGGTGCCCTTGTAGCTGTTGAGGACAAGGAAGGTATCCTCCTCCTGCCAAACCTTGCTGGTGTATCCCTGGGGTTCGATCTCCCGCAGATTCCAGCGGTTTTCCTCGCCCTTTTGGTCTTTGGCAGGCAGGTTCTCCCAGATGTACTGCCAGCTGTCTTCTTCGCTCAGCTTTTGAGTGTCATACACCAGGCCGTTGCACAGCAGCTCCACGGTAATGGATGCCGGGCGTTTGGCGGTGTGGCCTGTATCGTCCCAGCGCTTCTGCACCCGGCGGGTCACCAGGTCGGTGTCCGGCTGATAGGTGTTGGTCAGCAGGAAGGCATCCCCCTCCTGCCCCAGGCTCACCAGATAATGCTCCGGGACATCCTCGGTCAGCTGCCATTGGATCCGATGGCCGTCCTGGGCGTACTTGGGAAGGGCTTTCCAGCTGTGCCGCCACCCTGCCTGTCTGGTCAGGGTTACGGTGTCATACACCGCCCCATCCTTTAGTAGATGCACTTGGAGGCTTTCCGGCAGGAATTCCTCCAGAATCCCCTGCCAGAGCTTCAGCACCCGCAGATCCACCGTTTCCGGCTCCTGGGGTACCTGGGTGGTGATGTGCTTGGGCTGGGTGATGACCTGATAGGCCAGAGTGCCGTCGGCAGTCCGGCTGGGCAGGCTCACCAGGAAGGGATCGGTCTGGACGCTTTTCCCGTCAATAACCGCCGAGCTGCCCCCCACCAGGTACAGGCCGGTTTTCAGATTTTCAAAGGTAACGCTGCCGGTGGCACGGGTCTGGGCCTGGGCCAGCGGGGGTAGCTGATCCTGCCGGGCGTAGGCATCCAGAGTTCGGGCCAGGTCGGTGTACTGCTGGGTGGTCAGGCCGTTGAGGGAAACGGGATAGCGGGCAAAGTCCCCCGCCGGGGTGAATTCCCCCTGCTCGCCAAGGGAAGCGACATAGTAAAGCCGGAGGGGGAAGCCCGCCACCGGGGCATCTGCATCCCCTACATTCACCGTCAGGGCGCAGACCTTCCCCACATCCACAGCCTGCCCCGCTGCCGTCAGGGGCAGCAGGGAAAGCACCAGGATTAGGCACACCAGGGCCGGAAAAATGGATTTATTTCTCATAGCGGCCCCTCCTTCTCCCTCTGGTTTGGGATTTTTTCCCATTTGTCATGTACTGCGCCATCCGGCACCACCGAACCATCATCGCCCCGGCGGCGCAGAGCACCAAGGCCGTGCCCAGGGTGCGGAAGGCAGAGATTCCCCCGCCGCCGGTCTGGGGCAGCTCGGCATAGTTGATCCGGTTGGTCACCGTGACCGTCTCGCTGTAGTTTGTCGCTGTGACCGTGACGGAATTGCCCTCATAGGACACCACAAAGGGGATCCCGCTGACGGTGGCTGCACCACTTCGGATCGGCTCTCCTGCATCGTTCAGTTCATAGACATAATAGGGCGTATCCAAAGTAACATCGGTGAATTTGGCATACTCCTTCTGTTGCCCGTATTCAAAGACGGCTTTGGTTTGCTTTACCATCGTTCCTCCCGCTTCGTCCGTAAACAGGCCAAAGCGGTAGGTTCCATTGCGGGGTTTCTCAAGTTCACTGCCATCGGCATTCCGGAATACCTTGTTTACCTCGATCTCACCCTTGCGGTTGGGGGCTGTGTAGGTATACTGGGGCGTTGCGTAGTGAATCTTCACGCCCTGCTTTACCAGATCGGAATAATCAGGATATTTGTCACCCACCATTTGCGCAATCAGAACATAGTGGGGTGCATTGTCCCGCACATAGCCCTCCGGTGCTTTCGTCTCCAGAATCTGATACACGGTATTGGAATGTAGAATCTGATCCGTACCAAAGGTCAGACTACCGTTGTCATCCGTCGTTCCCTCATAGTTGGTGGTCGTTTCCTTCAGCTCCTCACCTTCCGGCACCATCTCCGTCAGCTTAAATTTAGCACCAACCAGTTTCTTCTGGTTGTTGTAATAATCCACCTTGGAAATGATAATCTGGGGTGTCATTGTGCCTCCGGCTGTACCGCCGGCCTGATAGCTGAAGTTCTGGTCATTCACAGAGCCCCCAGTGGTGGTGGCGTAGCCTTTCCAGTGGGCATTGTTCTCCACGGTAACGGTCTGTCCCGGCGGTACGTTGACGGTGGTGGTGTAGGAAATGGTCAGGGGCTGATCATCCGGCAGGATGATTTTCAGGGTCTGCTTTCCATCGGCGGCGGTTTCCACAAAGGAATGCCAGGAACCTTCTTGCAATGGCTTATCTGTGTTGCTGTTTTTCACCTTGATGGAGGCAGTGTCAATGGTCAGGTTCTCTCCCAGCTCATCCACCAGGGTGATTGTATCCGCTCCGGGCATCAGGTCAATGCCCTCCTGGTTGAGCTGGATCGTAAAGGGATAGTTGCCGCCGGTAACCGTGGCCGTATTGTCCTTTCCCTTTTTCATCTGCTGCACAGACAGGGTCACGCCGCTGACTGCGGTGTCGATCTCATCACCATCGGGATTTTTCAGTGTGACCGTGTTGTTAAAGTCCTTTGTCTCTCCCCCCAGCAGAACCGCTTTATCCGTCAGCTTGCAGACGATTTGCAGCTCCACGGCGTAATCGTCTCTGTAGCCGCCGTCGGGAATCAGATTTGTCACATCCATAATGGCTGTTTGACCATTTACATAGTAGTAGTTGGTGAGGGATCCGGTATTATCTCCTGTAGAGGTGTTGAAGTTTTTGATCCAGTCCGCCCCCAGGCCGCGGATTTGGGCCATTTCGGACTTAGGCGTTTCGTTCTGAACTTTTGGCCCATACCAATACATCCGAATGTAGGCAATCTCCATTCCCTCAGGGATTTGCTCCTCCACCCGGTAGGTTCCATCCAGTGTACCGGCATAGTTCAGGTGGATCAGCCAGCCTACATATTTTCCAGGGCCTGGCAGCAAGTTCACATCATAATCTGCTCTGTGTGTTCCATTGATATAATTGATATTCTTGCCATCGCTTGTAATCACATCTGCCAGTTCCTTGAAAATGGTTGCCTTGCCATAAAGGGTCTGCTGTGCCGGGCCGTGGTTAACCCAGTTTCCTTCTGCGGAGGAGGTTTGCAGCCCATTGCGGTAGGTAAACACATCCCGGGGGTTTTCGGGCAGTTTCTCCGGCTCTGTTTTCACCAGGACATACAGTGACTCATTCTCCAGCGTGATTCCTTCCGGAAATCTGACTGTCAGGGGCAGACCATCTTCGCGATTGGAAGTATAGTTATCCGATTGCACCTCTTCCAGCTGCTTTTTCAGAGCATCCAGCGTCTTGTAGTTCGACAATTCCAGGCCAGCCGCACCTGTATACACGCCGATCAGAGAATCCGAACGGATGTGATGGCCCCTATTCCCATTGCCTGAAAGTGGGGTATCCTTGAGGGCAAAGTTCGCAGGCAGGGACTTGCCATCCACCTGGATTGCCCAGTAGAGGGTGCCCTTGGAATAATTTCCTTCGGTAACCTGGGCAGACTCATAGAACAGGGCGTGCTTCTGAGCACCAAAGCTGTTATCGCCGGAAACCGTCACCTGGGCACTGGCCTTGATCCCTGCAAGGGTATAAGTCTTCCCGCCATACCCCACTGTGCCGCTGAGTTCAAACTCATTGGTTACCAGCACCGTACCGGTAGCATTTGGCTGTGCATAATAGGTCAGGCGGTAGGCGTGATTCTGGTTGGGCGAACAGGTTCCGGGGGTAATTTCAAATTGTGTCTTACCATCAATTTTGACCCAGAAGGTTTCGGCAGGGTCTTTGCCTGCAAAATGATTCAGTGCCGCCTGATTTTCCAGACTGGAAGCAGGTGCATCATTATTTATGTGGAAAGCATCTACCCTCACATAGCCCACAAAGGTCATGTAGCTGCTGAGAGTATCCGTCAGCTGAGCAGAGGACAGATTCCAATCTCCGGCCTCATTGACCAGTACCTGATACTGATAGCTTCCCTCCGGTGCAATGAAGCTTGGGGTGTTATCCGTGGTCGTGCCATCGAAGTTATAGACCTTTCCGCCTGTCATATTCACCGTGACGGCTTCTGTCTGCGCCTGTCCCACCACTTTCCGAGACCATGCCTTGCGGGTGATGTCCTTGTTCCAAAATACCATCTGTCCTGGCATGAACGCCGTTTCACCCTGCTCATCTACCCACCAGATTGAAGCACGGTTCGTGATGGTTTCTTTATTGTTTCCCGCCACCGTAAAGAACCCCGGCTCGACCACAACTTTGTACACCAGTGTTCTGCTTTCCTGGGGCATAAGGGTTCCTATATGGTATTCAAAGGCACCGTTTGGCATGCCGCTTTCAGCTTTCGAATCGTTGAATGTCAGGTGTCCGGAAGGCTCTGCTGTATATTCTGTGGTTAAATTGCTCAGATTTGCGCTGACATCTTCCCCCTCATAGAGCTTAAAGCTGTCCTTATCATAGTAGATGTACTTCCGAAGCTCCGGCTTTGTATAGTAGTTATCCTGAAGCACCGACCTGTCCAAGGAGTCCTTGAGCACCACATCCCGCAGCGGATAGTTGGTATCCCGTGCTTTCACGCAGACATAATAGGTCAGCTCCAGCTTGCCACCATCAAGGGTTTTGATGTCTTTCAGACAGCCTTTTGAAAGCGTTGCATTGGAGTTCGGCTTAAAGGTTGCCGTTGCAGAATTCCGATTATAGTTTTTGGAGAAAACCGTGGCAGTGTTCTGAATGTTATCCTTAGGCTTGCCGCCGGTGTAGCCATCTTTCAGCAAAACACGATAGGTAAGGGTCTTTACTTCCCCGGCCTTCATATCACCAATCGTCCAGGTCATGGTTTTGTTCTCGTTGTCTATAACGACCGTCTCGGTATTCCCACCCGGCAGGACATACCTATCGACCCAATCCATCCCCGTTCCAAAGGTATCGGTGACCTTCACATCGGGGCAGCCGTCCCGTCCGGCGGTGACCTTCAGGGTGTATGCCAGGTAGTCCTTTCCGTCCTCTCCCCGGGTGACTTTCTCTGCCACTGTCTTTTCGATCTGCACATCGCCGTATTGGGCGATCAGATCCCCGGCAAAGTTGACGTTGATGGTAACATTGCCGATTTGAATCGTTGTATCGCCGTCATCCGGGATCTTGGACAAATTTGCCTTGCCCTGGACATAGAAATCGCCGTCGATGACGGAGTTTGTCTCCGCCTGTTTCCTCAGCCATTGCGCCTGGAAGGTAATGGTCGCAGTTTGGTCGCTTACCGTGATGGTGCCGATTTCCTGGTGGGAGGCATCATCCTGGATGGAGCCGTTAGCCTTTGCATCCCGGAAGATATTCGGCAGGGTGTAGATCATCTTTCCTCCTGCCGCCAGCAGATCGGCAATGGGCACCCCTGCATACTTCACCGTCAGCTTGAACTCGGCATTGCCGGGGATATTGGTTGCTCCATTTACATTTGTCCAATCTCTTCCGTCCACCTTGTATTCCAGCTTGGTTCCATTTTCCACAATATGGGGAGCTACATTCACAGCCCCGGTGGTAGCTGTTCCGCCCTCTGCCGGGTCATCTGCCCCGGTCAGGGCCGCAGCCATGACCCTGCGGGGGCCCCCCTGGGCGGCGTAGGCAGTGCCCATCACCGGCAGGCCGGTGGGGATATTCTCCGGGGCAGTCTCCCCGGCAGCTTCCGTTTCTTCCGTGGCCTGGGTTTCCTCTGTGGCCTCGGTTTCCTCTGTGGCTTCCGGCGGGGTGCAGTCCGGGCCGTGGGTGTGTTCTTCCATGCCGCAGGTCAGCTCCCACTGGCCATAGCACCGGGGGGTGTGGACATGGTTTTCATCGGTGCAGGTCAGGGTCTCGGTGTCCACCGGGATCTGCCGGATCTGGAAGCAATCCTCGCCGTGCTGATGCTGCAAAATCTGCCGCTGTCCGCAGATCAGGCCGCCGTTGGCATCCCGGCAATCCGGGGTGTGCCGATGCAGGATAATTTCCTCCTTGGGGCAGACCAGCTCCGGCTGGGCATCTGCGTTTTCCTCCCGCTGGCAGGTCAGCGCCTGCTCCCAGGCGTAGCATTCGTCGGTATGGACATGGTCACTTTCCACGCCGCAGGTCAGCACCCGCTCCGGCTGCCAGCAGCTTTCCGTGTGGGTGTGGCCCTGGGATTCCTCCTGGCCACAGGCAGGCTCCTGGCTGCGGGCATAGCAGCTGTCACTGTGGGTATGGCCCTCCTGCTGGGCTTCCCCGCAGATCGGTTCTTCCAGCAAGGGATAGCAGTCCTGGCTGTGCCGGTGGCCGGGGGTTTCCTCCTGGGTGCAGATCAGGCGCTGGCTTTCCGTCCAGCAGTCCTCTCCATGGGCATGGAGGGTACACAGCAACGCCCCCCGGGTGGCGGTATAGCAGCTTTCGTCATGGGTATGGGTCTGGGGCAGGGCATAGCAGTCCTCTGCATGGGTGTGGGGCCGGATCTCCGGCAGGGTACACACCAAAGCCCCAGTTTCATCATAGCATCCGTCCTCATGGACGTGTACCACAAAATCTGCATAGCCGCAAACCAATTCCCCGGCGGCATCATAGCAGGATGCCTCGTGGCTGTGCACCTGGGCGGTGCAGGCCAGGGTGGTCTCATCCCGGCTGGTCACCTGGGTATAGCAGCCATCGTCATGGGTATGCTCCGGAATCTGACAGCCCTTTTCCAGGGTAATGGCCGGAAGGATCAAGGCGTATGTGGTGCAGAAGACCACCAGGGCGCACAGCACCGTCATGACCTTGCGCCAGCGCTTTTGGGTTCTTCGTCTGCGGTATCGGTCCCTGGGGGACATGGCTTCCTGTCTCATTTCCCGCACCTCCTAGTGTAATGCGCCGAAGTCCGGCAAAGGCCAGACCCGGAACACGATTTTTCCTACAATTTGCTCCTGAGAAATACAGCCGATCTCCTGATGCCGGGAGTCCACCGATGTGGCCCGGTGATCTCCCATGCAGAAGTACCGGTTTTCCGGCACCTGATAGGGCAGCTGGATATTGGCATCGCCAAAGGCCTTTTCCCGCAGGTAAGGCTCCTGCAAGGCTCTGCCGTCCACGGAGACATTTCCCTCCGGGTCAATGTCCACCGTCTCCCCCGGCCCGGCGATGACCCGCTTGACCAGGATCTTATTTCCAATATAAAAGGCGATCAGATCCCCCTGTTCAAACCCCGCCCCCTTGAGGGAGACCACAATATCCCCCTCGTTCAGGGTGGGGGTCATGGATGCGCCGTAAATTTGCAGCACCGGCAGCCAGATGGTAGCCACCAGCACCGCCACCGCCGCCACCACGATCAGAGAATAGACCGTGCTGCGCAGAACACTGCGGTAGCGGGAACGGTAACGCAAACGGTTCAGCTCCGATTGCAGCTGCTCCTGGCTGGGGATATCCGGGGAAACGGCTTTCTTTCTCATGTGTATACTCCTGATTCTCAGTAATGGCGGATCCTATCCGCCCGCCAACGGGATAAATTTTTTGCGGCGGTAATTTCGGTGGCATTGTCGGCGCATTGCGCCGACGTTGTTTCCCCATTGGGGAAACAACCGGGCGGGCAACGCCCGCCCCTTGGCTCCCCCTATGGGGGAGCTGGCGAGCGATCAGCGAGCCTGAGAGGGCGAACGCAGTGGCAAATATGAGAAAATGCGGTGATTGCCGCCGAGTACCCTCTCAGTCACGGCTTTCAGCCGTGCCAGCTATCCCATAGGGAGAGCCAAGGGACGGCTGCGCCGCCCGCCCAGCCCAGAGGGTAAGTCCATGCGAACCCGGCGGCGCAGCCGCCCTTGGCTCCCACTCTGGGGGAGCTGTCGAGCGATAGCGAGACTGAGAGGGCGAACGCAGTGGCAAATATGAGAAAATGCGGTGATTGCAGCTGGGCACCCTCTCAGTCACGGCTTTCAGCCGTGCCAGCTCTCCCATAGGGAGAGCCAAGGGCGGCTGCGCCGCCAACGCCATCTGCCACAGCCGCCAAACCGAATTAACACAACATAATATGTTGGTGGTTCCATTGTCGGCGCGCCGAAATGGTTACAGCGGATTTATTCAGAGTATCCCTTGCGCTGCACTTTTTTCTTTCTGCCGGAACACAGCAGCAGGATCACCAGCAAAAGCAGGATCGGCGCTGCCACCACCGGGGCTACCACCAGGGGCTCGATTTGCACTGCATCCGAGACCACCCGGATGTGCCTGGCCTCCTGGGCGTTCTCCGTCCGCTCTCCGCAGACCAGAAGCCGGTGGGAATTGATGCCGTAGGGGGTGCAGGTCACCAGGGTGCACAGATCCTTCCCCTCCTGGATGGTCAGGGCCTGGGTGTCCGCAGGCTCTACGATTAAAATCTGGGTGACCGCATAGGTCAGCACCTCATCCAGGGTGCGGATCACAAAGGTATCCCCCACCGCCATTTTGTCCAGATTGGTGAACAGCTTGGCACTGGGCAGCCCCCGGTGGCCGGACAGCACACAATGGGTGCTCTCGCCCCCCACCGGCAGACTGGTCCAGTCCAGATGCCCCACGGCGATCTGAAGCACCGCATCGTCGGTACCATGGTAGATCGGCAGGGAGATATCAATGTTGGGGATCTCAATATACCCCATGATCCCCGTACCGTCCAGATTCAGCAGCCGGTCATACTCCGCCCTCTGTTCCGGGGAGATCAAAAAGGGATTCTCCCGCCCCGGCAGCCCCCGGTTATATTCCTGGGCCGCCAAGAGCATTTTGTCATATTTTTCCGCATCCAGATTCTGCACCTGCTGGGCATAGGAAGTCACCGCAGCAGAAGCGTGCAAGGTATTCCAGTAATCGCTGAGGGTTGGATACAGCAGCAAGGACACGCCTGCAAGAAACACAGCAACCAGGAAAATGGTAGAAATATGTTTTTTCATACTTGCAGAAGTCTCCTTACCCCTGCCGCCAACTTGCAGCAGTTCGTTTTTTTGATAGATTTGTATGCGTACAGCAGGATGCCCTGGCGGCGCAGCCGCCCTTGGCTCCCACTCTGGGGGAGCTGTCGAGCGATAGCGAGACTGAGAGGGTGTACGCAGTGGCAAATTTGGAATATGTGCCGTGATTCCTGCCGGGTACCCTCTCAGTCACGGCTACGCCGTGCCAGCTCTCCCATAGGGAGAGCCAAGGGGCGGGCGTTGCCCGCCGGTTGCACCGAAATCTTTGCATTGCAAATTTGGCCAGAGGGTAAGTCCATGCGAACCCGGCGGCGCAGCCGCCCTTGGCTCCCACTCTGGGGGAGCTGTCGAGCGATAGCGAGACTGAGAGGGCG
>Ga0129311_1001696_pt1 | contig 15057 bp, 11 predicted proteins | sample Go1ome_FD_94435 | JGI IMG/M metagenome (GOLD analysis project Ga0129311, IMG submission 94435) | Western lowland gorrila individual fecal microbial communities from Wisconsin, USA - Go1022B metagenome | ecosystem: Host-associated > Mammals > Digestive system > Large intestine > Fecal | place... | reverse complement strand
TGGTTTTCAAATTGAGGCTATTGAGGATGCAATGCCTCCGGCAGATATGATGGGTATGCCGGGAATGTGTAATGAAATGCGTAGACCTATGATGTTGTTGGTTAAGGTTAAAAAGGTTTAATAAACAACTTCCAGTTTGTCGAACAGATAACAAGGGCGCACTTCTATACACCGTTCGGTGTCGTGCATTACGCGCGGAACTTGGCTCTCCCTTTGGGAGAGCCAAGGGGGGCTGCCTGCAGCTGTGCCATATGTCATATTAGCATAAAGAAACGGAGCGCATCCGCACCGATACGCTCCGTTAACTGACTTACGAACGCCCCGCGAAAGACGGGAGATTTTTTGTTGCAACAGTGAGACGGAGCTGTACTCACCGAATATACTTCACCAGAGTGTTGATACCGGACAGCAGCACCATGATGTAGATAAACTGATTCAACTTTTCCGCATCCAGGTTTTTCCCCACCTTGCTGCCGATGAACTGCCCCGCCAGCAGGCCCAGGAATCCCACCACCGAGGGCAGGATCAGATCCGCCGGATAGAGGCCGCGGTTGATCCGGGTGATGGTGGACACGGTGTTGGCCACTGCCAGCAGAGTCTGCAAGCTGGCAAAGTAGTGGTTGCGGTCCTCCGTCACCGCCCGGAAGTACAGGGCCATGGTGGGGGCGCCGATGGAGAACAGGCCGGACAGAGCGCCGGAGATCAGGCCGCACACCGCACCCACAATGGGGTTTCCGGACACCTTCAGGTTCTTCTGCACGAACATGAAGTATAGCGCCAGCACAATGAAGAAAATTCCAAAGGCGATCCCCAGCAGATGCAGATCCGCGCTGCCCACCAGCCAGATGGAGGTGACCGTGGTCAGCAGAAAGCAGGCCAGGGGAATAACGATGGTACGGAAGGAGAGATACTTTCGGTATCGGATGGCCAGCAGGGTGGTCATAACCATACAGATCCCTGTGTTCAGGGCAGGTGCGCCCAGCACTCCATAGAAGTGGGGCAGGATCATCATCAGAATGATGCCTGCGCCGAATCCGGCGATATTCTGAACGATCCCGGCCACAGCTGCGGACGTGCCTACAATAACAAATTCCATCGTTTTCTCTCTCCTTCGGCTCTATCTGATGCCCTGATATCTCTCTTTCCTGTTTCAAAGCCAACAGCGCAGCCGCCTGGAACGGCGTCGTTCCGGGCGGCTGCGGTTTTAATCAATTTTCCTGCTTCTCCTGATAGGGCGCAAGCTCCTCAGCGTCAGGTTGGGTGAACACTTTCTCAAACACATCGGCTTCCATGGTCTCATGGTCCAGCAGGTAGCGGGCGGTGACCTCCAGTTCCTTCCGCTTCTCGGTCAGGATCACCTCGCACCGGGCGTAGGCATGGTCCACAATGGTCTTCACCTCACGGTCGATGCGGCTGGCCACTTCCTCTGAATAAGTCTGGGTGTGGCCCATGGTGCGGCCGATGAACACCTCGTCATTCTCACTGGCGTAGGCCACAGCCCCCAGTTCGTCACTCATACCGTATTTGGTGACCATGGAGCGGGCCGTGGCAGTCGCCTTCTGGATGTCGTTAGAGGCGCCGGTGGAGATATCCCCCAGCACCAGCTGCTCGGCCACCCGGCCGCCCAGACAGACGGCGATGCGCTCCTCCAGTTCCTTTTTAGACAGATAGGCCCGGTCCTCCGTAGGCAGGGAAACGGTCATGCCCCCCGCCATACCCCGGGGGACAATGGTGATCTGATGCACCGGATCCTGGGTGGTCATCTCGTGGATGACCACTGCGTGTCCCGCCTCGTGATAGGCCGTCAGGCGGCGGGTGTGCTCCGTCTGCACCCGGCTGCGCTTCTCCGGTCCGGCGATGACCTTCATCATGGCCTGACGCAGATCCGCCTTGGTCAGGAAGGGCTTATCCTCCCGCGCCGCCAGCAGGGCCGCCTCGTTCAGCAGATTTTCCAAATCAGCCCCTGTAAAGCCGGAAGTCGCCGCAGCGACCTCCCGCAGAGAGACATCCTCTGCCAGCGGTTTTTTCCGGGCGTGGACCTTCAGGATCTCCTCCCGCCCCTTAATGTCGGGCAGCCCCACATAGATCTGCCGGTCAAAACGGCCGGGCCGCAGCAGGGCGGGGTCCAGAATGTCCGGGCGGTTGGTGGCCGCCATGACAATGACTCCCTCGTTGGCGGAAAATCCGTCCATCTCTACCAGCAGTTGGTTCAGGGTCTGCTCCCGTTCGTCGTGACCGCCCCCCAGGCCGGTACCACGCTGGCGGCCCACGGCGTCGATCTCGTCGATGAACACAATGGCGGGGGCATCCTTCTTGGCCTGGTCAAACAGATCCCGCACCCGGCTGGCGCCCACGCCCACATACAGCTCTACAAAGGCGGAGCCGGAAATGGACAGGAACTGCACCCCGGCCTCACCGGCCACCGCCTTGGCGATCAGGGTTTTTCCGGTGCCGGGAGGGCCCACCAGCAGAACGCCCTTGGGCACTCTGGCCCCCAGGGCGGTGTACTTCTCCGGGTCCCGCAGGAAGTCTACCACTTCCTGCAATTCCGCCTTCTCCTCATCTGCCCCGGCCACGTCCTGAAAGGTGACCTTCTGACTCATATCCGCGGCAAATGTGGCCTTGGCGTGGCTGAATTTGTTGGCCCCGGGGGCTCCGCCGTCTACTCCGCCGCTGCGGCGCAGGACCATAAAATACCAAAGCAGGGCCAGTCCACCCAGGGTAACTGCGTAAGGCACCAGAGAATACCACCAGGCGCTCTCCACCCCGGGGCGGATATCATAGTCCTCAATGATCCCCTTCTGGCGCTGCACATCGATCAGCGCGTTCAGGTCCTGATAGAAGGTCTGGTAATCCCCCAGCTGGCAGGTCACAGTGGTGGTGCTGTCTCCCTCTCCCCGCAGCTCCAGCATCAGGGTGTCGTCCTTTACCTGAAAACGTTTTACCCGCTCCTGCTCAAAATAGGTGCGGATCTGGCTGTAGCTGGGCTCATCCTGACGATCCATGCCCTGTATGATATTGACCACTGCAAAAAACACCAGCAGCACCGCCAGATACAGCGACAGATCCCGTCCCGTCATTTTTTTCAAACGATCACGTCCTTCCTCCTGTGCTCCGGCCCTGTGCCGGCGCACTCAGGGGTCACTTCAGCCCGCGTACACCTCGGGCTTCAGCACGCCCACATAGGGCAGATTGCGGTACTTTTCCGCATAGTCCAGACCATAGCCCACCACAAAGGCATCGGGGATCTGGAACCCGGCGTAATCCGCCTTAATGGGCTTCACCCGGCGCTCAGGCTTATCCATCAGCGTGCAGATATGGATCGAAGCGGGGTGACGGGCAGCGAGCACATCCTTTAAGTAGTAAAGGGTATTGCCGGAATCCAGGATATCTTCAACAATCAGCAGATCCTTGCCTGCGATGGAGTCGGACAGATCCTTCTTGATCTCCACCTGTCCGGAGCTGACTGTGCCGGCGCCATAGGAGGACACTGCCATAAAATCCACCGTCAGCGGCAGGTCGATGGCCCGGGTCAAATCCGCCATAAACACATAGGAGCCCCGCAGCACCGCAGCCAGCACCAAATCCTTCCCCTGGTAGTCCTTGGTGATCTGCGCGCCCAGCTCCTTCACCCGCTGCTCCAGCTGCTCTTTCGTCAGCAAAACCTTTTCGATATCCTTTTCTAACATGGATAATCCTCACTTTCCGTGTCAATATTTGATTCCCGCCCCCTGCGGTATGATGAGTATTCTGTGATTTTCCCCTTTGTCCGCGCCCGGCGGGCCCTTTATTTGACAGGCGTGATCTGTATGTGCCACGCCGGACCCGGTCCGCCAGCCGCTGCGGCCCGATCGGGGCCCAGGCCGCCCACGGCGGCCACCCGCCGCTCCCATCGGAATACCGGCAGGCTGTCCCGCTGCCGCGCCGGGATTTTTTCCTCGATCAGCCACCGCTTCAAACTCTTGGTGTGCCGTCCCTGCGGGGCCAAAATATCCCCGGTGCGGCGGCAGTCCACGGTGAGGCCGCTCACCGCCCCATCCAGCCAGAACTCCCACGGCGTATTTTTTTGCCCGGAATAGCTCTCCTGACGGCAGCTGATGCTCCACCGGCCCCAGACTATGGCGCCGGGCATGGGCAGCGCCGCTTCCTCTGCCGCAGGCTCCGGTCCCCTTTTTTCCAGCACCAGCAAATCATATTCCCTGTGGGCCAGCAGCCCCCCGGGCAGGTCGATTTGAGCGGAGGGGTCAAAACTGCGGCACAGCTCCGTTATCGCCCGCAGATGGGCGGCGGTGCAGCGGCTGTCGCCGCTCCGGGCCTTGGTCATCAGCAGGCGGGCACACCGCAGAGCAATGGGATCGGCCTGGTCGCCCACCGCCGCAGCAGGGAGAACCAACCGTCCGTCCTTCTCCTTCGCCTCGGATATGGCCCGCTGGGCCAGCTGCTCCAAATATGCCTCGTCATTGCGCACCACAGCGGAAAACTCGATCAGCTTGCGGTCAAAGTCGGGCTGTCGTTTTCGTATCTCAGGGACGATCAGGTACCGCACCCAATTGCGTGCGTACTGCACATTCCGGTTGGTGCTGTCCTCTACCCAGGGCAGGCCCTGGGTACGGAGGTACTCCTCAATTTCCGCTCTGGTGGTGGTCAGCAGGGGGCGGATAATGTTGTCCCGCACAGGGGGGATCCCCGCCAAGCCCCGCAGGCCGGCGCCCCGCATCAGATGCAGGAGCACCGTTTCGGCATTGTCGTCCGCGTTGTGGGCGGTGGCAATCACCGTACAGTTCAGCTCTCCGGCGGTCCGCTGAAGAAAATCGTATCGCATCTGCCGGGCGGTTTCCTCAATGCCCTGGCCGGTCCGGGCCGCCTGTGCGGCCACGTTCCCCCGGCCAACGACCAGTTCCACACCGGGCAGGGGCTGGGCTACGCCCAGCGGTCCCGGACTGTGGTCCGGCCCACAGCACTGGGTGACAAACTCCTGCACAAACCGCTCATCCCGTTCGGACTCCGCCCCCCGCAGACAGTGGTTATAGTGGGCGGCAGCCACCTGAATGTCCAGCCTGCGCCGCAGCCGGTACAGAAGATGGAGCAGGCACACGGAATCCGCCCCCCCGGACAGGGCGCACAGCACCTTTGTCCCCGGAGGCAGCATGTTGTATTCTGCAATCAACTTCTCTGCCGGTTCCAGCATAGCACATCCACCTTTCGGCGGGGCAAGGATTTTGTCCTTGCCGAAAAATTTGGTGTCTCAGGCTCCGCCCACCGGCGGAAGTCAATACTCCTCCTGCCGCCACTCCATATTGCCGAAGGTGGTAAACTCGGGCAGCCACTGAAGCTCCACCGTGCGGGTCTCCCCGTGGCGGTTTTTGGCGATGATGCACTCGGCCAGGTTGGGGTTCTCCGTGTCCTTGTTGTAGTAGCCCTCCCGGTAGAGGAACATGACGATGTCCGCGTCCTGCTCGATGGCGCCCGATTCACGCAGGTCGGACAGCATGGGGCGCTTGTCGGTACGGCCCTCGTTGGCACGGGACAGCTGAGACAGGCACAGAACGGGCACGTTCAGCTCCTTGGCCATGATCTTCAGGGAACGGGAGATATCGGACACGATCTGCTGCCGGTTATCGCCGGAGCGGGTCTTGCCCCCAGCGGACTGCATCAGCTGCAAGTAGTCGATAATGACCAGGCCCAGATTGTCCACCCGGCGGCACTTGGCGTTGATGTCGGCCACCGTTACGGTAGAGTCGTCATCAATGAGAATTTTAGATTGGTTCAGAGAGTCGGCGGCGGCGGCCACCTTCTCCCAGTCATCGTCCGTAAGCTTGCCCGTAACCAGCTTTTTGTTGTCTACGAAGCACTCGCTGGCGATCAGACGCATGGCCAGCTGCTCCCGGCTCATTTCCAAAGAGAAGAACACCACGTTCTTCCCCGACTTTTTTCCCGCCTCCAGCAGAATATTCAGGGCCATGGAGGTTTTACCCATACCGGGACGGGCGGCCAGCAGGATCAGGTCGGACTTGTTCAGGCCGGAGATGGCCCGGTCCAGGTCCACCAGACCGGTGGACAGGCCGGGGATGGCGCTGTCGCTGGCGGCCAGCTCGTTCAGGCGCTCGTAAGTCTCGATCATCACCTGGGAGATGGGGGTCAGCCCCCGGGCGGCCCGGCCCTGGCGGATGGCATAAATGCGCTGCTCCGCCATCTCCAGCATATCCTGACCGGTCTCCGTCCCCTGCTGGATCTGGGCGGTGAGTTCTCCCGCCGTCTCGGCCACCCGGCGCAGCAGAGTCTTGTCCTTCAGGATGGACACATACTCCTTTACGTTGGCGGCGGTAGGCGTGGCGTCCATCAGCTGGAGAACATACCCCCGGGAATTGGCCTCGTCATAGGTGCCGTTCTTCTTCATATTCTCCAGCACCGTGACCGGGTCAATGGTCATGGAGTAGTTGAACATGGAGTAGATGGACTCATAGATCTCCCGGTTCTGACGGAGATAGAAGTCGTCGGGGCGCAGCTGATCGATGACCTCCGGCACACACCGGGAGTCGATGAGCATAGAGCCCAGCACGGCCTGCTCCGCCTCCACACTGTGGGGCATCTGCCGCAGCAGCAGTTCTTCTTCCTCAAACGCCATGGGATCACCTTCTCTTTCTATGGCGGCTATTCCACCCTGCAAGTGCGCAGAGCGCATTCCTTAATACGGAAAAATCGTCATTCCGAGGCAGCGACCGATGTCACTGCCGTGGGAATCCGTATTCAAAACATCAGAGAAAACGGATTGCCGCGCCAGTCTGCGGACTGGCTCGCAATGACAACAGCACCGTATCATTTGAGTTGAATTACTCCTCGACCACCATCACCTTCACGGTGCCCATGATCTCATAGCCCAGCTTGGCCTTGATCTGGTAGCCGCCGCAGGACTTGATGGGCTCGTCCAGAACGAGCTTGGTCTTTGCAATATTCAGTCCGTGCTGGGCGGACAGAGCCTCGGCAATCTCCTTGCTGGTAACGGCGCCGAACAGGCGGCCGCCCTCGCCGGCCTTTGCGGTCAGCTTCACCTGAATGCTCTTCAGCTTCTCTGCCAGAGCCTGAGCCTCCGCCTTCTCGGCGGCCATCTGAGCCTGACGGGCCTTCTCCTGCTGCTTCATGGTGTTCACATTTTCCGCAGTGGCGGGCACAGCCAGCTTCTTGGGCAGAAGGAAGTTGCGGGCATAGCCGTCGGACACCTCTACCAGCTGACCCTTCTTGCCCTGGCCGCGCACATCCTGCTGTAAAATAACTTTCATGTTTGTTTCCTCCTAAAAATGTGATGATATTCTTTTTGATCTCCGGCCGACGGCCGGATCCGGATTGGCTTTTATGACGGGGATTACTCCTCCAAATACTTGTCGATGGCCTGAGCCAGCTCCTTTGCCACCTCTTGAATGGGTTTCCCCTGGACCTGACCGCCGGCAGCCGCAGCATTTCCGCCGCCGCCCAGCGTCTCTAAAATCACCTGAACATTGACCTCCCCCATGGAACGGCCGGAGATAATGACCCGGTCTCCATCGGGAGCCAGAACGAAGGATGCATCGATCCCGATGATATTCAGCAGCTCGTCCGCCGCCTGGGCGATGATCACCCGGCCCACAGCCTTCTCGGCGACGGCGACGGCGATGTGCTCCCGGTAGAGGTGGGCGTGCTGAATGATGGAGTATTTGGCGATGGTGTCCTCCAGGTCGTTCTGGAACAGCTTTTTCACCTCAGCTGTGTCCGCACCGGAGCGGCGAAGGAAGGCCGCTGCCTCAAACGTGCGTCCGCCCGTGCGCATGGTGAAATTCTTGGTGTCCAGCACGATGCCGGCCAGCAGTGCCTCGGCCTCAGCCCGCAGCAGGTCCGCAGGCTCCATAATGCACTGGAGCAGTTCGGTCACCAGTTCGCAGGCAGACGAGGCGTAGGGTTCGTGATAGTTCAGTGCGGCGCCCTCAATGTAGGTGGCGGCCCGGCGGTGGTGGTCGATCACCGCCACTCTGGGGCATACCTCCAGCAGCTCGGGCGCCTGTACCTGCTCCGGGCGGTTGGTGTCCACCACCACCACCAAAGCCCGGTCATCTGCCAGAGCCTTGGCCTCGGAGGGGGACAAAAATCCGTCCCGATATTCAGGCAGGGCGGCCAGCCGCTCTACCAACACCTGGGCCGGGACGCTCCCCGCCTCCCGAATGATGTGGGCGGGTACCCCCAGCTTCCGGGCTGCGGCAAAAATGCCGGCGGCGGCGCCTACACAGTCGTTGTCCGCCATACGGTGGCCCATGATAAACACATTGGAGGAGTCGGACAGCAGCGCGGACAGGGCGTTGGCCATCACCCGGCTCTTCACCTTGGTGCGCTTCTCCGTCTCCTTGGCCCGGCCGCCGTAGAACTCGAAGGTGTTTTTGTCCCGCACTACGGCCTGGTCGCCGCCCCGGGACAGCGCCATCTCGATAGACAGGTTGGCCAGCTGAAGCAGCTCCTGGAAGGAGTCGGCATCCTTTCCGATTCCGATAGACATAGAGGCGTTGATGCCGCTGGGGTTCTTGACCTGCCGCACCAGATCCAGCAGGTCAAACTTTTTCTCCGCCAGGCCGGGAAGATACTGCTCTTCAAAGATGAACAGGTAGCGATCCCGCTCCAGACGGCGCAGCAGACCGTTGATGTCTGCCGTCCAAGAATCCAGCCGGGTATTGATTTCGGACATGATGGCCGCCCGCTCGTTCTCTGACAGGTTTTTCATCAGGTCCTCATAGTTGTCGATCAGCAGCACCGCAGCCACCGGACGGGAGGCCAGATAGCGGTCGCGGTCGGCGCAGAAGCGGGTGACGTCCACCCAGTAGGTGGTCGCCATAAAGCCCATGGCGCTGCGGCCGCCGGTGCGCACCAGGCTGCCAAACACCAGGAATCGCTTTTCGCCCAGACAGACTTCCTCCGGGCACTGGTTTTTGCCCTCCATCAGCCAGCGCACATCAAAGCCCGGAGCCACGCTGGACAGCTTGGAGTCGTACAGGTGCTCCCGCTCCCCTGCGATCTGCAAAAAGCGGTCGTTGCTCCAGATGATATCTCCGCTCTCCGGCCGGAAGATCAGCATGGGCAGCGGCGCATTGGTCATGGTATCCTTGGTGGCCAACTCCACATTTCCCGTCACGTTATCCAGATATTTCTGGATCGCTTTCTGCCGGCTCTGGCTTCTGCGCTGATGATACAGCCCCAGCAGGACCACCACCACCAGTTCTCCCGCCCCCAGATAGGGACTGAACGCGCAGGTTCCCAAAGCAAACAGCACCAAAAACAGGAAATATAACTGGGCACTGGGTTGAAGCAATTGCGTCAGCTTTCGATTCAAGGCAAGGCGCCCCCTTCTGTCGATACAAACTATACCCCATGGTAAGGGTAGTTTATTATATCAAGTTCCTATTCAAAAAACAATACCCTCTGTCCCCATCGGCGCTGCTTTATCCGGGAAATCTCTTGTTCCGTCCCTTCTTGCCATCCACTCCCAGCTGTGCTACAATGGCCAATGCTGAGCGGCTGGTCGGCCGCATAATTTTACGGCAAGCGAGGTCGCTATGGTATCCATTGGAGGAATTCTAATCGAAACGCCCCTGGCTCTGGGCCCTATGGCCGGGGTGACAGACGCCGCCTTCCGCACCATCTGCCGGGAACAGGGGGCCGGCTTGACCTGCACAGAGATGGTCAGCGCCAAGGCCCTGTGCTATCAGGACAAGAAGTCGATCCCCCTGCTGCATATGGGCAGCGGGGAGTCCCCCGCCGCCGCCCAGATCTTCGGCAGCGACCCCGTCTGTATGGAGGAGGGGGCCGCCATCGCCAAGGAGGTCTCCGGCGCGGACTTTATCGACATCAATATGGGCTGTCCCGTGCCCAAGGTGGCCAATTCCGGGGACGGTTCCGGCCTGATGCGCACGCCCGAGTTGGCGGTTAAGGTGCTGGAGGCGGTGATCCGCGGGGCCAAATGCCCGGTAACGGTAAAATTCCGTCTGGGCTGGGACAAAGGCTCCATCAACTGCGTGGAGTTTGCCCAGGCCATGGAGCAGGCCGGAGCCGCCGCCGTGGCCGTCCACGGGCGCACCAGAACCCAGATGTACGCCGGACATGCGGACTGGACCTGGATCCGCCGGGTAAAAGAGGCCGTCTCCATCCCCGTAATGGCCAACGGCGACATCTTCTGCGCCCAGGACGCCCCACGCATTTTGCAGCACACCGGCGCGGATATCGCGATGATCGGCCGGGGCGTATTCGGAAACCCCTGGCTGTTCGCCCAGTGCAAAGCGGCCCTGGAGGGACGTCCCATTCCGGAAACACCCCCTCTGGCCCAGCGGTGCGACACCGCCGTCCGCCAGTTTGAGATGGCCGCCGCCATCAAGGGGGAAAAAATCGCCTGTCTGGAGGCCCGGAAGCAGTATGCCTGGTATTTGAAGGGCGTGCCCCACGCAGGGTATTACAAGGAGCAAATCGTCCGTATCACAACATTAGAGGATGTGTATCGCATCACCAAGGAGATCAAGCGGGACCTGTGTTAAGTCACCCGGTCCCGCCCGGAGGAAAGGAGGGGATCGCCGTGACCGAGCAGGAGCTGGTCGCCCGGGCAAAAGCCGGAGAGCAGGCCGTCTTTGAGCAGCTGGTGCTGGATAATCAAAAACGGATCTATACCCTCTGTCTGCGCATGACCGGTGATCCCGGTGACGGAGAGGACCTGGCCCAGGAGGCCTTCCTTCACGCCTGGCGCGGACTGCCATCCTTTCAGGGGGACAGCAGCTTTTCCACTTGGGTCTACCGCCTGGCCAGCAATGTCTGTCTGGACTTTCTCCGCAAGCGAAAGCGGCGGCAGAATGTGGAGGGCGGCCCCTCTGTGGATGACCAAGACAGCGGCTGGACCGAGCCCAGCGACCCTGTCCAAGACCCGGAAGGGGCGCTGCTCCGGCAGGAGGTCCGGCGGGCGGTGGAGCAGGGGCTGGCCGCCCTACCCGAACACCACAGACAGGTGCTGGTCATGCGGGCCCTGTCCGGCATGACCTATCAGGAGATCAGTCAGGTTCTGGAGGTTGACCTGGGCACGGTAAAATCCCGGATCGCCAGAGCGCGGCTGGCCCTGAAAAACTATTTGCAGCAGGATGGGAACCTTTTCTCCCAGCCTCCGTCTAACCTATCAAAAAAGTAAGCGCACAGTCCCATTCGGCACAGGAAGGAGGGCGCATCATGGAGCACTGCGAAGACTATCTGGAGCTGATCAGCGCCGGGATCGACGGACAGCTGACCGGCGAGGAACTGCAAAAACTGAATGACCATCTGGCCCGGTGCCCGGACTGCCGCGCCCTGTATGACATCATGGCGGAAAACGACGCCGCCTTGGCCGGTCTGGGTGATTGCGAGCCGCCGGAGGGCTTTGCTCAGTCCGTGATGGAGCGGATACAGGCCGAGCGCACCCCCGGAAAAATCGTCTCTCTCTTCCGCCGTCCCCAGTTCAAAAAGGCCATGACCGCGGCCGCCTGCGCCCTGCTGTGCATCGGCGTGGTCCGCTTCTCCAACGGCTTTTTCCCAATGGGCAGTTCGCCCGCCGAGGCCTCCGGCGGGATGGAGGCGACCGGCAATGCCGCTCCCTCCTCTTCCCTGTTCATGGGCAGCCCCGGCACAGATGGCGACGCTGCCTCCTCCCAACTGGCCGAGGCTCCCGACAGCGACCGCGCCTTAGGCGACGACAATGGATCTTACGGCACAGCCTCCAATAACGTGAGCGGCTTTGCCAAGCAGGAACCCAGCACCTCCGCCCCTCAGTACACAATAGACAGCAGTTCTTCCGAAAAGGAAGACCGCTATGCCTGTGCGTACCCCTTCGCCAACCCCATCCGGACCCGCCTTGACTGGAGCAGTGACTTGACTGCCGGTCCCTATCTGATCAACAGCCACGAGGATCTGGACAGTCTGCTGTCCGATCTGTCCGGCGACCTGGACGCCCTGTCCCAACAGTATCCGGACCAGTGGTTCCAGGAGGGCGGGCAGCTGCTCGCCGTAGTCCTCACCGAAAGCAGCGGTTCCGTGTCCCATCAGTTGTCAGAGCTGCGCCCCAGCCCCGACGGCGTTGGCGTTCAGGTTGTCATTCAGCGGCAGGTCCCTCAAGAAGACACCACCTGCGATATGGCTGCGTGGCTCGTCACGGCAGAGACTGATTTGCCGGAGGATACGGCCCTCTCCCTTCTTTTGGAATCCTGACCTGAGGCCGTCGAAAAAGTGGCAAAGCTACTTTTTCGAGTTAGGATGCACACAAACCAGCCCTCGATTTCTTGCGAAAAAGTTGGGCTGTTCTGCGTGAGAGGTTTCATTTCTGCCGCCTGCGGGCGGCGGAACTCCCTGCGGGAGAACTTTTTCGACAAGCTGAGGTCCCGGCTCAAGCCGGGACCTTTTCGTCATTTTATTGAAAAATTTCCACTTTCCCCCTCGGGCTCCTTGGATATTTTTTGCCCGCGTCCAAAAAAGGAGTTGTCAGGGGGGCTTTTTTCGTGTATAATGTCCACAGCAGCATGTACTGGCCCCCTGATCAATCTTCCGGGACCATAACATAGTCCAAATTCAAGGAGTGGAAACAAGATTATGAGCTATTCCGTACAAAACATTCGCAACGTCTGTCTGCTGGGACACAGCGGAAACGGAAAGACCGCCCTGGCGGAGAGCATGCTCTACCTGACCGGCGTGATCGACCGTATGGGCCGCGCCGCTGACGGGAATACCGTCTGCGACTATGATCCCGAGGAGATCAAGCGTCAGATCTCGATTACTACCTCGGTGGCTCCCATCGAGTATAAGGGCTGTAAGATCAACATTCTGGACACTCCGGGCGGATTTGACTTCGCGGGCGAGACCATCGCCGCCCTGCGGGCCGCCGATGCCGCCATCATCGTCTGCTCCGCCAAGGACGGACTGTCTGTTGGTCTGGAGAAGGCCTGGAAATATTGCGAAGAGCGGAATATGCCCCGCTTTATCTATATCTCCAAGGTGGACGAGGATAACTCCGACTATAACGCCACCTTCGAGAAGCTGCGTGAAAAGTACGGCAACAAGGTAGCCCCTGTGGTCGTGCCGATCTGGGACGAGAACAAGAAGGTCACCGGCATCATCGACGTGCTGAACAAGCGCGCCTTCGAGATGCAGAACGGCAAGCGCGTAGAGATCGAAATTCCCGAGGGCAAGGAGAGCGTCATCACTGAATTCAACGACGCCCTGAAGGAGTCCGTGGCCGAGACCAGCGAGGAATTTATGGATAAATTCTTCGGCGGCGAGGACTTTACCTACTCCGAGATGATCCAGGGCCTGCGCCAGGGTGTGCGGGAGCTGTCCCTGTTCCCCGTCCTGTGCGGCTCTGCAGCAGCCAATCTGGGCACCTTGATGCTGCTGGACCACATCGCCGACCTGCTGCCCAACCCCATGGAGGGCAACTATCACAAGGCCACCACTCAGGACGGCGAGACCGAGCCCTTCGTGGTCTCCCCCGGCGGCGTCCCCACTGCCTTTGTGTTCAAAACCGTCTCTGACCAGTACGGCAAATATTCCTTCATCAAGGTGCTGTCCGGCGAGATCACGTCCGACCTGTCTCTGATCGACTCCCGCACCGGCACCAGCGAGAAGTTGGGCCGTCTGTACAATATGCGGGGCAAGAAGGCCGAGGAAGTTAAGGTTCTGGGCTGCGGCGACATCGGCGCCATCGGCAAGATGGACCGCGTCAAGACCGGCGACACCCTGTGCGATCCCCGTAAGGTGGTCTCTCTGAAGGAGCTGCCCTTCGCCGAGCCCTGCTACTCCGTGGCCATCGCCCCCAAGACCCGCGGCCAGGACGACAAGGTGGCCCAGGGTCTGAACCGCCTGAACGAGGAGGACCCCTCCTTCTACACCGTAAACAACGCCGAGACCCACCAGATGGTTATTTACGCCGCCGGCGACATCCAGGTGGACGTGCTGGTGTCCAAGCTGAAGAGCCGCTTCAACGTAGACGCCGAGCTGAAGACCGCTCGGGTGCCCTACCGTGAAAAGATCCGCAAGACCGTCTCCAAGCAGGGCCGCCATAAGAAGCAGACCGGCGGCAGCGGCCAGTTCGGCGATGTGTGGATCCGCTTTGAGCCCAACCCCGAGCAGGAGGAAGTCGTCTTCGCCGAGGAAGTGTTCGGCGGCTCCGTGCCCCGCAACTTCTTCCCCGCCGTGGAAAAGGGCATCAAGGAGGCCGTGGTCCACGGTCCTCTGGCCGGCTACCCCGTGGTAAATCTGAAGGCCGTACTGTACGACGGAAGCTACCACCCCGTAGACTCCTCCGAAATCGCCTTCAAAACCGCGGCTCAGTTGGCTTACAAGGCCGCTATGCCCGAGGCCAACCCCGTCCTGCTGGAGCCCGTGGGCGAGCTGAAGGTCACCGTGCCCGACAGCTACATGGGCGACGTCATCGGCGATCTGAATAAGCGCCGCGGCCGTGTTATGGGCATGACGCCCAACGAAAGCGGCGAGCAGGTCATCGAGGCCGAGGTCCCCATGGCCGAGATGATGACCTACGCCATCGACCTGCGGGCCATGACTCAGTCCCGCGGCAGCTACACCTTCCACTTTGTGCGCTACGAGGATTGCCCCCCCGCAGCCCAGGAGAAGGCCATCGCCGCCGCCAAGGCTCTGGCCGAGGAATAAAAAATCTCTTATCTCCGTCCCGTTCAAGGGACGGAGATTTTTTATGCCCGCCCGGTAGCCCGGCTGTGGCTACCAAATGGCTACCAAGCCATCCCCGGAAACTCTTGTGCCGCAAGGGTTTCCGGGGTTTTATTTTGCCCAGATTTGTCCTTGGGCTACCAAATGGCTACCAACACAACTTTTCCGCCGCAAAAAATAGGATTATTCGCTCATTTTGCAAAATATACATATCTTTTCTGCCATGACAGGGGTGTTGTACATGACTCACGTACATATTCATGGATGTTGGCCGCGGACAGCACCCTGTGTACTCAAATTTTTGAAGGAGGTTTTCCGTATGAGAAACCTGAAACGGGCTCTGTCTCTGGCTCTGGCTTC
>Ga0129311_1001693_pt1 | contig 15065 bp, 10 predicted proteins | sample Go1ome_FD_94435 | JGI IMG/M metagenome (GOLD analysis project Ga0129311, IMG submission 94435) | Western lowland gorrila individual fecal microbial communities from Wisconsin, USA - Go1022B metagenome | ecosystem: Host-associated > Mammals > Digestive system > Large intestine > Fecal | place... | reverse complement strand
TTCCACAGTGAATTTGTGGCAGGCAGAGCAACGCTGATCGGCTGTCCGAAGCTGGATGGTGTCAATTACAGTGAGAAATTGACGGAGATTTTGAAGCAGAATGATATCCGCTCCGTAACGGTGCTCCGCATGGAAGTGCCATGCTGCGGCGGCCTGGAAATGGCGGCAAAGAAAGCACTGCAGGACTGCGGTAAAATGATCCCCTGGCAGGTCGTAACGATCTCCATTGACGGAAAGATCCTGGACTGACACCGGGAATGCGTGAATTGCAAGAATAAAAAGGGCACTTGAATAATCAAGTGCCCTAGTGTATAATCTACTTAGAAAGTGAATCGGATGTAATATCCGATCTGCCCTCTGTAAATGAATACTAAAAAATAAGCATCTTTACTTTGGTCGGTTGGGATGCTTATTTCTTTTTGTCGTTATGGTTATCTATGTAAGACAGAGCCGCAAAAACAACTAATAAAAGTGTAAGCACTTCTAATGTGTTCATTGGCATCACCCCTCTTTCGTAATACTAGAGGGCATAACTCGGAAAATCACATCCTGCTTTCATTTCAATTACACAAACAGCAGTATAACATAAAAAATCATATACCTGATAAAAAGAGACAGATCTGATATATGCGTAAAGCACAAGATTTGCTGGTTGAAAAGAAAAGTAGGTAATGGTATACTTACTTCATATGCTAGAATGCTACAAACGCCGAAACGGCTTACAATAAGGAGGACACAGCAAAGTGGAACAGTATAAACAGGAATTTATCGAATTTATGGTAGCAAGTGATGTTTTGAAATTTGGCGAGTTTACATTAAAGAGCGGCAGAAAATCCCCGTTTTTCATGAATGCGGGTGCTTATGTGACAGGTTCACAGCTGATGAAACTCGGCGAGTATTACGCAAAGGCAATCCATGATACGTACGGACTGGATTTCGATGTCCTGTTCGGGCCTGCTTATAAGGGTATTCCGCTTACTGTTGCGACAACGATCGCGATCAGCAAGCTATATGGAAAAGATATCCGTTACTGTTCCAACAGAAAGGAAGTCAAGGATCATGGCGATACAGGAATCCTGCTTGGCAGCAAGCTGAAGGACGGAGATAAGGTAGTGATTATCGAGGATGTGACGACAAGCGGCAAATCCATTGAAGAAACCTTCCCGATTTTGAAGGCACAGGCAGATGTAGAGGTCATCGGTCTGATGGTATCCTTAAACCGTATGGAAGTCGGAAAAGGCGGCGAGAAGTCAGCACTTGATGAAATTAAAGAATTATATGGCATCGAAGCAAATGCGATCGTATCCATGGCAGAGGTAACAGAGCATCTGTACAATAAAGAATGTGGTGGCAGAGTGGTGATCGATGACCGGATCAAGTCAGCAATCGATGCATATTATGAGCAGTATGGTGCGCGGGCATAGACAGTTATAGTCGGAAAGGAAATCATATGGAAGAAAAAATCTATAAAACAATGGCAGGAAGCGGTGCTTTAAATATTGTATTCGGTGTGATCTCTATCGTGGTGGGAATCGCAGGTGGCGTATTACTCATCATATCCGGTGCAAAGCTGCTTGCCGGTAAATCAAAGATCATGTTCTAAAGGGGACGTTATGCGTAAAGGTCATAAAAAGAATTTTATGTTTACGAATAAAAGTCAGTCAGAACGTGGTATTATGTCAACCGTACTTGGAATACTGTCAGATGTCTCGATCGGGCTGGCAGTATTTTCTTCGTTCCGGATTGGCGGACGGGCGAGTGCGAGGCTTGGCACGGTTATTTTAGTAGCCATGCTTTTTTCAATCGCAGGACTGGTATTCGGTATTTTATCCAGAATGGAGAAGGATAAGTTTTATTTCTTCCCGGATCTGGGTATTCTATTAAACGGAATCGGCGTCTGTGCCACAGGATTTATTTTGTATGCGGGAGTGTTTGGATTATGATGGAAGAAAGATATGAACTTGCAAAGGAAAGACTGACTGAAATTCATAAGGAAGAAACTGTAAAGGAGCCATACTGTTCTTATTTTAGACGGGTGGCTTTTTTCCTTTTGGAGATGAGCCAGATTTATGAAGATATCAAGGCAGGCAGTTACTTTGAAAAAAGTACGGAAGAACTGCGCAGTGCAAATGAAGTGATGTTTGCCGATGTACTGCCGGAGCTGTATGAGGAAAGCTATGCGAATCCGGTTTACGCGGTTTCCATGCTGGGAGATGACTATGGACAGATCCTGTCTTTTGTTTATACGCAGATGCGTTCTGTGATCCCGGAAATCTTTGAACAGAATCTGGATGAACTTGTGATCCATATGGAGTTCTTTCTGGAGGTATACAGCAGCTTTGTATACAGCTATGCGGATCAGGATCGTGAGCCGGCGGTGCAGCAGCTGAAAGAGATCGTGTACTTCTTCGTCTACGATTATATGGAAGAGGAGACCGTAAAGCGTGTCAGCGAAAAGGTGGATCCGGCATCAGATTTTGCATACCGTATTATTATGGAATCGGATCTGTCGGATGAGCGGTATCTGTACAGATACGGTGAATATATCACGGATAACCAGAGGCTGACGGCAGCTTATTTAAACGATATGGAGCCGGAAAAACTGCAGCTGATGGCAGATACTTATACAGAAGGGTATCGGATCGGTTTTATCAAGGGAAATAAGGATCTGTCCAAAAAGAAGGTTGCGCAGATCGTGTATCCGATCGGCTTTGAACAGGTTGTAAAATTAGCTATAGACAACTTTAAGAAAATGGGACTTGATGTGACGATGATGCGGACATCACACAGCATCTTTACCAAGAGAGGAACATCGGTCGGCGGCTATTATTCCGAAAGCCCAAATAAACAGTATGAATACGATCACCGGGAGGATGAGGCACTTTTCCTGGATAAAAAGTTTGTAAGCCGCCGTCTGGAGGTACAGAAGGAAGCATACGAGCAAAAGAAGGAGCTTTCCGCTGTGCATGCGGGGCCTGCCTGGATCGAGGTATTCGGGGAAACGCCGTTTACCCCTGTTTTGCAGAAAGAGGCATGTCAGCTCAGTAAAAAGCAGCAGGAGCTTTCAACCTGGTATTACGGACAGCTCGGTCAGATCATCAACAGCTATATCCCGGGAGAAGAAAGAAGCTTTACGATCATTGCCTATCCGATCCCTGAGATCGGGGAGGAGTATCCGGCGATCATGGATGAAACGATCCGCCTGAATACGCTGGATTATCAGACGTACGAGGATCTGCAGCAGAAGATGATCGATGTGCTGGATACGTGTGAGTATGCCCGGATCATAGGGACAAACGGAAACAAGACAGATTTAAAAGTTATGTTAACTGATCTGGCAGATCCGGCAAAGCAGACAAAGTTTGAAAACTGCGTGGCAGATGTCAATATTCCGGTAGGCGAGGTATTTACTTCTCCGAAGCTGGCAGGAACGGAAGGCACGCTGTATGTCAGCCGTGTTTATCTGAATGAGCTGGAATATACAGAACTTGAGATCCATGTGAAGGATGGCAGGGTAACAGAGTACGACTGTGCTAACTTTGCAGATCCGGCAGAGGGCAAAAAGTTAATTAAAGACAACATTTTATATCATCACGAAACACTTCCGATGGGAGAATTTGCGATCGGTACGAATACGACCGCTTACCGCATGGGACGGATGTATGAGATCGAAGACAGACTGCCGATCCTGATCGCAGAAAAGACAGGACCGCATTTTGCATTCGGAGATACCTGTTATTCCCATGCAGAGGATGTGGCTGTCTATAATCCTGACGGAAAAGAGATCATTGCCAGAGACAATGAGATTTCTGTTTTGCGTAAAGAAGATATGGACAAGGCGTATTTCCAGTGCCATACGGATATCACGATCTCATATGATGAGCTGGGCGCGCTCTACGGTGTTACGGTAGGCGGCGAGGAGAAATGGATCATCAAAGACGGCAGATTTGTACTGCCGGGCACGGAAGAGCTGAACAAACCGCTCGAAGGAATGTGACATTTCGTATTGACGATAGAGAAAGAACCTTTTAAAATATTGTATGATTGCAAAAAGCAATATGAGAGTGTTAAATGATGTAATAGTAAAGATGAATGGAGGATACAGCATGGCACAGGTAGGAATTGTAATGGGCTCTGATTCAGATATGCCTATTATGAGTAAAGCAGCAGATATTCTGGAGGAACTCGGTATTTCATATGAAATGACGATCATTTCCGCCCATAGAGAACCGGACGTATTCTTTGAGTATGCCAAAGGAGCAGAGGCAAAGGGATTCAAGGTGATCATCGCGGGCGCAGGTATGGCAGCACATCTGCCGGGTATGTGTGCGGCAATCTTTCCGATGCCTGTCATCGGTATTCCAATGCATACAACAAGTCTTGGGGGCAGAGATTCCCTGTATTCCATCGTACAGATGCCATCCGGTATTCCGGTTGCGACTGTTGCGATTAACGGCGGGGCCAATGCGGGACTTCTCGCAGCAAAGATCCTGGCAACAAGTGATGCAGCACTTCTTGACAGACTGAAAGCATATTCCCAGAGCTTAAAGGAATCTGTACAGAAGAAGGATGCCCATTTACAGGAAGTAGGCTATAAAAATTACAATAAATAAAGAGGAGAACAAAAATGGATTACAAGAAAGCAGGAGTAGACATCGAAGCCGGTTACAAATCAGTGGAGCTGATGAAAAAGCATGTACAGGCTACTATGAGACCGGAAGTGCTTGGCGGCATCGGCGGATTTGCAGGTGCGTTTGACTTAAGTGCCATCAAAAACATGGAGGAGCCGATCCTTCTTTCCGGAACAGACGGCTGCGGAACAAAAGTAAAGCTGGCATTCGTGATGGACAAGCATGATACGATCGGTATTGATGCGGTGGCTATGTGTGTAAATGATATTGCATGCTCCGGTGGAGAGCCTTTGTTCTTCCTTGATTATATTGCATGTGGTAAAAACTATCCGGAAAAGATCGCTACGATCGTTAAAGGTGTTGCAGAAGGCTGTATCCAGTCTGAATGTGCACTGGTCGGCGGTGAGACAGCAGAGCATCCGGGACTGATGGAAGAGGATGAATACGATCTGGCAGGATTTGCTGTCGGCGTAGTGGATAAAAAGGATCTGATCAACGGATCTGATATGAAGCCGGGTGACGTTCTGATCGGTATGGCAAGCTCAGGCGTACATAGCAACGGATTCTCTTTAGTCCGTAAAGTATTTGAAATGACAAAGGAAAGCCTTGATACCTATTATGATGAACTGGGCAAGACACTTGGCGAAGCTCTTTTGGCACCGACCAGAATTTATGTAAAAGCGCTGAAAGCAGTAAAAAATGCCGGTGTTAAGGTAAAAGGCTGCAGCCATATCACAGGCGGCGGTTTTTATGAAAATATTCCGAGAATGCTTCCGGACGGCGTACGTGCGGTTGTCAAGAAAGACAGCTACGAAGTACCGGCTATCTTCAAACTTCTGCAGAAAACAGGCAATATTGAGGAACAGATGATGTACAATACCTACAACATGGGTATCGGTATGGTTGTTGCGGTAGATCCTGCTGATGTGGAAAAAACAATAGCAGCAATGAAAGAAGCCGGCGATACACCATATATCATCGGTCAGATCGAAGCGGGAGAAAAAGGAGTTACCTTATGTTAAAAGTAGTAGTCTGTGTATCGGGCGGCGGTACGAACCTGCAGGCAATCTTAGATGCGGTGGAAAGCGGTAAGATCACCAACACACGTATTGCGGGTGTGATCAGTAATAATGCAGGTGCTTATGCGCTGGAGCGTGCAAAAGCAAAAAATGTACCGGCTGTCTGCATTTCTCCAAAAGAGTATGAAACAAGAGAAGCATTTAACCGGGCACTGCTGCAGGGCGTGGATGAGCTGAAGCCGGATCTGATCGTTTTAGCGGGATTTCTTGTAAATATCCCGGCTGAAATGGTGCAGGCTTACCGGGGCAGGATCATCAATATCCATCCGTCTCTGATCCCTTCTTTCTGCGGCAAAGGCTATTATGGGCTGAAGGTGCATGAAGGCGTGCTGGCGCGCGGTGTCAAGGTGACAGGTGCGACCGTGCATTTTGTGGATGAAGGGACGGATACAGGTCCGATCATCTGTCAGAAGGCGGTCTGTGTAAAGCAGGATGATACGCCGAAGGTATTGCAGCAGCGTGTCATGGAAGAAGCGGAATGGCAGCTTCTGCCACAGGCAATCGACTGGATCGCAAACGGCAGAGTACAGATACAGGACGGAAAAGTGTTTATAAAATAACGGGAGGCAGCAATGAAAGTTTTAATTGTTGGAAGCGGCGGCAGAGAGCATGCGATCGCAGCAAGCGTCGCAAAAAGTGATAAAGTGGATAAGATCTATTGTGCACCGGGAAATGCAGGAATCGCACAGCTTGCAGAGTGTGTGGCGATCGGCGCAATGGAGTTTGATAAACTGGTTGCATTTGCAAAAGAAAAAGAGATCGATCTTGTGATCGTCGGTATGGATGATCCGCTGGTAGGCGGCCTTGTGGATGAGATGGAAAAGGCAGGCATCCGCACATTCGGTCCTCGTAAAAATGCAGCGATCCTGGAAGGCAGCAAGGCATTCTCCAAGGATCTGATGAAAAAATACGATATCCCGACAGCAGCGTACGAAACCTTCGATGATCCGAAGGCAGCACTTGCTTATCTGGAGACGGCTGAGTATCCGATCGTCTTAAAGGCAGACGGCCTGGCACTCGGTAAGGGTGTTCTGATTTGTAATACAAAGCAGGAAGCCATAGACGGTGTGAAAGAGATCATGGAGGATAAGAAATTCGGCTCTGCCGGCAATCGCATGGTAGTAGAGGAATTTATGACAGGGCGCGAGGTATCTGTTCTTTCCTTCGTAGACGGTAATACGATCCAGATCATGTCAAGCGCGCAGGACCACAAACGTGCCAAGGACGGTGATCAGGGCTTAAATACAGGCGGTATGGGAACCTTCTCCCCGAGCCCGTTCTATACAAAGAAAGTGGATGAGTTCTGCCATAAATATATCTTCCAGAAGACGGTAGATGCTATGAAGGCAGAAGGCAGAGAATTCAAGGGCGTTATCTTCTTCGGTCTGATGCTGACAGAAAAGGGCCCGAAGGTGCTGGAATATAATGCGAGATTTGGAGATCCTGAAGCACAGGTCGTTCTGCCGCGTATGAAGAACGATATCATTGATGTATGCAATGCCTGCATCGACGGTACACTGGATCAGATCAAGGTAGAATTTGAAGACAATGCAGCAGTCTGTGTGGTACTGGCATCCGATGGCTATCCGGTTTCTTACGAAAAGGGACTTCCGATCGAAGGACTGGAGGCATTTGACGGAAAGGACGATTATTTCTGCTTCCACGCAGGCACAAAGCTTGCAGACGGCAGGATCGTGACAAACGGCGGACGTGTACTTGGCATCACAGCCAAGGGCGACGACCTCAAGCAGGCAAGAAAGAAAGCATACGAAGCAACCGAATGGGTTTCATTTGCCAATAAATATATGCGGCATGACATCGGAAAGGCAATCGATGAAGCATAACAAAAAGAAGCAGGATTTCCTGCTTCTTTTCATAGGGCTCATCTGTCTGATCGTGTTTGTAATATGCGCCGTTTCCCTATTGCGCTATTACAGGGATTACAGGCAGGAAAAAAGCATGGATGAAGAGCTGCGGGAGCTTGGCAGACAGGTGCAGACGGAAGCGGCGGAGGAGACGGATCCGGGAAATGCGAATGCTGCAACGTCCAAAGAACAGGAACTTCCGCAGATCAATGCATCTGTCTACCGGGAGAAAAACGAAGATTATGTGGCATATCTGTATATCCCGGATACAGAGATTGAATATCCTGTTGTGCAGCGGAATAACAGCTATTATCTGAATCATAATTTTTATGGGGAGAAGAATGCACACGGAACGATCTTTTTAGATGAAAACTGCAGCACGGAAGATCCGGTACTGCTGTTGCACGGACATCATATGAAGGACGGTACGATGTTTGGCAGCCTGAAACAGTATAGGGATAAGGAGTTCAGACAGGCGCACAGCGAGATCTTGCTGGATATGGGGGAAGGCTTTGACACATACGAAGTGTTTGCTATATTGCAGATCGATCTGATAAAAGAAGATTACTTTGCTTATGAGGAAATCCCAAAGGATGCGGACAGCCTGACTGCATATCTGAAACAGATGCAGAAAAATGCGATGTGGTATGAACAGCCGAAACAGGAAGACAAGCTGCTTTTGTTATCCACCTGTGCTTACGGTTCAGAGGACGAACGGATGGTAGTAGCGGCTTATAAAAAGTAAGAAAATATGGAACCGGAATGGAGCGGTGGACTTATAGAAAATGTCTGCCGCTTTTTTGTTATGGCGACGAGGAAAATGCACGCATTTATGCGGTGCATTTGACGACCGCTGATCAGAGCGAGATTCGCAGAGCGTATCTCGTCTCTGTATACAATTCACAAAATAAAGCGGAAAAATACGTAAAAGAAAGATGAAAACGCGAAAAAATATTTGCCGGACAAAAAGAAAGGATGTTGCAAGAACCTATAAAATATTATATTATGTAAAGTAATAATGGGTGGATTATATCTGCGTGTAAAAACAGGCGGATATCGACCCGGATCAGAAATAAAAAAACAGGGATAAAATAGGAGTTATGCGGGATATGAAGAGAAATGAACATTTCACTGAGGCAGAGATCAAAGAACAGAAAAAGAGGAGAAAAACAGGCAGACGGGCCATGGCACTTCTGTTGGCAGGCATGATGCTGTTTTCCAACGTACCATCTAATGTAAGTGCGGTATCGGATAATGATATCAGTATGCTGCCGGATGCGATGGCGCAGACGGAAGATGCGGATACAGCTGCAGATGCTACAGAGGGGAAGACTGTAACTATGACAGGCGCAGCAGAGCAGCCGGCAGCTGCTGCAGAAGACCGGAATGCAGGAGAGGAAAGCGAACCGGTTGCGGTGGATGCGGCAGCGGATATTGATGCAGACAAGGCAGGCAGTGCAGATATTTTTGAAAATACAACGATCACACTGGATAAGCTGACACTGAAGGCGACCTATTCAGATGGAAAAGGCGGTAGTGTTGTAGAAGAATTGACAGAAAACGGTACATTTGATCTGCCATACAATGCGGATATCAATATGCGACTGGATTTCAAGCTGGGAAGCGGAACAGCGATTGATAAGAACACGACATATATCTATAAACTGCCGGATACGATCAGGGTTGATGTAGAGGCTGATCATAAGCTGGCAGACCATGACGGCAAGTCTATCGGTACTGTTCATATTGCGAAAGACGGAACATTGTCCTTCCGGTTTGACACGGATGCGATCGGCTCCAATACCAATGTTAACTTTTATGTGCAGTTTGAAGGCGGCTTTTCGGAATCACTGCAGGAAGAGGGAAAGACAGAGAATATTGCGTTTCCAACTGCTACAGGTGATTTTAAATTCACGGTAAATACAACAGACAAAACGGATGATGATAAAAAACCGGATCCGAAGGATGTCAGCATCAGCAAATATGGCAGCAAGATCGTTAATATCAACGGACAAAATTATATTGAATGGACGGTAGAACTCGGTCAGGAAGGCAGAACATCACTGGATGGCGTGATCACGGATAATCTGCCGACAGGACTTACTTATGCGGAGATTTCAGGGTATCCCCAGCTGACAGACAGTACAGGTGGAACGATTACAACGACAGCGAAAAACGGAGACAGCAGTATTGATATTAAGGTAGCGGGCGTTACCTCCTATTATCATGCAAAGGTAAAATTCTGTACCTATTATGATAAGAGTATTTTTGGTGGTACGATCAATGACAGTACAACAGCGCTGGTGGACAATACGGCGGCATTTAACCCGGATGATGATACGGATAAGGGTGTCAGCAACAAAGGAACCGTATCCATTAAACCGGATATGCTGAAAAAGACGGGAAGCAGCATTGCAGCAGATGGTACGATCGAGTGGACTGTAACTATAAATGCAGAGAATCTGGATATTCAGGGAACTTCTTATCTGGATATTGTGGAAACCGGACAGGAGCTTGTTGAGGATTCCATCCAGATCACACCGGGGGGACTCAGTACGACTGGAAAGAGCAAAAGTGGCTTTGAAGTGGCAATTCCTGCAGGAACTGCTTATACAGATACCGTTACGATCAAATATAAAACGAAGGTAACTGATTTTTCAAAGGACAGCTACAAAAATACCGGTAAACTGCAGGGTGGCGTATACGATGTAACAACAAACGCCACCGTACCGGGCTACAATCTGTTGAAAAAGAGTTTTAAGGATTTTAATAAGATCACCAATACCTTTACATGGGAGATCGTGGTTAACGAGGAAGGCAAGACACTGGAAAATGTTACTGTGACAGATACATTCCGGGCAGGTAACGGCACGAACAAGGTTTCCGGTTCAGATCATGAAATGACATTTGTGAGCGCATCCGAGGCACTGGATGCTTCTTCTGATGCGGAAAACGGTAAGCTTGTCTTTAAATTTGACAAACTGGATGCAAAAAAGGTCATCACGATCGTGACGAAGGTGAAGGATCCGACTGCATTTGATGCAAGCAGCTGGCCGTTATTTGAAAATAAAGCATCCATGACCAGTGATATGAATACAATTCCAATTGATTCGACTGCACAGACATGGCAGCAGATCAAAAAGCCGGATATCCTGGCGAAAGACGGTAAGATGAACGGAGACGGTACGATCACATGGACGCTTCAGGTAACAAATCCGAAGCTGACGGTGAAAGGTGCGGAAATCACGGATGTATTGCCGGCCGGACAGGAATATGTGGATGGCAGTATGCGTCTGCAGAACCCATACTATGATGCAAATCCGGTATCTGTGACACCGACGGTCACAGTGGATCCGACAACGGGAATCCAGAGCCTGAAATACGTCTTTGATCTGACGGATACGATGCAGGCAGGATTTTTCCGGAAAGATTTCTGGATCTGCTATGAAACGAAGACGACAAGCTCTGATGATGCGACAGCTTCCAGGTCCTATGAAAATGACGCAAAGATCAAACTGGACTTTGAGGGCGATATTTCGGTTACAGATGATGCCAGGAAAAAACTGACCGGTGAGACCGGTGGTGTGCTGGAAAAAGTATATGACTATAAAGCGGGTAACCAGTATGTAGACTGGAGCGTTAAGATCAATGAAGGACATTATGATATGTCGGCAGTGGCTGATCCGGTCATTACCGATCAGCTCCCTTCTTATTTTGATTATGTCAGTGGTAAATTATATAAAGTTACAAAAGTAAAGAATGGAAATGACACGCAGGTAACAGAGACAGAGGTCTCAGCAGTCATTGCGGTTATGAACGGAAAGATCACGGTTCAGCTGCCGAATATCGGTTCCGATGAGTATGTCTTTAAATTCCGCACTCAGTTTAACTGTCTGGCTGCAGAGCTGAGCGGTAAGACGATCGCCAATACGGTAAACTTTACCGGAACCGGAAAGAATGTGTCAGATACGAGTGATACGATCAAAAACGTATCCTTCAGTTCTTCTTCCGCAGGTGCGGTTACAAAGCATGAGATCCGTGTCAAAAAGATTGATAAGGGCACGGGCGACCCACTTGCAGGTGCGGTCTTTAAACTGTATCTGGATGGCAGTAATATCTGTATCGGTGAGGCAACATCAGGAAAGGACGGCTATGCGGTATTTAAAGACCTGAATATGCTTACCGGTTATGATCTGAAGCTGGTAGAATTCCAGACACCGGACGGTTATACCTATATCAATCCGGGAAATGGACAAGGATCTGCGGAAACGGTGATTACAGACTATGATGATGTGAATCTGAAAACTGATTCCAATGGTACAAAATATTATGAAATCGAAATTGAGAATTATAAACCGACAACACCAAAGGGAAGTGCGCTGATCGAGAAAAAAGATGCAGTGTCCGGAGTAGTGCTTGAAGGGGTGGAATTTGGACTGTATACAAGTTCACTTTGCACGGAAGATACACTGGTAGCAAGACGTACAACATCAGATACCGGAATTGTGACCTTCTCAGGTCTGGAGATAGGAGAGACCTATTTCTTACGGGAAATCACACCGCTTCCGGGTTATAAGGCAAACAATACGATCTACAAGATCGATGTAAAGACTGCAACAGAGACAGCATATTGTGTATTAGGCGGTACGCCGGGCACACCACAAAGCAGTGCCTATGAGATTACCAATGAGAAGGCAAAAGCAAGCCTGACACTGACAAAGACAGAGAAGGATTCGGATCCGGTTGTATCTTTGGAAAATGCAGAGTTCAGTATTTATCGTGATGCAGACTGCTCTGACCGTATCGATACAAAGACGACAGATGTAAATGGTAAACTGACTTTTACAGATCTGGAGCCTGGAACGACTTATTATTACAGGGAAACAAAGGCACCGGATGGATATGTACTCGATACAACCGTGCGCAAGATCACGATCGGAACCGGAACAGAAAATGCAGATGTGGCAGAGACGGTAACGGTTACCAATGAAAAGGCAATCGGAGATATTGTGATCAAAAAAGTGGATGATTCTACGGTAGCGGTTCCGCTGGATGGTGTTAAATTCCGTCTGTTACAGGAGAATAGTATGCCTTATCTGAAAGCGGGCGCGGTCTATGAGGTGACCAGTGATGAAAACGGTTATGCCAGATTCAAGGATATTCCGTTTGGTAAATATCTGGTAAAAGAGGTAACCGGAAAAACAGGATATCAAGTAAGCGCAACAAATGCAGCAATCACAGTAGATATCGTCGGTGACAACAATCTGACGATCATAAACAAACGATATAAATGTGATATCCGTCTGACCAAAACCGGAGAAGGAGGAGAACTGCTTGCCGGTGCTGAGATCGGTCTCTTTACAAAAGACGGAGCCCGAATAAAAACCGCAACGACAGGCAGTAACGGAAAGGTAACCTTTACAGATATTGTATATGGCGATTATTATCTGCAGGAGCTGAAAGCACCGGCAGGTTATAAGCTGTCATCTGCAAAAGTAACGATCACTGCGGCTGAGATCCTGAGCAGCTATACAGCGGGAACGGTGCTGGATAAGATGTTATCCAATGAGAAGCAGAAAGGGCAGATCTGTCTGATGAAGACAGATGATGCAGGCGCTGCACTTTCCGGTGCTGAGTTTACCTTATATGATGAAAACATGGTCGCTCTGAAGACCGGCAAGACAATGACGGCGGCAGAAGCTTCTGCCATGGGTTCAGGTGCTGCAGAGGGACAGTTGTACTTCAAAGATCTTACCTACGGAACTTATTATGTACAGGAAACAAAAGCACCGGATACGCCGGATGCTTCTATTGTCTACCAGAGAGATAATCAGGTTTACAAGGTGGTCGTGGATTCGGATACACTTGTAACAAAATACACAGATGCAGACGGTAATCAGCAGAATCTGACCATTCAGAATAAAAGATTAAGCACAACACCGCCACTGATCAGTTTTAAGGTAAAGAAAACAGATGCAGAATCAGCTGCAGCACTTGCGGATGCAGTGTTTGAACTCTATAAAAACGGAGTGGCAACCGGTATCACAGCAGTAACAAATAGCAGTGGTATTGCATATTTTAAGCGGATCAGTGTTGAGACGGATGAAGCAGATACAAGCTATGAAGTTATAGAAAAAACAGCGCCTGCGGGATACAGAGCACCGACGGCAGTTGACAGAATCTTATTTGCGTCAAATAAGAGTGAACTGAATATCTATGCGGATGCAGATACAACACCAAAAACGGAGACCGAAATTGCCTGGGCGGGAGATTATAAACTGACTGCAACAAGTGAGGCAAGCGCTACGATCAAAAATACCCCGATAAAGGGTAAGATCTGGGTAACCAAGACAGGTGCGAGTGCTGCAACGCTTCTGAAAGATGCTGAATTTACATTATATAAAGCGGATCAGACAACAAAGGTAGTGATCACAGGTCTGACCAATCCGGCAAAGACGAACGAGAAGGGAATTGCCGTGTTTGAGAAGCTGCCTTGTGGTACATATTATCTGAAAGAAACGGGAGCGCCGGATGGCTACAGTGTGGATACGACCATGCAGAAGATCGTCATCAGTGACGAGACGCTGCACAGTATAACAGTGAAGGATACAAAGCTCAGTCTGACAGTCAGCAAAAAGGCTGTTGGCGGAGCGACGGAAGTACCGGGCGCATCCTTCACGATCACAGAAAAGGATGATCCGGCAGTTGTGCTGGACAGCTGGGTAAGTACAGACCGTGCTCATATTGTGACAACAGAGAAGATGACGACAGGAAAGCATTACATACTGTCCGAAACAAAAGCACCGGCAGGCTATACGTATACGAATGATATTGAGTTTACATTTGCGGCAGATGGCAGTCTCCAGCTGATCACGACGGCCGAGAAAAACGGACAGACGATCACCGTCAGAGATACACCATTGCTGCTTCGGATCAGTAAACAGGATAGTGGGACACCTACGAATCTGGCAGGGGCGCTTCTGGGTATTTATGATGACTCAGATACACTTGTGACCAGTTTTACGACCAATACAGGTGTTTACCAGTTACCGGAAGGTATCTTAGAAGCACCGAAAACAGGATATAAAAAATATACATTAAAAGAACTTTCCGCACCGGACGGTTATGAACTTGCAGCAAATATCCGTTTTGCGGTAGATGCAAGCGGAAAGATCAACATGGTTACAAAGGATGCGGCAAATCAGGATGTGTTTACCGTACAGGCAGACAATACACTGACGATGCTGGACGTGAAAAAGAAAGACATTTACATCAGAAAACTGGATGCAGAGACAGGAAAAGACATTGCAGGTGCTGCTTTTGCGATTTATAAGGATGCGATAGCTGATCCAAACAGGATCGCGGAGTGGACATCAGACGGAACCCCGCACAAGCTTGCTGCAGGCTTATTCTCAGCAGGTACAGATTATTATCTGAAGGAAGTAGGGGCACCGACCGGATATCGAAGCGCAGTGATGATCAAGTTCCGT
>Ga0129311_1001692_pt1 | contig 15078 bp, 7 predicted proteins | sample Go1ome_FD_94435 | JGI IMG/M metagenome (GOLD analysis project Ga0129311, IMG submission 94435) | Western lowland gorrila individual fecal microbial communities from Wisconsin, USA - Go1022B metagenome | ecosystem: Host-associated > Mammals > Digestive system > Large intestine > Fecal | place... | reverse complement strand
TATCAATCAGCAATGCTTTCTCCTCGCCTATAATCAATGTTGTATAAACATTGCCCGGTTCATAGATATGGTAAATATTCTCTGCAATTTTCAGTGGTTTATAGTATGTATCACTCATCTCTGCCGCTCGCTTTCTGTCGTTCTCTATCAAAGTCAATGCTTATTGGAATATTGGCATGCGTTGTCCTGCTCACTTAATCAATGTCAGACACATCTGTGTCATAAACACATTCTTTTGTTACAGCGTCCACTCGGATAACATCACCATAAATAACATCATCTTCATCTGTATTCTCATCAAAATCAGCATCATCCTCTGTAACTATGACGTAGATATAGTATTGCGGATTCGAATGTCCATCTACCATCTCCGGCCCAGTTGTCAGATATTGTACATAATGCCCCTTAATGATTTCTAAATCCTCATCACTGATTGTCGCTTTGAGAAATTCATGTGCTGTGTCTGTAGCTGTTTTACTGTCTATCATTGGTATCTGCTTACCATCGGCACCATAGAAGCCCCATCGATCTGCACCAAAATCTAACAATCCTGTCTGCATGGCACCTGTCTTTGGGTGGAAGTAATAGTAATCACCATCAATAAGCTGATGTTCATACCTCATAGCACCATCTTCTCCGTAGTAAACCGTCTTTCCTGACACTTTTGCAAAGCCAATCTGCATGGCGCCTGTTCCCTGCTGGAAATAGTACCATTTACCTTTAATCTTCTGCTCACCATATCGCATCGTGCCATCGGTTCCGTAATAAACCGTTTTTGTACCGCCATTCTTCAAAGGAACCGTCTGAAAACCTGTCTGCATAGCACCTGTTCTCATATGGAAATAATACCACTTGCCATTGATCTTCTGTTCACCATATCTCATGGCACCATCCGCACCATAATAAACCGTCTTCTTCGATAATTTCACCATGCCGGTCTGCATGACACCCGTCTTATGATCAAACAAATACCATTTACCGTCTATCTTCTGTTCGCCATAGCACATGGCACCATCCGCGCCATAACAAACCGTTTTCTTGGAACCATTATTCATAGTGATTGTCTGGATACCAACAGCCATAATACCGGTCTGACGATCAAAATAATACCACTTGCCGTCTATCTTCTGTTCACCATACATCACAGCGCCTGTCTTTGCCTGCAGATAATACCAGTTATCGCCGCACTTCTGCTTACCATACAGCATAGCACCGTCTTCTCCATAGCATACTTTTTTCTTGCCACCGTTTTTCGTTGGAACCGTCTGTACTCCTGTCTGCATCACACCGTCTTCACCGAAATAATACCACTTACCATCTATCTTCTTCTCGCCGGTTGTCACAGCACCTGTTTTCGTATTAAAATAGTATCCATTTCCACCTACTGACTGTTTGCCATAAAGCATGGCGCCATCTTCTCCATAGCATACTCTCTTAGATGTCAATTGTACAAAACCAATCTGCATCACACCATCTTCACCGAAATAATACCATTTGCCGTCTATCTTCTTCTCACCGACGGACTTATTCCCCTTTTCATCATAATAATAGGTCTTGCCTTCTTCTGTCTGCCATCCGGTTTTAATCTCAGGTTCTTTATCGCCTTCTTCTGTGTCTTTGTCTCCTTCCTGGCCCGTTGGATCAGCACTAACAATTGGCGTTTCATTATTATCTGCACTAAATACATTTATCTCTGCAGCCAAATCTGTTTCCATCTGATAATCGGCAGCCATATCAGGATCAGAAACATCCTCTTCTGTCTGTTGAACAACTTCTCCCGTCTGTTCAACAACTTCCTGTGCCATAACCGGCTGCGTCATCATCATTGCAGCAATCACTGCCGCCGTAAATAACCCCTTTTTCATCATACTTCTCCTCGCTTTCTAAAATTAAAAGTCATATTTTAATTATAGCTCATATATCACCATCCTTCAATTATCAATCTCTTTAGAATTGCCAGAAACCATTCATTTTTTTCATAATTGTTAAAAACTTTACGAATATATTACATTTATGATATAATAGAAGCAATATGAAAAAGGAAGGAGACTCATACACAATGAAACACAACAAATGGTTGTTTCGTCTGACAGCAATAAGCTTGTCCACAGCCCTTTTTCTGACTTCAATTTCGTTTCCTGCAATAGCCGCAGAAACTTCTGATTCAAGTACAGACTCTATTGAAGTCGAGACAACAGCACCGGATGAGACAAACCTTTACGCAGAAGATACAACTGCAGCAACCACAGAAACCGAAAATGACTCGCTTTCTGAGACACAGCCGAGCAACACGACAGAATCAGACAGTGAACAGCATACCATTACTGGTTTTGCTCCACTTTCCGAAGATGAGTGTCATCTATACATGTCCTATTATGATAAGCCATCCGAAGCAGACCTCATTGCTGAACTTCCATCTGCACTGAATGTTTATCTGGACGGAAGTTCTGAACCACAGGCAATCCCCGTTTCCTGGAAAAGCATCGGTGACTTTGATACGACATCGTTTTTCTACTATGAATTTGATCCGGTGTGGAATACAGACAGTTATGCCCTTGCAGATGATATCGACCTGCCTTACATAGGTGTGTGGCTTGATTCATCAGACGGAATCAGTCTGATGACCGCTGACAACGCATCCAGCAGCAATGAATCTGTCATTTTCAAATACCTTACAGAAGATATGGGACTAAATATTGCCGCTGCCTGCGGTGTACTTGCCAATATCCAAGCTGAATCCTCTTTTAATCCGAATATTTATGGTGACAGCGGAAGCAGCTATGGTATCTGCCAATGGCATAATGAACGTTTCACTGCATTAAAGAACTATACTGAAGAATGGGATACACTTCAAGGACAGCTTGAATATCTGCATTATGAGTTAAAAACAAGCTACCCTTCGTTATGGAGCAGTTTAAAATCAGCAAGCAATGATACCGATGGTGCCTATAAAACTGCCTATGACTGGTGTACTATCTTTGAAAAGCCAGCCAATATGTACACTCTGGCTGTTTCCAGAGGCAATCTTGCCAAAGATACTTACTGGCCGAAATATTCAGGAACAATTATTCCAAGCAACGACCCAGTCACTATTTCCGGTGCATCTTCGCCAAGTACAATGACCACTGGCAGTTCTTTTGATATTCGCGGTACACTTTCATGCAGCGGTGCTATCACTTCCGTCACTGTAGGTGTCTATGATACAAGTGATACCATGAAAATTGGTAAGACCGTTGCCCCCGGCACTACAAGCTATGATCTAAAATCACTTGATGCAGCTGTGAAATTCAGTACATTGCCTGCTGGTGGTTACCGATACAAAGTTATGGCAACATCCTCTGCCGGTACTGTCACCTTAGTTAATAAAGTTTTTATGGTACTTGGAACAGACAGAACAATTGCTGACGGTATCTATCAGATTGCCAATGTTCAGAATACCGGATATGTTCTATCCGTAGACCATAATAAAAACACTTCCGGTACCAATATCCTGCTCTGGACTAAATCATCGATTCTATATCGACAGTTTCAGTTCATTTACCAAGGCAATGGTTATTATAAGATCAAAAATATGGGCTCAGGTATTTATCTCGGTGTTGCAGGACAATCTGCATCATCCGGCGCCAATGTAGAACAATCTAATGATTGCACTTTATGGCAGGTACTTCCCGATGGCACCGGTTCTTACTACCTGGTACCAAAATGCTCCTCCACCAGTGCTATGGACCTTTACACCGGAGTTATCAAGAAAGGGCAGAATATAGGAACATGGAACTATAATCTCAGAAAATCTCAACGCTGGGCTTTATCCGAAATAAAAGCCAAACCAGTGATCTCAGGGAAAACAGTTCCAACTACCATGACTCAGGGAAGCTCTTTCAGTATCCGTGGTACAATTTCCTCGGGTGATCCAATCTCCTCTGTTACTGTTGGTGTTTATGATACAAATGGTAAAATGAAAATTGGTAAGACAGTATCTCCGAATACTACTTCCTATAACCTAAAGAATATTGATACCAGCATCAAATTCGGCTCCTTAGCAGCCAGCGGCTACCGATATAAAGTAACTGCTGTTACCGCCTCCGGGACAACCACACTGGTCAACACCGCCTTCATGGTACTCAGCAATGGACGGACGATTTCAAATGGTACCCATATCATTGCCAACAACTACAATGATAATTATGTATTATCTGTAGACCGCAACCAGAATACTTCCGGCACCAATGTCCTGCTTTGGACAAAATCGAATATCGCTTATCGCAAGTTCCAATTTATATATCAAAGCAACGGCTATTACAAGATTAAAAATGTAGGCTCCGGACTCTATCTTGGTGTTGCCAATAACGGTTCTAAGGCAGGCTCTAATGTCCAGCTTTCCTCATCTGCTACACTGTGGCAGGTGCTTCCTGACGGCACCGGCGCCTATTATCTGGTGCCAAACTGCTCTTCAACCTGTACTTTGGATTTATATACAGGAATTTTTGGAAAGGGCAAGAACATAGATATCTGGAATTACAACCTCGGCAAAGCTCAGCGTTGGAAATTGCAGTAATCTAAGATTTCACAAAAATACAGGCAAGACTCGCTAACGTCCTGCCTGTATTTTTATTCTCTGAAATTATTTATCCTTGTCTTTTTCTTCCCAGGTTCTCTCACTAATAATATATCTTGGTCTGGCTTTAACCTCCATGTAAATCTTGCCAATATACTCACCCAATACACCAAGGCAGATTAGCTGCACACCGCCCATGAAACATACAAGACAAACTGTACTTGCCCATCCCGTCACTGCATGCCCTGTCAATTGAGAAATCACAGCCCAGATTACACCTATAAAACTCAGAATAGATACGCCAATTCCAAGTCCTGTAATCAAACGAATCGGTTTAATACTCAGACTGGTTATGCCGTCAATAGCCAATCCCAACATCTTGGATAACGGGTAATGTGACTCACCGGCAATACGTTCATGACGTTCATAATAAACACTGGTACTCTTAAATCCTACGAGTGGAATCATACCTCTGAGGAACAGATTCACTTCTTTAAAATTGGCAAATTCCTTTAATACTCTTGCTGATATCAAACGGTAATCAGCATGGTTGTATACAACCTCAACCCCCATCTTATTCAATAACTTATAAAAAGATTCCGCCGTAAAACGTTTAAAAAATGTATCCGTGTCTCTCTTGCTGCGCACACCATAAACAACTTCACTGCCATCATGATAAGCATCCACCATAGCTTCCATAGCCTTGATATCATCCTGTCCATCACAATCTATTGAAATCGTGATATCACACATATCCTTGGATTCCATCAATCCTGCAAGAACCGCATTCTGATGTCCTCTGTTACGACTCTGGCTCATACCGATAAAATGTGGATTCTCAGCTGCCAGATTTTCAATAATTTCCCAGGTTTTATCCTTACTTCCATCATTTACAAACAAAATACGGCTGTTATCACTAATCTTTCCTTTATGTATCAAATCTTCAAGCTCTTCAAGGAACATTTTAGACGTGATCGGAAGGACTTCTTCTTCATTATAACAGGGTATCACTATAAATAATCTGCTGTTCATTGATTTTCATTTTCCTCCGTATATCATTCTGTCTTTTATATCATTACACAATCAAAACATATACTTATTATATCAAAAAACAATCCCGGAATACATATCTTCCGGGATTATTTTATCAGTTTATTTCCAGCACTTTTCTGACACTTTTATACGAATGGTCTCACGACGCCCAACACACGCGGATGCTGATTATTAATCATAGAAGAAACAACTACCTTATTTGGCCATGCCTCAATGACTCTATTGTTGCCTAAATAAATAGCCGAATGTATAACAACACCTGCAGAATTACAGTAAATAACAATATCGCCTCGCTGTCTTTCACTATAGGAAACATGCTTCAGCTGTGAGCTGGTCCATATATTGGCAGACTCATATTCATAACCAGGTGAAGCATGACGCACAGGATTAATCGGAGACATATCAATGCCTGCTGCATATAATGCCTGCATAACAAGACCACTACAGTCAATGCCAAGCCCCGGAGCACCTGATGCGCCAATCATATAATCATCGCCAAGATAATCATAGGCTCTGTTAATCATTGCCTCGACGCAGTCGCTACGGCTGCTGTAAATACTGGTTCGGATTGGCGAAGCATAAGCCCCCAATGAATACCAATCGGACTCACTATAACCAAGTGCCCTCCACGTTGCCAGATCTGTAATACCTGTAGCCTCCAAACCATGTCTACTCTGAAAACTCTTGACAGCATTAAACACTCTTCTTGTGTATTCAGCACCACCCATACCGACTGCGTTGCCAAGATTTAATGCCCGTATAACCCATGCTGTCTTAATACCTTCATATCCAATATTCAAATTGTAGCCGCCGCCAGACAACTGAATGGAGGATTCCTGAATCTGATAATACTGGGATGGATTCTGATATTTACGATTCTTCCATTGATAAACACCAGACGTTGGATGAAAATAATATCTCACGCCATCAATATTTTGCAGACCGTAACACATTCTTCCGTTAGCCGCATAATAATACTGCTTGCTGTGATGCTTTGTCCATCCTGTCGCCATAACACCTGTCCGCTCATGGAAATAATACCATGCACCACTGATTTTCTTCTCACCATAATACATTGTGCCATCCGTATTATAATAATATGTATGACCATGATGTTTCGCCCATCCGGTCGTCATGACACCTGTCCGTTCATGAAAATAATACCAGTGTCCATTTTCCTTCTTTTCTCCATAATACATTGCGCCATCAGTATTGTAATAATAAGTATGATTGTGATGATTTATCCACCCTGTCATCATGATACCTGAGCGCTCATGGAAATAATACCAGTGTCCGTCTATTTTCTTCTCACCATAACACATGGTGCCATCCGCATCATAGTAATAGCGTTTATCCGGTCTGGCTTCCTGTACGGTCCACCCCGTCGCCATCACACCATCAGCTGCAAAATAGTAATATTTACCATTTATCTTTTTCTCGCACGACTTCATCATGACGCCTGTTCGTTCATGAAAATAATAATTCTTACCATCTACTGTCAGCCAACCGTAATGCATTTTACCATCTACATCATAATAATACTGCTTCTCCGGCTTGTCTTCCTGCACCGTCCAGCCAGTCACCATCATGCCATCCGTATTAAAATAGTACCACGCACCATCAATCTTCTTCTCACCGACAACTGCTGTATTATCAAGATAATATTTCATGCCAGCATCTGTTGACACCCAGCCCTCAAGTTTCTGATCAGGTAACTCGGTCTCTGCTTCCGATTCACTCTCTGTTGCGGTTTCTGACTCTGACTCCTGTGCAGCTTGTATGTTTCCATTCTCAACAGACTTTGCCTGATCAACGGAATTCGGAGCATCTGCCGATTCTGCAGCCGGCACCGTTTCCGTTTCCGCTGCAGCCTGGCTTTCCATTACTGCTATTCCGGACACATCCGACATTTCTGTCTCAGCCGCATATGATACTGTACATGTGGACATTAGCATTGCGCTGATCATAACAGCTGTTATTCCTTTTTTGAAGCATTTCTTCATTTACTATCTCCCGTTTTTCTTCGTGTGAATCTTAATGGCATCCTCTTTGCTGACACTTATAATACATATTCGGATCTGTAGGATCCCATGTATGCCATGATGGAAGTTTATATGCGGTTGGTCTTCCCAATGGTCCATAGGATGATCTGTCGCTGTAGATAACAACTTTTGTCTGTAATGCACAATGATCATAAATCCACTTCGCATCGCCTGCTGTTAAACGAATACAGCCATGAGACACCTGCTTGCCCAGATTATTATACGCACTCACAGACAGCGCATTATTATTATTGGCAGAATTATAGTAAACCGAATGGAACAAATAATCACCTGTAATCTGAGTTACCCACTGTCCCCAGCTCGGTCCCATCATACGCAGCCATCTCCACTTATCCGGTGTATAGAATGTACCTGTCGGCGTATCTGCACCTGTTGAACAAATAAATGCTACAAGCGGAACAGTATAGGAACCATCTCCATACTGAATATAGACAGTTACCGCATTCATCGGCTTATTAACCTTAATCACATAAGAAGACGCATTATTAAAAGCAGACCGCAAATCCTTCACTTGCTTGCCATTTGAATCGTACGCCAACCAATAACCATTTGACTTCTTAAATGTATATGGTTTCATAACGCCGGTCTTCTGCTCAAAATAGTAAGCATTGCTGCCAACTGCCTGCCATCCGTATTTCATACGGCCATTGGATTGATAATAATATTTTTTACCTGAATGGGAAGTCAGTCCAGTTGCCATAACACCGGTTTTATTCTTGAAATAATACCAATATCCACCAATCTTCTTTTCACCGTAAGTCATCTGACCATTAGATTGATAATAATATGTATGGCCATTGTGTTTTGACCACCCAGTTGCCATAACACCGGTACGTTCATGGAAGTAATACCATTTGCCGTCAATTTTCTTTTCACCATAAGTCATCCAGCCATTTAACTGATAATAATATGTATGATTATTGTGTTTGGACCATCCGGTTGCCATAATACCGCTTTTTTCTTTAAAATAGTACCAGTGGCCATCAATTTTGGCTTCACCATATGTCATCTGACCATTTGCCTGATAATAGTACATATGATCATTGTGCTGTGACCAACCTGTTGCCATTTCACCATTTTCATTAAAATAGTACCAGAAGCCATCAATCTTTTTCTCTCCGATGACCTTTTTGCCATTTCCTTTATTCAGATAATAAGTCTTATCACCTTCCTGTTTCCAGCCATAATACATATGTCCCTGATCATCATAATAATAATCTGCATTGTGATGATTGATCCAGCGCCCTGCTACAAATTGACCATTCTCATCAAAGTAATACCAGAAACCGTCAATCTTACATTCTGAAGATTTGAGCATGATGCCTGTTTCAGGATGAAAATAATACTGCACGCCATTTACATTCTGCCAACCATACAGACGCTTACCATCCTCGCCGTAGTCATACAGGTTGCCCGGATTCTGACTCTGTTCCGTTAAGCCTGTAGCCATCATACCATTTTCATGGAAATAGTACCAACTGCCGTCGATATTCTGCTCTCCAACAACATAATTATTGTCAATATAATATCTTCTGCCTCCATCTTCATCCTGCCAGCCCTGCTTCATCTCCGCTGGAGGATCCTGTGGCGGTTCTGTCGGTTCTGCTGACGAATCCCCTGATTCAGGGACATCCGCTGAATTTACCGAATAGCTATTGCCATTCTGATCATTGACAACTTGTGAATCTGCCGGATTCTGTACATTATCAGCAGCACCATTCTCCTCAACTATTGTCGCTTCAGTATTCGATTCACCTGTCATACCAGCTTCTGATGCAAAAACATTACCGCAATTCAGGGCCAATATAAAAGCACCTGTCAAAATCATTGTTTTCCATCTCGATGATTTTTTCATATAATTCCTCCTCGCTTAATGCAATCACTACTATACGGCTTCATATATAAGATTAACATTCCGATCTCCAATAAAATCAAAATGACAATCGTTAATACATAAATAAATGGTGACGTATACGTTGCCTCTGTTTCCATGGATACAACAATAAACAAATCGCCTCTATTTTCCTGATGGTCTATACTAAAAATGCCTTTATAATTATCCAGCATTTCCGCTTTTCTATACCACCATGTCAAACTGTCCTCATTTTCTGCATAAAGAGACGAAATGTAAATCACGTATTCCTTCTTTACCTTTGGTTGAATTGTAGCAAAATTTAAACATATATATCCATCTGTTGCTTTCTTCCCATTTCTGGTTTCGATATCTGTGCCTCCAACTTCACGCGATGCCAATACTGTACCATTTAAATCTTTCAACTCAACTCTATACTTCTTCTCATCACTCGAATTATTAACCTGATTGGCACGTATATATATTTTATTAAAAGCACTTGTCGCATAAAATGTCTGCTGTATATAACGATTGTTTTTTGAAACATCTATTATTTTTTCACAGCTCGGATTCGAATACATATTAACTGTATATTGTCGATTTGTACGCAGAACAGAAGTAAAATTCCTATACTGTAAAACAGCTGCCATACCCGTCAAAATAATGACCATCAGCAAACTACCTTTTATAATCCTTTCTCGCCACTTTATGTCTTTAATTTTATCCTGCACCAGAACAGGCATTCCTTCAGAAGCCATAATCGCCACAAACATTAAAAACGGAATACTGTAAACATTTTTAGATTCCCATAACAGATAAAAAATGATGCCTCCAAAAACTGTGATACCAACAATCTGCATGCCCATACTCCAATTTCTCAGCCTTATATTTAAAAGGCATGCCATCAATGCAAGTACAAACAAAACAATGTGATAAATCTGACAATATAAAATAATTGCATCTGTCTTGCCTTCAGCCAGAAACGTATACATTTTTGAGAATTTTGTATCCTGTTTTAAACGATCCATAAATCCATGCGATCCATCTCCCCATGTAACCCACAACTTTCTTACAGAATGTTTTACCAGGCCTATAAATCCCATATTATTAATCCGTTCTTTAATAACTCGAATATTATTTTCTTCTGCACTCTCCTTATCAGGAAAGGACATTGAAAACTTTTCATCTAATCCGTTAAATTCTCCATCTCCTTCTAACCCCATCATAATCCAATGCGTCACAGGAAGATTTCGTGTTGTATCCGCTGTATAAAAATCAATTTTTGACTTTACATATCCGAAAGAAAGTCCTGCACAAAGCAAAAATGCCACCGTCATTATTCCTGCTTTCTTCATATGCACGCATTTTCTGATTGAGCATACACCAATAATAATCAGAGCAATAAAAGGGAAAACAGCTGTCGGTCTTAAATAGTAGCCTGCCACCGTCAAAATACCTATTCCACCGCTTGCTGCTAATATTACAAATCGTCTGTCATCCAAAAATAATTTTATACTCAGATAAAGAATTCCCATCATAATCGGCATGCTGAATGTAAGAGTATAAATCCAGAAAATACATCCAAAAAAAACCGGATTAATAACAATCAGTACAAGCACAAAACATGATTTTCTTTCCCCCAACAATAATCTTGCTGATAACCATGCCAGAAAAACCGAAACCCAAATACACAATGCATTGAAAACAAACAGAAACATATATATATCTGAAAGCCCCCAACCGTACATAATCTGAGACAATTTTTTGAATAACAAAACCACATAATAATTATTGCCATAGTAAGAAAAATATGAGCCAAAATCATCAATTTTAGTTATATTTCCTGCAAGTAATGATAACGCTGCATCTAAACTTTTATAAGCATCTGTAATAGGTATCACATAAAATTCGTGTAGCATAATAACTTCAATCAATAAAAATATACCTAACAGAACAATCGATGTCCATCTTATATATTTTAGTTGAACTCTTTGTAGCCATTGATAAATCTGGTAAAGAGCAGCCATCAATAAAATACTTCCACATACAAACACTACTGCCATGTGTTTTGTATATGTCCTCAGCCATGTTGCATCTGGATTTAGGAATCTAAGTGATCCTACTAATATTAGTAGCAATAGCAATGCTAATCCTGCCCATATCAGGTACAACCCTGTTTTTTTTATTTGTTCCCACATATCCTAGTATCCTTTATTAGCTGCGCTTCATTTTTTTCTTTAATTTCTTTACTTCTTTGAACATCTTTGTCTGCTTAAAAGTATCTTTGTACCACGTATACCCCTTCTGGTAAATTGGATTTGATCTTGCCAAAGACATCTTTCTTGATTTTGTATAAAAATAGTCCTTCTTAAAGAATCTCCCGACAACTCTACCAAAAGTAATCTGAGGTGCAAATTCAGCGGCAGCTCCGTATTGTTCTACAGAATCCTTTAAATGTGCTATATTCTTTACCATAATTGGTGTATCAGCATAATCCCGATAGTAATCCATTGCAAAATTAAAGATTTCACGCTCAAACCGATCTTCATCTTGAAGTGGCTGTCCATAAAAGTCTTTTGCGAAGCGGACAAAATTTTCTTCAAATGCCTCCTGCATAACCATATCATTATCACACGGCAGGATAATTGGTTCAATTCGTCCATTTTTCTCTACATATCCCGGAACGCTTCTGTAATTCAAATTTGCAAACAAGGCCTCAATAAAAATTAATGATCCTGTATTTGTTGTATAATTATACCTTATGGACCGTCCGTCCGTTCCATAAATGCTTCTTGCATAATAACATGGATCCGGTACTTCATGTCCCGCTGCATCATCTAAAAGTCTTGTCAAACAATCTTGAGTGTACCCTCGTCCCCAATATTCCACAAAGGCAAACGATTCATTAAAATTAATCTCCTGCTGAAGATATGCTCTAACCAGTTTTCGTTCCTCTGCCGCTTTCTCAATAATATAATGTCTATACTCATCTGATTCAGAAAACTTCAATCTCAACTGTTTGAGCAATCCTTTGGATATTCTTCCTGAAGATTTCAAATACTCCAATTCTGGAAAAATTCTTATAAAGTCCTCTTCTGTAATATCCATTGCCTTTAACAAACTGTCATACTTTTTAATATTCGCAAAATTGCCAAATTCTGAGAAAAACTCATCGTCAATTTCATTGACAAAAGAAGGTATACGCCACGCCTTTCTTGAGCCATATATATATTTTGTCTTGATTGGATACCCTTTAACCTCAATGAGCGCATCTGCAATTCTTTTTAAATGGTAACCATCTCTTGATATAAAGTATAGACATTTTGTTCCTCTTCGAACAGCATCTTTAATGGCCCAGTTAATATATGGGACAAAATAAAGCGAAGCATAGGCATAGGCAAAGATTTTCGGTCCCTCTTCATCCTCTATTTCGTCTTTATATTCCTCTCTATATCGTGCCATAGCAGCTGCCGCCAAATAAGCATCGTAAGACTGAAGCTGATCCACTAATAATTGTTCATATTCATTCAAATCAGGTACTGTGTGATTAATCGTTGTTATTCCCAATTCTGATGGTTTCTTACAATCTGCAACCGGACTATCCCCATAATGAATCCACTCACCATAGATATAATCCATATCCTTATAAGCTTCAAGAAATAACTTTTTAGTTGTCTTTTGCACACCATACTCACTTGACAAATACAGTGGTACAGTCGTCAAAATAGGATCCGCTTTCTCAAGCATCTTTATAATTGTTTCTTTTGGCAAATACATATCACTAATCAAAAGAACCTTTTCTCCATTTGCCAAATGCTGTTTTAATATATCTATATGCTCAGGATATGGAATACACTGTTCGATTTCAGTCTGCTGCTCCAGTTCTTTCATTCTTGCAATCTGTTCATCTGATAGTAAATATACGTTCTGCATTCGCTCATAAATTTCGTCCAGAGTAATTTCCAGGCGATCTCCCTCACGCTTAAACAGGGTTTTCTTATACCATTCACGCACATTTGCCTCACATTGCATTCGTATTCTTGCATAATCATTTAACAGCAAATTCGGAAATTTGATTTCATCCTGTGCCAGCATGTCCTGAACATAATAGAACACACTGGCCGGTTTCAAGGCTTTTCTCTTAATCAGTGTATCAAAAATATCGAAGCTGTACACGGTCGGCAAATCAACAGGATTTGGGTCGAAATCCAATGCTGCTTCAACAATCTCTTCATTTCCAGCTGATTTTGCATACTCCCAAAAAAGATCATAAATCTCTCTCTTACGGGTTTCATCCTCCTGCAAACAAACATCACTATGGTCTAATGCATCAAGTAATTCATCAAAATTATTACAATCATAACCACAGGTCATTTCTTTCACATCAAACACGAAATCTCGCAAATTATTTTTATCATCAATATCAAACATATATCTGATAAAATGCTTAACACCACCCGCCAGCATATCATAGAAGATTGATGAATAATCAATAATTGCAATATCTATCTGGTCAAAAACCTCATAAATATCGTCCTGATTGTCCCAAAACATCAATCTATTGCAATCTTTATATCTTTCCATAGCCTCATTGTATTTTCGGTCTTTCATCATCTGCGGATGCATCTTAAAAATAAGGAGCATTCCATTCTTTTCTAAAACCTCAACAAGTCGATCCATGTCCTGAATTGCTTTTCCAAAAAATTCTGTAGCTGAAGCATCTCTGTAAGTCGGACTGTAAACAACAATTTTCGTGTTCTCCGAAAGTCCCTGCCGCTTTAAAATATTGTGGTCAAAACTATTCGCCGCTTCGTTATGAATACAACACGGATAACCAGCTCTGATAACTTTATCATCATCTATACCGCATTGCTCTTTGAAATGACTTTCCATCAATTGGGATGTTACCAGAAACAATTGATAATTTTTATAGTAGTAGTTATTTTTAATATATTTCTTGGCAATTCGTTCATTCAAAAATCCAAAATTTACTTTTCGCTCAATGGACTTACAACCTACACCATGCCAAAGATTTAATATTGTTACCCCCTTTAATTCGTCCTGAATGACTTCCTTTACCTGATTAACAACATATATCCCTGCCTGACGTTCAATTGCTTTTCCTTCCGGTGAATTAAAAAGATACGCTTTGTATCCTCTTTCTTTCATATATGAAACCATGTTTTCTTTGTAACAAAGCCAATACGGTGTAATATCTTTCCTGTGATTAACGATATATAAAAAAAGCCATTTAGGGTTTCCTGAAAAAGCATCTCCTGCATTAAAAACCCAAATCTTTTTATTTCTCTTTACTTCTGTTTCTGCCATCTATAATTTCACTTCCTTTTATTCTTTGTTTCTGCATATACTAACGCCATAATTCGATCTGTTGCATGGCCATCACATGATGACATAAATTTTTCTTTAAAAGCATGAACCTGAGCCTGATCAAATCGTGTATCCAAATGTCTGATATAGTCAATGATTTCTTCTGTCTCTTTCACAACCGGCCCCGGTGTCAATTCATCATAATTATAATAAAAGCCGCGCCAGTC
>Ga0129311_1001691_pt1 | contig 15082 bp, 13 predicted proteins | sample Go1ome_FD_94435 | JGI IMG/M metagenome (GOLD analysis project Ga0129311, IMG submission 94435) | Western lowland gorrila individual fecal microbial communities from Wisconsin, USA - Go1022B metagenome | ecosystem: Host-associated > Mammals > Digestive system > Large intestine > Fecal | place... | reverse complement strand
GGGCCGGTGGCGTCGGCGGTGATATAGGGCAGGTTGATGTTGGTGGAGGTGACGCCGGACAGCTCGATCTTGGCCTTCTCGGCGGCCTCCTTCAGGCGCTGCATGGCTACCTTATCGCCGGTCAGGTCGATGCCCTCGGCCTTCTTGAACTCGGCGGCCATCCAGTCCATGATGCACTTATCAAAGTCGTCGCCGCCCAGACGGTTGTTGCCGGCGGTGGCCAGCACCTCGATCACGCCGTCGTCAATGTCCAGGATGGACACATCGAAGGTGCCGCCGCCCAGGTCATACACCATGATCTTCTGGGCGTTCTCCTTGTCCACGCCGTAGGCCAGAGCGGCGGCGGTGGGCTCGTTGATGATACGCTTTACGTCCAGACCGGCGATCTTGCCGGCGTCCTTGGTGGCCTGACGCTGAGCGTCGGTGAAGTAAGCGGGAACAGTGATGACAGCCTCGGAGACGGGCTGGCCCAGATAGGCCTCGGCGTCTGCCTTCAGCTTCTGCAGGATCATAGCGCTGATCTCCTGGGGGGTGTACTTCTTGCCGTCGATGTTCACCTTGTAGTCGGTGCCCATCTCACGCTTGATGGAGATGACGGTGCGGTCGGGGTTGGTGATGGCCTGGCGCTTTGCCACCTGGCCCACCATACGCTCGCCGTCTTTGGAGAAGGCCACCACGGAAGGGGTGGTGCGGTTGCCTTCGGCGTTGGGGATGACCACGGCGTCGCCGCCCTCCATGACGGCCACGCAGCTGTTAGTAGTACCTAAATCAATACCAATGATCTTAGACATAATGTTTGTTCCTCCTGATATAGAAAAGATTGTTGTAAATAAAGTAATATGGGAAGCTCACCCATCCGGGAGAGCGGGGTCTGCAAAATTCAGAACAGGACGACGGCCCACAGCCGGAGCAGGATGCTGGTCCAGACCAGAAGCCCTGCGGAGAGCGCCACGGTATAGGACAGGTCGCTGCTCAGTGCCTTGCACCGGGCGCAGGTTCTATGTTGCTTCATGCTGTTGACCTCCTTTTGATATAGCGGCTGGCGACGGCTCGGACGCTTTTATGTCACGCCTCGCACCCTCCGCGACGGCCCGCTGCTCATCCCTCCGCGAAAAATGCCGTTGGGCTTCGCCCAACCTGTTTTTTCGTCTGCGGGATTCACTGCGCGCCTGCTCCCGGGCGCTCGGACGCTTCTCAGTTCGCTACCTTGACCATGGCAAACCGGATGACCTTCTCGCCCAGCTGGAAGCCGGCCTGGAAGACCTCGGCCACGGTGTTTTCCCCGAAGGCTTCGTCCTCCACGTGCATCACGGCGTTGTGGAGCTTGGGGTCGAAGGGCTGTCCGGCGGCCTCGATCTCGGTGACGCCCAGCTTGGACAGGACCTCCTTCAGCTGAGTCATGGTCATTTCCACGCCCTTCTTATAGGCCTCGTCGGCGGTGTCCTGCTTCAGGGCCCGCTCCAGATTGTCATAGACGGGCAGGAAGGAGGTGACCACGCTGGCCTTGGCGTCAGCCCAAATGGATTCCTTTTCCTTGGCGGTTCGCTTGCGGTAGTTGTCGTATTCGGCGGCCAGCCGCAGGAACTTGTTCTGCTCCTGAAGCAGAGCGTCCTGAACGGGGTCGGGCGTCTGGACCTCAGCCTCCTCCTGCTGAGGGGCTTCCAGTTCCTCCTCCTGAACGGGGGTGTCCTGGACCTTCTCCTCCTGGGGGGCTTCGGCGGTTTTCTTTTCCTTACTCACGGTGCTCGTGCTCCTTTATTTTTTCTCATTGTCCCCATCCGGGGCGGCGGGCAGCTCGTTTTTCCCGAACATCCGGGTCAAACTGTCTGCGAAATAGGACAGGCGGGCGGTCACCTTTGCGTAATCCATCCGGGTGGGACCAACCACACCGATGACGCCCCGCATATTATCTCCAATATCATAGCTGGCCATGACCACGCTGGTGTTCTTAAACGCTTCATTCACGTTTTCAGGGCCGATCAGGATGTTCATGTTGTGATTGCCGTCCATGGGGATGGGCAGCCGGGACAGATTGTCCTCGTCCGTCAGGCAGCGCATCAGGGGCTTGGCCTTGTCCATATCCTGATACTCCGGATGCTCCAGAATGTGGGTAATACCGGAGGTGTGGACGGTCTGCTGGCTTTGCTCGGTCAGCACTTCCATGGCGAACTGAACGACCATAGAGATCAACTGGAAGGCAGCGGGGGCGGAGTGGGCACTCATTTTGTTCAGCGCGGTCTCCATCTCGTCCAGGGTCAGCCCCACGAAGGAGCTGTTCAGAACGGTGGACAACAGCTGAAGCTGGGGGTCGGACAGCTGATCGGGCATCCGGATGATCTTATTTTTCACCACGGAGTTGTCCGTCATAACTACGGCGATGAAGGCGTTTTCCTCTACCATCAGCAGGTCGTACCGCTTTACCGTCACCCGCTTGTTGGCCGCGGCGGCGGTGAAAACGGGGTAATCGCTGATCTGGCTGAGTACCTTGCCCGCCCGGTCGATCACCTGGTCCAGCTCCTCCATCTTCAGGTTCAGGGCGCTGTTGATGCGCTGGGTCTCCTGAATGGTCAGCTGGTGCTCTCCCATCAGCTCGTTGACATACAGCCGATAACCGGCGGGAGAAGGAATACGGCCGGCGGAGGTATGGGGCTGCTCCAGCAGACCCATCTCCACCAAATCGGCCATCTCGTTGCGGATGGTGGCGGAGGAGATATCCAGTCCCGCATACTGCGCGACCGCTTTGGAGCCTACTGGCTCAGCGGTGGCCACATACGCCTCTACAATGGCGCGCAGGATCCGTTTTTTTCGATCGGTCAGCTCCATTTGCTCATCACCCGGTTTCTTTGAATTGGTTTAGCACTCATTCTCTCTGAGTGCTAAAGATAATGTATCACTGTGGGTTTAAATTGTCAATAGGAAGTTTGTGAATTTATTTTTAATAAAAGTACCCCGGCTTTTCTTTGCAGAAAAACCGGGGATGTGCTAAAAACAATAGAAAAAAGAAGCCTGTTACAGGGATATCTGAAGTCCGGTGGTCAGGGCGGCGGCCCGTCCGGCCAGCTCCTCCTCTAAGATGGAAAGTGCGCGGGGGCCGGTACAGTGGCCGGTCCAGACCTGCTCCACCCCCATAGACTTCAGCTCGCGGGCCACAGAGCGGACATACTCGGGGGGACAGTTCAGGTCGTTGACTCCGGGGGAGTACATGTGGAAGCCGCCCAATACGGTTTTGACGGGCAGGCCGTCCAGCTGCTGCTGGACAGAGCGGACGATGTTTACGATACCGCCGTGGGAGCAGGAGCTGAATACGATCAGATGGTCCCCCTGCCGGAACACCAGGGCGTGCTCATGGGAGAAATCGTCGGGGATGTAGTCGTCCTCCCCCCGCTTTTGCAGCAGAGTGGCCTCCCGGCTGTCGAACTGGGGGTCGGCCACCGTTTTGGGCACCAGCCAGACGTTGTCGGCCAGCTGCCGGAAGCCGTCCACAGGGATAAAGCGATCCTGATAAGTCTGATACATGGCGCGGTCCATGCCGACAAAGACATAGCCCGCCGGCTTTTTGGCGTACAGGGGGGCGGGGGCGGTGGTGCGCAGATAGACGGGCGCGTGGGCGTTTGCGGCAAAGAAGCGGCCCAGGCCGTTGGCGTGGTCCCGATGGCCGTGGGACAGCACGGCGAAGTCCGCCCGGTCCAGATCCACGCCCAGCTTGGCGGCGTTGTCCGCAAACTGGCCCGAGGCTCCGGCATCCAGAAGGATGGTCTGCTCCCCTGTCTCGATCCAGAAGGACAGTCCGTGCTCCGGCGCAAGGGCACAGCCGGCGGGGGCGGTATTTTCCATTAAGACGGTGACTTTCATAGTGGGGCCTCCTTTATAAAATAGGGTCCGGCTCCGCGCTGTGATCTGCCGCCGGGCAGGATTGCCGAGGACAGACAGAATACAGGCGAAGCCGAACATAAACAGACAGGAGAATAGGCGGTTATGAGGGGAGCGCGGTGGTAAGGTCGCGGATCCACTTGCCGGAGCGCAGCCGCCAGACGCCCAGACAGAGCTTGACCACATTTTCGATGACATAGCCCAGATAGACCCAGTTGATGCTCAGGCCCAGGACCAGACCGCACACGGCGGAGTAGGGGATGGCGCACACCCACAGGGGGCACACATCAATAAGGGAGGCAACCTTGACGTCGCCGCCGCCCCGGAGCACACCCACGATATTCACGCAGTTGAAGTCACGCAGGGGCATCTGCAGGGCCTGCACCGTGATCATCATAGTGGCGATTGCGGAGGCACCGGCAGACATGTGGAACAGGGGAAACACCACAGCGGGAGCGACCCACCGGGCGAATATGAACAGCGGAACACCCAGCGCAGCGCCGGCCAGCGCACCCAGGGTGGACAGAGTGAGGCCGGTGGGGAAAATCTGATTCACGCGGCCCGCGCCGATCTCGCGGCCGATGATCACGGCGCCGGTGGCGGCGATGCCGAAGCCGAATACGTTTACAACCAGCTCCACGTTGGAGGTGATGGTATAGGCGGCCAAAATCTCCGTGCTGTTGGCCATGTGGCCCATAATGGTGGGCATGACGGAGGTGCCAAGACCCCACATGGTCTCGTTCAGCACCACGGGACAGCCGTAGATGAAGAAGCGGCGGAGCATATCACCGCCGGGCCGGAACAGCTTGGCCAGATCCAGCCGGAAGAACTTGGTGACGGCGATGTGGATCACGACGATGCAGACCTCGACGATACGGGCGACCAAGGTGGCCAGGGCGGCGCCCCGCACGCCCATGGGAGCGACCCCTAAGTTACCAAAGATAAATACCCAGTTCAGGAAGGTGTTCAGGCTCATGGAGGCCATCAGGATGTACATGCCCAGCTGGGGCTTTTCCATGCTGCGATAGGCGGCAATATACATCATCGTAAAGCTGTTGAAGAAGCAGGACAGGGCGGCCAGGTCGCCATACTGCGCGGCGGTGGCAATAACCGAGGGCTCGTTGCCGAACAGGGAGAGGAATTCCAGCGGGAACAGGTTCATGATCAGGGCGAACAGAGCGGTGACCACTGCGACGATCCACATGCCGGCGCCCATGACCCGGCTGATGGACTGGCGGTCCTGCTTGCCCCAGTACTGACTGATGAGGATGGAAGAACCGCTCTGGGCGCCGAAAATAAACATATTTACCGCCCGGATGGGGATGTTGGCCAGGGTAACGGCGGCCATGGGGGCCTCACCCAGCAGGCCCACCATAAACGTGTCGGCCATACTGAGGGTACTGGTGATCAGGTTCTGCATCACAATGGGGGCGGCCAGGACAGCGACCTCTTTATAAAAGCCGGGCTCGCGCTTCATATAGGAAAACACAGCGTAAACTCTCCTTTTAATCGGATAATCAGTTTGATTTATGTTGAATTCAACAGCCAGCAGATCCGCTGAGGCACATAAGAGGGATAGGAATCAGGACAGGGAGGTGAACAGCTGCTGCTGGGCCTGGGCCAGAGCCTGGACCAGCGCGTCGATGTCCTCCCGGGTGGTGTCGTAGGAGAAGCTGACCCGCAGGACGCCGTCCAACACCTTTTTGGGCAGTCCCAGACTGGCATACACATGGCTGGCCTTGCCCCGGTGACAGGCGGAACCAGAGGACACATAGACCCCGCGGTCGCTGAGGAACCGGACCAGTACCTCGCTCTTATAGCCGGGCAGGGAGATGGACAGGACGTGGGGCGCTGTTCCGCTGCCCACCCGTACTACGCCGGGGACGGCGCCGGTCAGCCGTTCTATGGCGTAGTCTTTCAGCTCTGCCATGTGGGCCAGGTCGCGGTCCAGGGTGGCGCGGCCCAGCTTGGCGGCGGCGGCGAAGGCGGCCAGCTGTCCGGTGGCCTCGGTGCCGGAGCGCATCCCGCCTTCCTGGCCGCCCCCCAGGACGAAGGGGGGCAGACGCAGACCCTTTCGGATATATAGCCCGCCGATGCCTTTGGGGGCGTGGATCTTGTGTCCGCTGACAGAGAGCAGGTCTACCCCCAGCTTGGCGGGGGTGAAGGGGACCTTCAAGAAGCCCTGCACTGCGTCGCAGTGGAACAGCGCGGGCGCGCCGGAGCGGCGCACAGCCTTTACCGCCTCCGCCACAGGCAGGACGGAGCCCAGCTCGTTGTTCACCAGCATCATGGACACCAGAATGGTGTCCGGCCGCAGGGCGGCGGTCAGGTCGGCGACGGAGATGTTCCCCTCTTTGTCCGGAGTGAGGTAGGTGACCTCGTACCCCTGGCGCTCCAGTTGGCGGCAGGGCTCCAGCACGGCGGCGTGTTCATAGGCGGTGGTGATGATATGGTTTCCTTTTCGTCGGTTCAGGTTGACTCCGCTGAAAATGGCCCAGTTGTCCCCTTCGGTGCCGCAGGAGGTGAAAAAGAACTCCTCGGGCGCGCAGCCCAGGGCGGCGGCCACATCGGCCCGCCACAGCTTGACCTGTCCGGCGGCTTGGCGGCCCAATTCATATTGGGCGGAGGGGTTGCCCCAGCCCTGCTCCATGGCCTGTACAGCGGCCTGAACGGCCTCTGGGCGAACAGGGGTGGTAGCGGCATTATCCAGATAGTGCAGCATGGATGGTCCCACCTCGAATAGTCAAAGTGACTGCTATTTTATACTTATAAAAAAAGAAAGTCAAGCCAGCCGCTCAAAGTACAATGCGGGCGTCTGCATCGCAGACACCCGCATTCCAGACTGCCGAAAAAGACCTTCCGCCCAAAGGATTCGGAGGGAAGGATAGTTGGAAAGGGAACCGTCAGGGTTCCCTTTCCTTGAAATCAACAACATTTTAACTGCGTTAAAATGTTTGCAGCTTGTCAAAAAAGTGGTAAAACCACTTTTTTGACAAGCTGCAATGCGGGCGTCTGTATCACAGACACCCGCATTCTGAAGCCGATAAAAAGTACGGATCAGGTCCAGAAATCGGTCTTTTCTTTTACCCCGTTGGCAGCAGCTTTGTAGGTGGGATTCTTGCCCTCTTTTTTCTGGGCGGTGTAATCGTCCAGTGCGCGGTAAGCCACGCCGCCCAGCAGTACGCAGGAGGGGATGTTGATGAAGGCCAGCATGCACTGGCAGATATCAGCCATGTCCCAGGCGAAGCCGAAGGAAACCACGGCACCCAGGAAAATCAGCACAGCGCCCACGACGCGGACGGTGTTCATAAATACCTTGGAGGGCTTCTTCTTCAGGATGTAGGCGAAGCAGTTTTCGATGTAGTAGAAGTTGCCCAGCAGGGTGGTAAAGGCGAACAGCAGCATAGCCACGGCGATGAACACAGGGCCGATGGAGCCGAAGGTGGCGGACAGGGCGGCCTGAACATAGGGGGCGCCGGCCAGGTCGGCAGCGGGAGTGACGCCGGAACACATGCACATGAAAGCGGTGGCGGTGCACAGCAGCAGGGTGTCGATGAACACGGACAGCATCTGCACCAGACCCTGCTTGGCGGGGTGGGAGACGTCGGCCGCGGCAGCGGCGTTGGGGGCGGAACCGATACCGGCCTCGTTGGAGTACAGGCCGCGCTTGAAGCCGTACATCAGGCAGGAGCCCATGAAGCCGCCGAAGATGGCCTTGAAGTCGAAGGCGTTGGAGAAGATCATGCCGAACATGGCGCCCAGGTTGCCCAGGTTCAGGATCAGGGCCACAACAGCCATCAGCACGTACAGGCAGCCCATGATGGGCACCAGAACGCCGGTGATCTTCACGATGCGCTGACCGCCGCCCAGCATGCAGTACAGGAACAGCAGGGAGATAATGGCGCCCAGAATGGCGGGAGTGGTGCTCTTGTCGTAGAAGCTGAAGCCGGCGAAGGCGGACTGCAGGTTATAGGAGGCAAGCATATTGTAGCCCACGCCGTAGGTGAAGATCAGGGCGACGGCAAACACGATGGCCAGGGGGCGGGAGTGCAGGGCGTCCTCGATGTAGTACGCGGGGCCGCCGTAAGAGCCGCCGTCGGGGTCGCGCTTCTTATAGACCTGAGCCAGAGTGGACTCCACAAAGGCGGAAGCGCCGCCCAGAATGGCGGTGACCCACATCCAGAACACAGCGCCGGGGCCGCCCAGACAGATGGCGGTGGACACGCCCACGATGTTGCCGGTACCCACGCGGGAGGCGGTGGAGATCATCAGCGCGCCGAAGGAGGAGATGGAACCCTCCTGAGAGGGCTTTTCCATTACCACATGGATGGACTCACCAAACAGACGGAGCTGGGGGAAGCGGGTGCGGATGGTGAAGTAGACGCCGCCGCAGAACAGGACCAGCGCCAGAGGCCAGCCAGTGAAGTACAATAGGAAATTAAGGATCGCTGTCATAGTACACACACACTTCTTTCTGAAAATTTTCAATGGAGCGGGAGCGGAAGAATGTTCTCCGTGGGGAGGCGGAGGGCAGCTCTGCCGCGGCGCGCCAAAGGCGGGGGATATTGTGTCCGGCGGCGGGGCGGCCGCCGGGAAACACCGTGGAAAGGGGTTCGGTTACAGGGGGCGGGAATCGAAGATGTGCAGATGCAGGCTGTTGGACAGATGCTCGATGGCCTGGATGCCGCCGATGCTGTTGCCCTTCCGGTCCAGGGCGGGACCGTAGGTGCCGATGCCCATGCGGTTCTCGACACAGGCCATGATGCCGCCGCCCACGCCGCTTTTGGCGGGGATGCCCGCCCGGACGGCGAACTCGCCGCTGCCGTCGTACATGCCGCAGGTGAGCATCATGGTCTTTACCGTGCGCACCACCCGCTCGTCCAGCAGGCGGATGCCGGTATCGGGGTTTACTCCGCCGTTGGCCAGCACCAGACCCAGTCCGGCCAGGGAGCGGGCGCAGATGCTGAGGGAACACATGCGGAAATATAAGTCTACCACACGAGTGACGTTTCCGTCCAGCACTCCTTTGCTTTTCAGCAAATAACCGATGGCCCGGTTGCGGTCGCCGGTCATGGATTCGGAGTGATAGACGTCCTCGTCCAGCACTATGTTGTCATCCATACACAGCAGGCGGGCATAGTTCAGAAGCTGATCAAAGGTCAGCAGCGGGGCCAGCAGACTGATGACCTCAATGGCGCCGGCATTGATCATGGGGTTGTAGGGGCGGTTGGAGGCCAGGTCCAGCTTCAGAATGGAGTTGAAGGCGTCGCCGGAGGGCTCCATCATCACATGGGAAAAAACCTCGTCAAAGCCAACGCACTGTAGGGCGGTAGCCAGGGAGATCACCTTGCAGATACTCTGGATTGTAAAACGTTGGTCCACATCGCCGCAGGCCAGCTTCTGTCCGTCTTTGGTGTAGAGACAGATGCCAAGGGCATTGGGATCGGCCTTGCTCAGCTCTGGAATGTAGTCGGCCACCCGGCCCTGGGGGAGATAGTGGCGGCCGTGCTCCAGGGCCTGCTGAAGATCTTGCTGCAGCATGAAATGTCCTCCCTTCTCTATGTTCAAATAGATTATAGCATTTTTTAACAAAAATGGATGCTACGGATTTGCAATAACGAGGCATAACAGACAACTATAACAAATGCGTGGACTTTTCTTAACAAAGCATATATAATAAAGCGACAAAAACAGAACAAAAAAGCAAGAAGCGACTGTAAAAAACGCAAAATAGAGAAGGGGATGTGGGAAATGAACGTGGAACATCTGGAGTATTTTGTTACGGTGGCTCAGGTCGGCTCAATCAACAAGGCAGCCCACGCACTGTTCATCTCTCAGCCACACTTGGGGAAGATTCTCCATGACCTGGAGGACGAGGTGGGGGTCATCCTTTTGCAGCGGACCCGGCACGGTGTAAGTGTGACGCCGGAGGGCATGGAATTTTTAAAGCATGCGAAAAAGATGCTGGCCGAATTTCAGGAGATCCGGGAGCTGAAGTGCAGCGTGGGGCGGGACGACAACGCGCTGGAGGTCTCGATGACCAAGTTCTCCCATATTATGGAGAGCTTTATCGCCACAGTGCTGCGGCACAAGGACGAGCCGGAGTTTTCCCACCAGCTGAACGAGGGCAGCCCCCAGGATGTGGTGGACGATGTGTTCTCCAACCTGTCTAAGGTGGGGGTGCTGAACTTTGATACCCAGCGGAAAAGCCGGTTCCTGGCAAATCTGGAGTCGAAGCGCCTGGAGTACTGCTTTCTGGCCCATGTAGAGCCCCATATTCTGGTGGCGGAGGACCACCCGCTGATCAAGGCGGGAAAGCCGGTGAATCTGCAGACCCTGGCGGAGTATGGCTTTGTGCGCTACATCGGCCAGTATGAGGACTTCGCCAACCGTATCCGCAGCGAGCAGGGGGTGCGGAACCTGAATAACTCCAAGCGCATTGTGTATACCCATGGCCGGTCTACCCTGCTGCACATGATCGGAAACAGCGATTTTTACGGCATCGGGATCTATGACTTCCGGGTGCAGGAGTCGGTATATAATGTGCGCTCGATTCCCATTGAAAATTGTACCGGGTCGCTGGAATTTGGATATATCTACCCCCGGGGACAGGCCCTGTCCTCCATTTCCCGGGAGTTCATTGACGACCTGAAGGAGCGGTTCTCTACCATAAAGTAAAAGGAACGGCTGTTCTCTGCAAAAACCGTGTCTGTCCTTGCCAAACGATGGTATAATGGAAACAGAAAAAGCCGGGCAACCCCCGACACAAGAGAACAAGGAGCGATTATAATGGGAAATATTTTGATTCTGGTGGGCAGCGGCCGCCGGGAGGGCAACACGGAGCTGCTGGCCCGGGAGCTGGCCCGGGGCGCTGAGGGGGCGCAGGTGGAGATTTTGCCCCTGGCGGGATTGCAGGTAGCCCCTTGTCTGGGCTGTGATACCTGCATGCAGCGGCCGGACCACAGCTGTGTGCAGAAAGATGATATGCAGATGATCTGCGATAAGCTGGCCTGGGCCGATGGCGTGGTGATGGCCTCCCCCTTGTATTTTGCGGGGATCAGCGCCCAGCTGAAGGCGGTGCTGGATCGGCTGCACAGCCCGATCAAGGACAGCTTCCATTTTAAAAAGATCGCCCTGCTGATGACGGCGGGCAGTCCCAACCCGGCCAGCTTTGCCAGCGTAAGCCTGCAGTACGAGACGCTGGTGCGGCACTTTAAGCTGGAAAGCGTGGGCACCCTTCTGGTGAACGGAATGCACGGAAAGGGCGATGTGGAGAACCATCCGGAGGAGCTGGAGCGGGCCCGGACGCTGGGACGGGCTATGAGTCAGGCGATCTGAACCGGACGGCAGAGGAGCGGGATATGAAAGGAGTCAACTGGCGGCAGCTGAGGCTGAATACGTGGCAGCGGCGGATCTTTGTTGGATTGGCAGTGGCGGTGACCAGTCAGCTGTATCTCTCCCTCTGGGCAGAGGGCTTCCGGGTCTCCACGGCGTCGGTGGTCTATCCCCTGCTGCTGGTGATCATGATGCGGGACAGCCATCGGCCGGATACCGGAGTGGTCACCTGTCTGTGTGTCATTGCGGTGCGGGTGATGCTCTCGGTTGCCCGGGGGACGGAATTGGCGGCGGCACTGCTGATTGAGTATCCGGGTGGTATTTATTACCTCTGTTATGACGCACTGTTGTGCCTTCAGCTGCCGGATCGGCGGACTGCCGTCCCGGTAACCCTGTGGCGGACGGCCTTTGTGTGCGACCTGCTGTCCAACCTGCTGAACCTGGCCCTGTCCAGCCGGCTGGACCTGCACCCTCTGGGGAAGGAGCTTGTCCCCCTGATGGGCGTGGCTATGGGGCGGTCGCTGGCGGCGGCGGTGATTTTGTATGGCTTCTGGCACTACCGGCAGCTGCTGATGAAAGAGGAGCACGAGCAGCGCTACCGCCAGCTGTATCTGATGACGGCGGAGCTGAAAACAGAGCTATATTTTCTGAAAAAGGACTCGGAGGATATGGAGGCCGTTATGGCCAACGCCTACCGGCTTTACGAGCGGCTGAACAGCCAGCAGGATCAGGAGGAGCTGACTGCGCTGGCTCTGTCCATTGCGCGGGACGTCCACGAGGTAAAAAAGGACAATTTGCGCATTGCCCGGGGCATCGAGGCCGAGGTGGCCGGGGATTACGACGGGGAGAATATCTCCCTGTCAGATCTGCTGAATATCTTAGAGGTGTCTACCTGGCAGATGTTAAGCAGTCAACGGGCGGATATCCGCCTGGAGTGCCACCACCAGGGGGACGTACCCATCCGGACCCATTACCGGGTGCTCTCCATCCTGAAAAACTTAGTAACCAATGCAGTGGAAGCGATTATGTCCGACAAAGGGCGGGGGCTGGTCCAGGTGGACTGCACCGTAGAGGGGGATGAGCTGCTGCTGCAGGTGAAGGATAACGGCCCGGGAATTTCCGAGCGGGCCGAGAAAATGCTGTTCCAGGTGGGGTATTCCACCAAGTTTGATCCGGAGACCGGGAATATCAATCGCGGGGTAGGCCTGCCCGCCGTGCAGTATATCGTGGAGGAGCTGGGCGGCAGGATCCAGGTCCAGTCCAAATCGGGTCAGGGGGCCTGCTTTCGGGTAGCGCTGCCCCTGAGCGCCGTAACAGGAGGTAGCCAATGAGAATTTATATCATTGAAGACGATCCCTCTGTGATCAGCATCCTGGAGGACATCGTGGAGCGCAGCAAGCTGGGGGTGGTATGCGGCGATACGGCCGAGGAGCCGCCCAATCCGGAACACATTGCGGCGGTGGGACCGGATATTATCCTGATCGACCTGCTGATGCCGGGAAAAGACGGCATTCAGGTGATCCGGGAGCTGAAGGAGCTGGGCTGTACCGCCCGGTTCATTATGATCTCTCAGGTGTCAGCCAAGGAAATGGTGGCCAAGGCCTATACCGCCGGGGTGGAGTTTTTCATCCAGAAGCCCATCAACCTGATCGAGGTGCGGCAGGTGCTGCAAAATGTGATCCGCCAGATCGAGAACGAGCGGGCTTTGCGCACCATCCAGAGCGTATTTGTGGGCCATGAGCCGCCGCAGCCCCAGGCAAACGCCTATCAGCAGGAGAGCCGCAGGATCAAGTACACCCTCAGCCAGCTGGGAATGGCGGGAGAAAAGGGGTCCCAGGACATCTCGCAGATGTGTCTGCACCTGCTGGAGCAGGGCCAGACGGCCTCTCAGGTGGGGGTGAGCACCCTGTGTGCCCAGCTGAGCAGTGCGCCCAAGACCATGGAGCAGCGGGCCCGCCGGGCTGTGGAGCGGGGGCTGAGCCATATTGCCAGTCTGGGGCTGGAGGACTATGCCAACGAGATTTTTACCCGGTACTCCGCCCGGCTGTTTTCCTTTCAGGAGGTGCGGGCGGAGATGGTCCGTCTGCAGGGCAAGGGTCCGGGGGGGAAGGTCAACCTGAAGAAATTCCTGGACGGTCTGCTGATCCTGGCTGAAGAGGAATGAAGAAAAACGAGGGTATAAACCGCCGGTTTTGAGGGAATATAAAGCACCGTCCACCGCTGTGGACGGTGCTTTTTTGCGGATTTTGGGCCGGGTGCTGTACAGAATCACTAATTTTGAACAGAATGAATTGTGAAATTAACAAAAATTTTATGGCCAATGTTGAATTTTGAAGTTTTTTGAAGTGCCGTGCCTATAATGTGGATGATTTTTAACAAACTGGCTGTGTGGGCCAGATATTATTAAGAGAGAAGGAGTATACAATATGCCAGAATTTACCCTTAATATGTACCAGACGGCAGGCGTCGCTATGCTGCTGTTCGTCCTGGGACGCTTCCTGACCAACCGCATCGAATTCCTGAAGCGCTGCTGCATCCCCGCCCCCGTGGTAGGCGGACTGATCTTCGCTATCGTTCACCTGGTCCTCTACTCCTGCGGCGTTGTCCAGCTGAGCTTTGATGACAACGTGAAGAGCTTCTTTATGACCCTGTTCTTTACCAGCGTGGGTTATACTGCCTGCTTCCGTCTGCTGAAGCAGGGCGGAAAAAAGGTGTTCACCTTCCTGCTTGTGGCCATTGTGATGGTGTGCCTGCAGGACGTGGTGGGCGCCGCGCTGGCTAAGGTATTTGGCTGGGATATGCGTCTGGGCCTGTGCACCGGCTCCATCCCCATGGTGGGCGGCCACGGCACCGCCGGTTCCTACGGTCCTCTGATGGAGAACGAGCTGGGCATCGAGGGCGCCAACGTGCTGGCCATCGCCGCCGCCACCTTCGGCCTGGTGTCCGGCTCCCTGATGGGCGGCCCCACTGCCCGGTCCATCATCAACCGCTACGGTCTGACCTCCACCGAGTCTGAGGACGAGATCATGGAGATCAACGACGAGAACGCCGAGGAGAAGGCCAAGGCCGAGCGCGTGGACGCCGACGCCTTCACCAACGCCGCCATCCTGCTGATCGTGGCCTCCGGCGCGGGCACTGTGCTCACCACCCTGCTGAACAACATCCACTTCGGCCAGTTCAAGCTCACCTTCCCCACCTATATCGGCGCCATGCTGGTGGCCGCTGTGATCCGTAACTTCTGCGACGCCAAGCACATCGTGCTGCCCGCCAAGGCCATCGACCTGTGGGGCAACGTGTCTCTGTCCATCTTCCTGGCCATCGCCCTGATGACCCTGAAGCTGTGGCAGCTGGCCTCTCTGGCTGTCCCCATGATCGTCATGCTGGTCGCCCAGGTGGTTCTGATGTTCGTGTTTGCCCGCTTTGTGGTGTTCAACATCATGGGCCGGGATTACGAGGCTGCCGTTATGACCTCTGCCTTCTGCGGCTTCGGTATGGGCGCCACCCCCAACGCCATGGCCAACATGCAGGTGCTGACCAAGCGCTACGGCCCCGCTCCCCAGGCCTACTTCATTGTGCCTCTGGTGGGCTCCCTGTTCATTGACTTCTTCAATGGCATCATCATTACAGCGTTCCTGAACGTGCTCCCCATGTTCGGTTAAGCGCAAAGTCTCACACTCTCTTTCCAGGTCAAAGGGCGGCCCCATCAGGGCCGCCCTTTTGACTATAAAAAGGTCCGGAACATTTTTGTTCCGGACCTCAGCTTGTCAAAAAAGTGGTAAAACCACTTTTTTGACAAGCTGCAAACATTTTAACTGCGTTAAAATGTTGTTGATTTCAAGGAAAGGGAACCCTGACGGTTCCCTTTCCAACTATCCTT
>Ga0129311_1001690_pt1 | contig 15099 bp, 13 predicted proteins | sample Go1ome_FD_94435 | JGI IMG/M metagenome (GOLD analysis project Ga0129311, IMG submission 94435) | Western lowland gorrila individual fecal microbial communities from Wisconsin, USA - Go1022B metagenome | ecosystem: Host-associated > Mammals > Digestive system > Large intestine > Fecal | place... | reverse complement strand
GTTGATGATGTCATAGCCCACAATTTCGCTTCCCTCCACCGGGCAGGTGAAGGGCGGGCACATCAGAATCAGCCGCTTGACCGAGGGCACTGCCAGAATCTCCTTTACCCGCTGGTCCAGCTGGGTCTCGTAGCGGCCCCGGTTCCAGTTATAGGGCTTGGTGTCGTTGGTGCCCAGCATCAGAATGACGATTTCGGGATTCAGGGCCAGAGCAGCCTCCGGGAAGCCCTGACAGAGTTTATCCGGCATATTCCAGTAGGGCATATCCCCTTCGTTTTGCAGGGTAGCGCCGCAGACACCGTAGTTCAGCACCTGATAGGCACCGCCCAGCAGCTTTTCCAGCTTGCTTTCCCAGTTGTCGCTGGCCCGGGTTTTCACAACACCGGCGCCGAAGGTGATGCTGTCCCCCAGGGCGACGATAATGGGCGCATCCGTGCGGGGCTTTTCCTTCTTCGGGGCGGTCATTTCCCGCATTTTGGCTGCGGCCAGGGCGGCAGCGGCAACGGTGAGGGGAACACCGATTTTCAGCAGTGATTTAATCAGGCTCATATGAAAGCTCCTTTTCCTTTTTCCTCAGTATACCCGAATTTTGCCGGAATTTCAAGGGCTTATCCACGGTTGCAAAAAGAAAAGGAAAATGATATACTTTCTCCTATAAGGCAAAACGATGCAACCGGTAAGGAGGTTGGGAGATGGAACGCTGCCCCTGGTGCCTGGGCACTGCGAAGATGATGCGCTACCATGACGAGGAATGGGGGCTTCCCCTCCGCGATGACCAAAAGCAATTTGAATTTTTGATGCTGGAGGCCATGCAGTGCGGCCTGAGCTGGAATCTGATGATTGAAAAGCGGGAAATCTTCCGCAGCTGCTTTGATTCCTTTGCCTATGAGAAAATCGCTCTCTATACCGAAGAGGATGTGCAGCGCATTTTGCAGACCCCCGGCATGATTCGCTCCCGGCGAAAGATAGAGGCAATCATCTGCAACGCCCGGGCTTTTATGGAGATTCGCCGGGAATTCGGCTCCTTCAGCCGGTGGCTGTGGGGCTTTTCCCAGAACAAGACGATTTTATACCACGGCCACAGCACCGGCCGCCTCCCCGCTGCCAATGCCCTGTCCGACAGGGTGGCCAGGGAGCTGAAGCGCCGGGGCTTTCGGTACCTGGGCAGCATCACCGTGTATTCTCATTTGCAAGCCTGCGGCATTATCAACGACCATCTGGAAAGCTGCTTCCGCTACCGAGAGCTTGTGGAGCACTTTCCGGTGAGCACCGCCCTGCCGGAGCAGGAGAGATAGGAGGAAAATCATGTATCAGAAGGTGAAAACCGCCGTTGTCGGCTGCGGCTCTATCAGCAGCATCTATATCCGGAATCTCAAGGAGCTGTTCACGATTACCGACCTGGTGGCGCTGTGCAACCGCACCCGAAGCAAGGCAGAGCAGAAGGCGGCGGAGTTCGGAATTCCCAGGGTGATGACCCTGGAGGAATTGGCCGCAGACCCGGAAATTGAGCTGGTGGTGAACCTGACCCCGCCGGGAAACCACTACGAAGTGACCCGCAGAATGCTGGAAGCCGGGAAGCATGTCTACAGCGAGAAGGTCTTCACCACGGATTTGGCCCAGGCCCAGGAACTGGCCCAGCTGGCCAGAGAAAAGGGGCTGTATCTGGGTGTGGCCCCGGATACTGTGCTGGGGGCCAGTGTGCAGACTGCCCGGCGGATTCTGGATACCGGGCTGATTGGCCGGGTGACCTCCGGCCTGGTCAGTATTACCAGAAGCCACAATCTGATGTCGGAGCTTTTCCCCTTCCTGCAGGGCGTATGCGGATGCCTTCCCTATGACGTGGGGGTGTATTATGTGGCCGGGCTGATTGCCCTGCTGGGGCCGGTGAAGGCCGTCCGGGCCTTTGCCCTACCGGCCACCCCCGGGGAAAAGCAGCTGCTGTATATGCAGTCCGCCCCGGAACACTGGCAGATTCCCGGCAGCAATCTGATTTGCGCCAGCGTGGAATTCTCCTGCGGAGCTTTGGTATCCATCCAAATGGATGGCAACACGGTGGGGGATGAGCACTGCCGCTTTGAGCTCTACGGCACCCTGGGGCGCTTGAAGCTGAACACCATGGATGACTTCGGCGACAAGGTGCAGCTGCACCTGCCTGAGAGCCAGGAGGTGGATTTCCCCTTTACCCATGGCTACAATGGCGTCAATTGCACCTCGGAGCCTGCCCCCTTTGACGGTGGCGGCCACCGGGGCGTGGGCGTGGCGGAGATGGCCTATGCCATCCGGCAGGGCAGACCCAACCGCCTGAATGCGGACTACGGCATCCACTGCCTGGAGGTGCTGCTGGGCATGGACGAAGCGGCGGCCACCGGCCAGACCTATTACCTGAAATCCGCCTGTGAAATCCGCCCCCTGAAGCCCGGCTTCTATTCCACCGTCTGGCGCAGCGGCAGGGCGGATGCGGAAAAATCCCTGATTGACTAAACGGAGAGTGATACCAAATGTCCGATTATGAATTCGATACCAAATGCATCCAGTCCGGCTACCATCCCGGCAACGGCGCGCCCCGTACCCTGCCCATCTACCAGAGTACCACCTATAAATATGACAATGCCGATACCCTGGGGCAGCTCTTTGATTTGAAGGCAGAGGGGCATATGTATTCCCGCATCTCCAATCCCACCCTGGCAGCGGTGGAGGAAAAACTGGCAGACCTGGAGGGCGGCGTGGGGGCCATGCTGGTCTCCTCCGGCCAGAGCGCCAATCTGCTGGCGGTGTTCAATATCTGCTCTGCCGGGCAGAACCTGATTGCAATGAACAATATCTATGGCGGCACCATCAATCTGCTGTCCGTCACCCTGGCCCGCATGGGCATTGAGGTGCGCTATATCAATGACCGGATGACCGACGACCAGGTGGATGCCCTGTTTGACGACAATACCCGCCTGGTTTTCGGGGAGACCATTACCAATCCCGCCCTGACGGTGCTGGATATTTCCCGCTACGCTGCCATTGCCCATAGCCATGGAGTTCCCCTGGTGGTGGACAACACCTTTGCCACGCCGCTGCTGTGCCGTCCCTTCGAATTTGGAGCAGACATTGTCACCCACTCCACCAGCAAGTACATGGACGGCCACGCCAACGTCCTGGGGGGCGTGGTGATTGACGGCGGAAAATTCGACTGGGAAGATTCCGGCAAATTCCCGGAGCTGACCACCCCGGACGAGAGCTATCACGGCGTGGTATATACAAAGCAGTTCGGTGCCGCCGCCTATGTGGCGAAAGCCCGGGCCCAGCTGCTTCGGGACTTTGGCTGCACCATGGCCCCCATTTCTGCATACCTGCTGAATCTGGGACTGGAATCCATGCCCCTGCGGGTGCGCAAGCACTGCGAAAATGCCCTGGAAGTGGCCCGTTTCCTGGAAACCCAGCCCCAGGTGCTGTGGGTGAATTATCCCAAGCTGGAATCCAGCCCCTATTACTCCCTGGCGGAGAAATATCTGCCCCTGGGTGCCTCCGGCGTGGTCTCCTTTGGCGTGAAGGGGGGCAGGGAGGCTGCCATGAAGCTGATGAACAGCCTGCGCCTGGCCCAGATTGTAGTCCATGTGGCAGATGCCCGCACCTGCGTGCTGCATCCGGCCAGCACCACCCACCGGCAGCTGACCGACCGGCAGCTGGCAGACTCGGGCATCGGGCCGGAATTCATCCGCTTCTCTGTGGGCATCGAGGATGTCCGGGACATTCTGGCGGATTTGCAGCAGGCGCTGGCACAGCTGGACTGAGTAGGAGAGAACGCAATGCCCATTCGTATTCCCGACAATCTGCCTGCCAGAGAGGTTCTGGAGGGAGAAAATATCTTTGTAATGACCGAGGAGCGGGCAGAATCCCAGCAGATTCGCCCCCTGCGCATCGGCCTGCTAAACCTGATGCCCACCAAAATTGTCACCGAAACCCAGCTCTCCCGGCTCCTGGGCAATACCCCGCTGCAAGTGGAGCTGTTTCTCATCCAGGTCTCCACCCATCTGCCGAAAAATACTCCCCAGGAGCATATGATTGCCTTCTATCGCTCCTTCGAAGAAATTCAGGAGGAGTATTTCGACGGCTTTATCATCACCGGCGCACCGGTGGAGAAGCTGGAATTTGAGGAGGTGGGGTATTGGGACGAGCTGTGCCGCATCATGGAGTGGAGCAAGACCCATGTCCACAGCACCCTGCATATCTGCTGGGGGGCCCAGGCGGCGCTGTATTACCACTATGGAATTCAGAAGGTGCTGCTGCCGGAAAAGCTCTTTGGCGTATTCCGGCATCAGGTGGTTTATAAGAATCCCATTTTGCTCCGGGGCTTTGACGATGAATTCTGGGTGCCCCATTCCCGGCATACCACCGTCCGGTGGGAGGATGTGGAGGCCATTCCGGAAATCAAGATTCTGGCAGGTTCCGCCCGGGCGGGGCTGTACGCCATGTCTACCCAGTATGGCCGACAGCTCTTCATCACCGGCCACCCGGAGTATGATGCAGAAACCCTGGGCCAGGAGTACCTGCGGGACAAATCCGCCGGGCTGCCCATCCGGGTTCCGGAAAACTATTTCCCCGGAGACGACGATTCCTGCCCGCCGGTTGACCGCTGGCGAGGCCATGCCAATTTGCTCTTCTCCAACTGGCTGAACTACATTGTCTACCAGACCGTGCCCTATGATGTGATGGCCGTGGGCCGGGGAGAGCGGACGGAATAAGCATAAAAGTATGCCTTCCTGAGGAAATTGGAATGGAATAAATGAAGAGCACGAGGTCATTGCACCTTCAGCGGAAAGAAAGGCTGGAAGGAAATATGAAGAAAAGAAGCCGTCGAAAGTTTTATATTCTGATTCTGGTTTGGATTCTGCTGATTGTTTTCACCGGTAGATACTTCTTTCATCAAGCGCCTCTTAGTATGGGTGATGTTCAGACAATCCTTCATGAAAACTGGGAGGATATTCAGAGCATTACGGATTGGTTGGTGCATTCGGAATACGAAACTATCTATCTTTCGGAGGAGGACCTGCATACTGGAGAGGCATGGGCTGATTTTTCAGCGATACCGCTAGATGAAGAAATCCTTTTGCAAGCCCAACGCCTGATAAATGAAAAGGGGTTCCACGGAATATCAAAAAATGCAGGAGAGAACACAATTGCATTTTATATGTGGACGGATGGCATAGAAGCCGATTGCGGCGCATCCTATCCTATCGATTCCGCAAGTGAGCCCTACGTTCAATATCAAATATCTGTGCAGCCGCTTCAGGAAGCAAATTGGTTTTATTTCTACTCCGACTACAACAAATGGCGTGAAACGGACATTCCGGCAATCGGCAGTTAGGTCTAAAATGTATCTTTCTGCAAGGAGCAAAAACGACAATGTGCACAAAACCTGAGCGGGAATATTGTACAAAAACCCGCCTTGCAAACAAATAGAGTGAATGATAGTATATTCATATAAGCAGTGAAAACGTGTAAGTAGAAGACGTTTGATGGATAAATATTCCCGTTATACATCGTGGTTATTTCCCCTGTGGGGGTGTAACATATATTTTTAAGGAGGCATAAACATGAAGAAGATTCTTTCCCTCGTTCTGGCTCTGGCTTTGGTGGTTGGCTGCTGCGCTCTGATGAGCGGCAATGCCAAGGCAGACAGCAAGCTGGTGGGCGTTTCCATGCCGACTCAGGATTTGCAGCGCTGGAATCAGGACGGCGCAAACATGAAGGCCAAGCTGGAAGAAGCTGGCTATGAGGTTGAGCTGCTGTTCGCTGCCAACGACATCCCCACCCAGGTTTCTCAGATTGAGACCATGATTGCCGATGGCTGCCAGGTGCTGGTAATCGCTTCCATCGACGGCGACTCCCTGGGCACTGTGCTGGCACAGGCCAAGGAAGCCAACATCCCCGTGATTGCCTATGACCGTCTGATTATGAACTCCGATGCCGTTACTTACTACGCTACCTTCGACAACTGGCTGGTTGGCGTGAAGCAGGGCGAGTTCATCCGTGATGCACTGGATCTGGACAATGCAGGCGACAAGACCTTCAACATCGAGTTCATCACCGGCGACCCCGGCGACAACAACATCAACTTCTTCTTTGACGGCGCTATGAGCATCCTGACTCCTTATCTGGAGAAGGGCACTCTGGTTTGCCCCTCCGGCCAGACCGAGAAGGCAGTCGTCGCCACCGCTAACTGGGCAACCGACGCTGCTCAGGCTCGTTTCGAGACCATCCTCAGCTCCTACTATGCCGATGGCACTCAGCTGGACGCTGTCCTGTGCTCCAACGACTCCACCTCTCTGGGCGTTCAGAATGCCCTGCACGCCAACTACACCGGCGCTTGGCCCGTGCTGACCGGTCAGGACTGCGATGTTCAGTCCACCATCGCCATGCTGGCTGGCGACCAGGCCATGTCCGTCTTCAAGGACACCCGTACTCTGGCAAACCAGGTTGTCGGCATGGTTGACGCCATCATGCAGGGTACCGAGCCTGAAATCAATGATACCGAGACCTACGACAACGGCACCGGTATCATCCCCTCCTTCCTGTGTGAGCCTGTGGCCTGCACTCCCGACATGGTTCAGGAGCTGCTGGTTGACTCCGGCTACTACACCGCCGAGGAACTGGGGCTGTAAAAGCTTATTTTCCGTCCGATTCATTGGGCAAGGCGCTTGCGCCTTGCCCAATCCCAATATAAAACAAGGAAAGCGTAATTTTTTGAAGAAAAAACAAAGATGTTTTCTTCAAAAAACTGTGTTTTGCAGAATAAACTTACCAGGAGGCGGTAGCTTGTCGGATATTATTCTTGAAATGAAAAACATCACCAAGGAATTTCCCGGTGTCAAGGCCCTTGATGATGTGAACCTTGTGGTGAAGCGTGGAACCATTCACGCCCTGGTTGGAGAAAACGGTGCCGGTAAATCCACCCTCATGAAGGTTCTCAGCGGCATTTACCCCTATGGCGCCTATACCGGCGACATCATTTACAACGGTCAGGTCTGCAAATTTTCAAAAATCAAAGACAGCGAAAGCTTGGGCATCGTGATTATTCACCAGGAGCTTGCCCTGGTGCCCCAGATGACCATTGCGGAAAATATGTTCCTGGGCAATGAAAAGGGCAGAGCCTTTGCCATTGACTGGAATGAGACCTATGCGGAAGCCACCAAATATATGCGCTCCGTGGGTCTGACCGACTCCGCCCACACGCTGATTAAGGATATCGGCGTGGGCAAGCAGCAGCTGGTGGAGATTGCAAAGGCACTGGCGAAAAACGCCAAGCTGCTGATTCTGGACGAGCCTACCTCCTCGCTGAACGAGACGGACTCCAAGGCGCTGCTGGATTTGCTGCTGCGCTTCAAGGAGCAGGGCATGACCTCCATCATCATTTCCCACAAGCTCAACGAGGTGAGCTATGTGGCAGACGACATCACGGTGATTCGTGACGGTCATACCATCGAAACCATGCACAAGGGCGTGGATGAGATCAGCGAAGACCGCATCATCAAGGGCATGGTGGGGCGTGAGATTACCGACCGCTTCCCCAAGCGCAAGGATGTTAAAATCGGGGATGTGTCCCTGGAAATTAAAAACTGGAACGTCTATCACCCCGTTTACACCGATAAAAAGGTGGTGGATGATGTCTCCCTGTACGTCCGCAAGGGCGAAGTGGTGGGCATTTCCGGCTTGATGGGTGCCGGCAGAACCGAGCTTGCCATGAGCGTGTTCGGCAGAAGCTACGGCTCCAATATTTCCGGAAAGGTGCTGATTCACGGGAAAGAGGTTCACCTGCACACGGTGAAGGAAGCCATCAACCATGGCCTTGCCTATGTCACCGAGGACCGCAAGGGCAATGGCCTGATTCTCTCAAACCCCATCCGGGTGAATACCACGCTGGCAAATCTGCCCGGTGTTTCGGAGCGGGGCATCATTGACCGGGACAAGGAATACGCTGTGGCGGTGGACTACAAAAAGAAGCTCGATACCAAATGCCCCACGGTGGAGCAGAATGTGGGCAATCTGTCCGGCGGCAACCAGCAGAAGGTGCTGCTGGCAAAATGGATGTTTGCAGAGCCGGAGATTCTGATTCTGGACGAGCCGACCCGTGGCATCGACGTGGGCGCAAAATACGAAATTTACTGCATCATCAACCAGCTGGCGGCGGCGGGGAAGTCCGTGATTATCATTTCTTCGGAGCTGCCGGAGGTGCTGGGCATGAGCGACCGTATCTATGTGCTCAATGAAGGCAGCGTTGTGGGCGAGTTCTCCGGGCAGGAGGCCACCCAGGAGAAAATCATGGGCGCAATCCTGAGATCCACCAACAAATAACAAAAGGAGTCACAAGCGATGAAAAACGATGTAACATTAAACAAGGCAACACCCCTTGGGAAAAAATCGGTGATGACCTTCGTTCAGAAATACACCATGGTGCTGGTGCTGATTCTGGTATCGCTGTTCTTCACCTGGCAGACAAATGGCAAGATTCTGCTGCCGCAGAACATCAATAACCTGTTCGCACAAAATGCCTATGTGTTCGTGCTGGCGACCGGTATGCTGCTGTGTATCCTCACCGGCGGCAACATCGATTTGTCCGTTGGCTCCGTTGTTTGCTTCGTGGGTGCCATTGGTGCGGTGATGATGAGCAAGGGCATCAATATGTGGATTGCCATCCTTGCCATGCTTGCCATCGGTCTTGCCATCGGCTCCTGGCAGGCGTTCTGGATTGCCTATGTAAAGGTGCCTCCCTTTATTACCACCCTGGCGGGTATGCTGATTTTCCGTGGCCTTTCCAACGTGGTGCTCAAGGGCAAAACCCTGGCGGTGAAGGATCCTGCCTTCGTCCGCCTGTTCGGCGGCGGTGCCAACTGCTATGTGCCGGATATTCTCCATGGTGAGAATATCAACATTTTGTGTTTGGTGGTGGCTGCCATTGCTGCCATTGTGTTTGTGGCGGTTACCTTTGTCAGCCGTGCCAACCGTCTGAAAAAGGGCTACGAGGTGGAGTCCCTTACCGCAACGGTGGTGAAGTCCGCTGCCATTGTGGCGCTGATTGCCTTCTTCTCCTTTAAGCTGGCAAAGCACAAGGGTCTGCCCACGGCGCTGATTTGGGTGGCGCTGATCATTGCCATCTATTCCTACATCACCTCCAAGACCACCATTGGCCGCCACTTCTATGCAGTGGGCGGCAATGAGCTGGCAACCAAGCTCTCCGGCATCAACACCAAGAAGATTTACTTTATTGCCTATGCCAATATGGGTCTGTTGGCGGCCTTCGCCGGAATGCTGACCATTGCCCGTCTGACTTCTGCCCAGCCTACCTATGGTCAGAACTATGAAATGGATGCCATTGGCTCCTGCTTCATCGGCGGCGCTTCCGCTTACGGCGGCATCGGCACAGTTCCCGGTGTTATTGTGGGTGCCATCCTCATGGGCGTGATTAACATTGGTATGTCCATCATGGGCGTGGATGCCAACTATCAGAAGGTGGTCAAGGGTCTGGTGCTGCTGGCTGCCGTCATATTCGACGTGGTGTCCAAGAAAAAGCAGAGCTAAAAGAAGATTACATAAAAATCGGGGCGGCATTTTTGCCGTCCCGGTTTTCGTGTGCGCCCGGTGGGCGCACATTCTCTAGGGTGTAAGTCCCGAAGTCGCCCGGTAGCGGGAAGGCTTAGCCAAAGGCAAGGGTGTCCGTCGTGAGGCGGAATTTGAAGAAAGCCGGATTTTAGGAGTCAAAAGGTCTCTTAATGGGCAAAACTCTGGCCTGACGAACAGAAATCGCATATAAGGCCGTAAATGAGGGCGAGTTTGCAAAACAAAGCCCAATAGCTACACGGAATCATTTACGGTAAATGCGGCAGGTATGAAGACAACAATGCAAAGGTGGGACGAATGGCTGCGCAGAAGGTTCCGATGCTATATCTGGAAACAATGGAAGAAGCCCAGAAAGAGGGCAAAGAGCCTCATCCAACTGGGCATACCGGAATGGCAGGCGTGGACAGTAAGCAATTGCCGGAAAGATTACTGGCACATGGCAAGGAATGGTCATGTGCAGCGGGCAATCTCAACAGAAAGACTCGCGCAGGCCGGATACTACAGTATCCTTGACCGGTACGAGTCTCTGCACTTATGCGATTGAACTGCCGTGTACTGAACGGTACAGACTGACGCACGGTGGTGTGAGAGGTCGGGGCTATGCAGCCCCTCCTACTCGATTGCTTTCTTGACTTCCGGAATTAACACAAACCGGAGTTAATCCGCAGAAATATAGACATTCGTGGTTGATATTTACTGATAAGCGTGGTATGATAACAGAGCCAAACAAAGCTTAATAAAGAAAACTATAATCACCAAGGGGGTATTGTACCCTTTTGTGTTCACTATCCGACTTGCGTTCGGTAAAAGCGCACTCCACTCGGATGGTGAGATTGTTTTCTTTTCTGTTTGAGCTTTGTTTGGCGACAATCGGGGTTGCGTTTTTCAGTGCGGTAACTTCGGTTGCCGCACTTTTTGTTTTTAGGAGGGGTATTGGCAGAAACAGAGGGATCCTAGAAACTTCCCAAGCAGAGGTTAATCGGTAATTCGCAAAATTCCAACGTATTCGTACATGTAAAAACCAAGGAGGCAAACCATGAAAAAAATCATTTCCCTTGCCTTGGCACTGCTATTGTGCCTTGTTCCCTGTGCGTATGCAAATGAAAGTGAAGCTCCGGCAGCGGATTTTCCCTATGTTGGAACCTGGACAGACGAACGTCAAATCGTATATCTGCGAATTGAGGAAGGCGGATTAATTCACGTCGATGGCGTTGTAACCACATACATTGATAATACTGTAACAGCTGTTGACATAATGCGGTTACCCAATGTAATTACATGGCACATCAGCGACGGAAAGCTCATTTATGATGAAACTGTAGAATTTACCCCTTGTGAGAAGGACGGAGAATACTGCCTCGTCGGCGAAGCAATTACATATTATCGGGTCGGCGATTGGGATTGTGAAGTTCCTGCCAAAAGAACGCTCAAGAAAGATACTGAGCAAAGCAGTGTGGAGGCGTTGGACTTCCCGGAGATTCTGTACGGCAAATGGTCGAACGTATTTGGTGATGATTCCTTTGTACTGAACGAAGACGGAACAGGAACTCATGATGAGATAAAATGCAGATACACAATTGACGACGAAAAGCAAACAGTCAACATCATTGAGGGCGTTGCCAGCATCCGAGGGACGGACTACACCTTCCAGAAAATTGGCAGCCGCAGTATGCTCATCCCCGATGGAAAGGACATCTACTATGTCCGCACAGAGGAATACGATGAAATAAGCGAAGCGCTGCGCGAGGAGATTACAACACTCCTCACCACAACAGAATTTTGGAAGTCAACAATCGGAATCAATTACCTCCAATTCAACGAATACGGTGGTGGCTGGTTCCTGATTCAGAATCTTACTGCTGGTATGAGCTGGGAGTTTGTGAGTAATACCACAATTAAGCTCCATGTTGACTACAATGGCGGCCAGACAATCACACTAAATGTAGTCAACGAAAACGGCAATAAAAAGCTCGTCAATGCCAGCACCGGACAAACCGCATACATTCCAAAAGGCTGATTATCGTTACAAACGAGCAGCTCCAAAAACTCCCAAGCCATCCGGTTTGGGAGCTTTTCTTGTGCGCCCGGTGAGCGCACGTTCTCTAGGGTGAAAGTCCCGAAGCCGCCCGGTAGCGGGAAGAACTTCGCCAAAGGCAAGGGCGTCCGTCGTGAGGCGGAATCTGAAGAAAGCCGGATTGACGCACGGTGGCGTGAGAGGTCGGGGCTAGTTAGCCCCTCCTACTCGATTATCGCTTATTCGTGATCTTCGTCCTGCTCGTCTTCCTCCGGATTGCAGCAGGTATACCCGCCGTTTCCGTTGTTGCTTGCAATGGTCAGCTCCTTTTTCGGGCTGAGCAGAATGCCAATCACCACACCCACGGCGGTGCAGGCCACTGCACCATAGACGATTTCCCGGTTGGTGCGTGCCACAGTCTTATCCAGGTGGGTGATGGAAGATGTGATGTTGGACTTAATGGTTTTCCAAATTTCTCGCATACTAGAAACCTCCTTGATTATCGAACGGATTTGGCATATTCCGTGGGGGTGATGCCAAATTTATCCTTGAACTGACGGGAAAAATGATGGACGGTGGAATATTGCAGAATAGAGGCAATCTGGGTGAAATTCAGGTTGTTTTCCCGAATCATCTGCTTGCTTTCCTGCAATTTGATTCTGCGGATATATTCGCCGGGGGAGATTTGCAGATTCTTGTGGAACAGCACCGTCAGGTAGCTGGGGCTGACCCCCACCAGGTTGGCCACCATGGGGACGGACAGCTTCTCCCGGATATGGGCGGCCACATACTGCTGGGCCTGGCGAATGATTTCATTTTCATTCTGCACGATGTTGGCATTTTTTACACGGCTTCCTGTGGGCTTTTCGGCCTCCCGCAGTAGGTACAGCAGCAGCAGCGTCAGCTGGGACACGATAATGTCTGTAGAGAAGCTGTCCATCCGCTCCTGCTCCCGCAGCATATTTTGCAGCAGGCTGGCGGTGGCCTGGGGGGCATTGAATTTCCGATTCAGCAGGGGAGCCAGCTCGATACCGGCCATGTCGAAGGAGATGGTGACAAACCGGGGCGCAATGCCGATATCGGCATACTGCATATGCCACTGGTAGGGGCCGTAGATTACCAAATCCCCTTGCTTCAGCAGCAGATCCTGCCCCTCTACCACGGAGTGGAGCTCCCCCTGGTCCACATAGGTCAGCTCCGGCATAGGGTGGGATTCTCCGGGGAACAGGAAGCTCTGCTCCTTTTCCTGATAGAAGAAGGTGTAGATGCCGTCCACATGGAGCTTCCGATCCTCCCGCAGCTGCTGCACCGTCTGGGTGCCCAGAACCTCCGGGCTTTCCTCCGGGCAGTACAGCAGCACCCCGGCGCTTCCCTTAAAGGCACTCAGGGCGAACTGTACACCGCTTTTCAGCTTAACAGGCTTGTCTAGATAAAAATGAAGATATTCGTCCTTCCCGCTGCAAACCGACAGAATGGACATACCCATGCATCCGGCAATCCAGATATCGGATTTTGCCCGGTAGATGGGGGCACGGTCGCTGTCCAGGGAAATGGTTTCGGCTTTCTCTTTGGGAAAGGGGGAGGCGCTGTGGGCACGTTCCGGCAGCACAGAGCCGTAGCTGCGGAAATTAACCTGGTTCAGATTCCGTATCATGTTGCAGAACCTCCAAAAAAATAACAGGGTGCATTTACGTCACCCTGTTATTATACAAAAACAAAATATAAAAGCAAATACTTTGTGGAAAATATTTTTGAATAATTTTTTCTTGTCGGTGGGTTATCGCTGGTAGTCGAATTGCAGGTCGTAGATATCCACGGTATCGCCGTCCTGGATGCCCATCTCCTCCAGCCGGTCGAAGAGGCCGGACTTTCGCAGCTGCAAATCAAAATAGTTCCGGGACTCGTAGTCGTCGAAATTGATGTTCATCACCAGCCGCTCCAGCCAGGTACCGGTAACCACCCAGGTGCTGCCCAGATGCTCGATTTGCAGCTCGGTGGGGTCTCCGGCCTGGGGGGTCTCCTCCACATACTCCGGCTCATAGATGGTGACCGGGGGGAGGGTGCGCAGCTTTTCGGCAACCACCCGCATGAGATTCCGGGTGCCCTGGGTGGTTCCGGCGGAAATCTCGTACAGCTCGCATCCGGCAGCCTCCACACAGGCTCTCAGCCGCTTTAGGTTGTCGCTGTCCGGGGGCAGCAGGTCGATTTTATTGGCGGCCACAATCATGGGGCGGTTGCTCAAATCCACGCTGTAGCTTGCCAGCTCGTCGCAGATGGCATTAAAGTCATCCACCGGGTCCCGACCCTCGCTGCCGGAAACGTCCACCACATGGACGAGCAGACGGCACCGGTCTATGTGCCGCAGGAAGTCGTGCCCCAGACCGGCACCCTCTGCAGCGCCTTCGATGATGCCGGGAATGTCCGCCATGACGAAGGACACACCCTCGTCCACATAGATAACCCCCAGGTTGGGGAACAGGGTGGTGAAGTGGTAATTTGCAATCTTCGGCCGGGCGTTGGAGGTGACAGAAAGCAGGGTGGACTTGCCCACATTGGGGAAGCCTACCAGGCCCACGTCGGCCAGCAGCTTCAGCTCCAGCACAATGTCCCGCTCCTGCCCCTTGAGGCCGGCCTTGGCGAACCGGGGCACCTGCCGGGTGGCAGTGGCGTAGTGGGCATTGCCCCAGCCGCCCCGGCCTCCCTTGGCAATGACAAAATCCTGACTGGTGGACATATCCGCAATGATTTGGTTGGTCTCTGCGTCCCGTACCACGGTGCCCCGGGGAACGTCGATAACCAGAGATTCGCCCCGCTTACCGCTCATCTTCCGGCCCAGACCGTTGGCCCCCGCCTGGGCGGCGTATTTGCGCTTATAGCGGAAGTCCAGCAGGGTGGACATATTGTCGTTGACATGGAGGACAACGCTGCCTCCATGGCCGCCGTCACCGCCGTCCGGGCCGCCGGAGGCCACATATTTCTCCCGATGGAAGGCCACCGCTCCGTCGCCGCCCCGGCCGCCGACCACCGTAATTCGAACTTTATCTACAAACATTTTGCATACCTCCTGAAAAGGAACGTGGCTTGGTGAATGGTGAAAAAAGAGGGGAGAGGGAATCCTCTGCTTTCAGCATTCACCAACAGTGCTTAAAAAAGGACTGCTGCAAAAACTTGCGGCAGTCCTTCTGAGGGCTATACGGAATTACTGCTCAGCGTAAACGGAGCACTTCCGGCGATCCTTACCCATGCGCTCGAACTTGACGGTACCGTCAACCAGTGCAAACAGGGTGTCGTCCTTGCCGATACCAACGTTGGTGCCGGGGTGGATATGGGTGCCTCTCTGGCGAACCAGGATGTTGCCAGCCAGAACAAACTGACCGTCAGCACGCTTGCAGCCCAGTCGCTTGGACTCGGAATCACGGCCGTTCTTGGTGGAACCGCCGCCCTTGTGGTGAGCGAAGAACTGAATACCAATCTTCAGCATT
>Ga0129311_1001689_pt1 | contig 15102 bp, 8 predicted proteins | sample Go1ome_FD_94435 | JGI IMG/M metagenome (GOLD analysis project Ga0129311, IMG submission 94435) | Western lowland gorrila individual fecal microbial communities from Wisconsin, USA - Go1022B metagenome | ecosystem: Host-associated > Mammals > Digestive system > Large intestine > Fecal | place... | reverse complement strand
GCACGGAATGACCGGACGGAATATCCGATTGAAGCTATCCGCGAAGCTGTTTTGAATGCGGTCATCCACAGGGATTACAGCATTTATACAGAGGGGACGCCTGTGCAGATCGACTTTTTTACCGACCGATTGGAGATCCACAGCCCCGGCAGCCTGTATGGCCGTATGACCGTAGAGCAGCTGGGTGTTGCCAAACCGGACCTCCGCAATCCCGCCCTTGCCGTTATGGCGGAAGAACTGACCAGCGCAGAAAACCGTTATTCCGGAATCCCCACCATTCGCCGGGCCATGGCAGAGTATGGGCTTCCTGAACCCGTTTTTGAAAACCGCCGGAATGAATTTGTTGTGATCCTATACAACCAGTCCCCTGCTGTGGCGGAAGTTACCACGCAGCGGAGCGAAAAAAACACGAAACCAGACTTGCTGGCCTTTTGCAGAACACCCCGTTCCCGGCAGGAGATCGCAAACTACCTCGGTGTCAAAACGGTATTCTATGCGATGGGGCATTATGTTCAGCCGCTGCTGCAATCCGGACAGCTGGCAATGACGATCCCGGAATCTCCCAAAAGCCGAAAGCAGAAGTTCTATACCGTTTGATGGAACTGAACTGTTTCCAAAAATAATAGTTCGACGGGGATTTCCTCGCAATATATGCTGCCGCACAGGCTGCTATCAAGGAGATGTAAGCACTCCTTTCCCCCATTGTCAAAACAGGGTGTGCCGAACCGGCACACCCTGTTTTTATGCAGAAAAGCCGCATGGCCTGGCCATGCGGCTTTTGGTTTCCCTGGTCACTCCGTGTCGCTGGAACGGTCCTCCCAGCAGTAGCTGAATCTGCTGTCCAGGCTCCACAGCTTTTCCAGCCACCGCTCCACCCGTTCCCGAGGGAAGTATTTATTGATGAGCAGGGCCACCACCACACCTACGCCGGTATCGAAAATACGGTTGAGGGCATAGCTGACATGGGTCTCCGGCGGGGTGTTGAACAGCAGGATGCACAGCACCACACCGCCGGGCTGCACGCCGCCCACCCAAAAGATCTGGCACAGGACGATGAGCAAAATGGTGCCGATAAATACCAGGGGTACCAGCAGCAGCGACCTGCCGCCCTCCGGATAGAAAATGAGATACACCCGGAACAGTGCCATGCCGATCACGCCGCCGATGATGGTGCCGAACAGGCGGTTGCCGCCGTTGAGCTTGGAGTGCTCCATATTGGCGCCCAGTCCGAAAATGGCGCCGATGCAGGCAAAGGCGGGGCTGCGGTCAAAAAAGAAATAGATCAGCGCACAGATGGCCGCCGCCGTGGCCGTCTTGATGGTCCTCATGCCGACCGTGGGCGGCCGGCGTTCCGGCTTGGGTGCGTTTGTCTCCGCCGCGGGCGGCGTACTGGGGGTGGTGTTGGTCTCCATGGCTGCTGTCTCCCAAATTGTATGATTTTTGCAAAATCCTATTTGCATAAAATATTATAACACGCTACGCAAATTTTCGAACGCAAACCTTGCTGAAATTTTAACAATTTTTGCAGTTCTCTCTTGTGATATCTGCAAAAAGCACCTCTGTTCCCGTGGAACAGAGGTGCTTTTTGCAAGTTTTCTCAATATTCCGCTTCGCCGGTATAGACCAGCTTGGCGTCGCCGGTGAGTGTGACCCGCTCGTCGGTGTAATTGACCACCAAATCGCCGCCCCGGACGCGGACTGTAATGTCGCTGCCCTTGGCGCACAGGCCGTTGGCCACGGCGGCTACCACCGCCGCGCAGGCACCGGTGCCGCAGGCCATGGTCTCGCCGCTGCCCCGCTCCCAGACGCGCATTTTAATGGTGTTGTGGTTCACCACCCGGATAAACTCCGTGTTGATGCGCTCGGGGAAGTAAGGCGCGTGCTCAAAGCGGGGGCCGATGAAGTCAATGTCCACCGCGTCCACCCGGGGGCAGAACACCACACAGTGGGGGTTGCCCATGTCCACGCAGGTGATGTTGTAGGGCCGGCCGCCGATGCGGACGGGATAGTCCACCACGGTCTTTTCGGGAATGGCGAACCGCAGGGCCGCCGTGTCCAGCGTGGCTATGCCCATGTCCACGCAGGCGGAGGTGACCTTGCCGTTGGTGGTGTACACCTGGACGGACTTGACGCCCTTGCCGGTCTCGATGGCCATTTCCTCCTTGTTCACGATGCCGTTGTCATAGAGGTACTTGCACATGCACCGCAGAGCGTTGCCGGCCATCATGCCCTCGCTGCCGTCGGCATTGAACATGCGCATTTTCGCGTCGGCCTTGGTGGACTTCTCCATGAGGATGATGCCGTCGGCGCCGATGCCGTAGTGCCGGTCGCAGAAGGAGACGCACAGGGACTCCGGGCAGGTGATCTCCCCGTTGAAATTTTCCAGGAAGATATAGTCGTTGCCGCAGGTCTGCATCTTGGAAAAGCGGAGCTTCTGCCGCTGGGAACGCAGGTGGCAGATGTCGATGAGCTCCGTGTTCTGCTGGTTGTAGCGGGAGGCCAGGATGTCCGTCAGGGCGTTGGCCGTGTCCAAAGAGGTCAGGCACGGGATGCCCAGCTGGACGCAGCGGTGGTTCAAATGGATGAAATCCCGGATATAGCTGGGCTCCGTGGAGCCGGTGAGGATGACATAGTCGATCTTCCCCTCCTCCAGCATCCGGAACACCTTGTTATCCTGGCCCAGCTTGCCCACGACCTCCACATCGGTGCCCAGGCGGGAGATCTCATTGGCGGTGCCCTCGGTGGCGTACAGCTTGAAGCCCATTTCGTCCAGCTTCCGGGCGATGTCCACGATCTCCGGCTGGTCCCGGTGGTTCACGGAGATGAGGACGCCGCCGTGGTGGGACTTCTCTACCTTGTAGCCGGCGGAGACCAGGCCCTTGAACAGGGCCTCCTGCATATTCTTGCCCAAGCCCAGCACCTCGCCGGTGGATTTCATCTCAGGAGACAAGGCGGCATTGGCGTCGGTGATCTTCTCAAAGGAGAACACAGGCACCTTTACAGCCACATAGGGAGGCTGGCGGTACAGTCCGGTGCCGTAGCCCAGGGACTTCAGGGGCTGGCCCACCATGACCCGGGTGGCCAGGTCCACCATGGGCACGCCGGTGACCTTGGAAATGTACGGCACGGTGCGGCTGGCCCGGGGATTCACCTCGATGACATACAGCTCACCCTGGTAGATGAGGTACTGGATGTTGATCAGGCCCTTTGTGCCCAAGGACAGCGCCAGCTTCTCGGAGCAGTCGATGATGACCTTCAGCATCTTGTCGCCGATGGAGAAGGGCGGGTACACGGCGATGGAGTCACCGGAGTGGACGCCGGTGCGCTCGATGTGCTGCATGACGCCGGGGATGAGGACGTCCTTGCCGTCGGAGATGACGTCCACCTCCAGCTCCTTGCCCATGAGGTACTGGTCCACCAGGACGGGGTTTTCGATCTTGCCGGAGAGGATGACCTCCATGTAGGTGCGCACATCCTCGTCGTTGTGGGCGATGACCATATTCTGTCCGCCAATGACGTAGGAGGGACGCAGCAGCACGGGATAGCCCAGCTCATGGGCGGCGTCCAGGGCCCCCTGCATACCGGTGATGCCCATGCCGCGGGGGCGCTTGATGTGGAACCGCTCCAGCAGCTCATCGAACCGCTCCCGGTCCTCGGCCATGTCGATGGACTCGGCGGAGGTGCCCAGGATGGGGATGCCATGGCTGTCCAGGTATTTGGTGAGCTTGATGGCCGTCTGGCCGCCGAAAGCCACCACCACACCCACGGGCTTCTCCACATCGATGATGTGCATGACATCCTCGGGGAACAGAGGCTCGAAGTACAGCCGGTCGGCGGTATCGTAGTCGGTGGAGACGGTCTCGGGGTTGTTGTTGACGATGACCACATCGTAGCCCAGCTCCTTCAGCGTCCACACGCAGTGGACAGAGGAGTAGTCGAACTCAATGCCCTGACCGATGCGGATGGGACCGGAGCCCAGGACCATAATGACGGGCCGGCCGCTGCGGGGGAAGGTACGGGACTCGCAGAACTGGTCGAAGCTGGAGTAGAAGTAAGGGGTCTCGGCGTCGAATTCGGCGCCGCAGGTATCCACCATCTTGTAAACGGCCTTCTTGGGCACCGCCGGCAGGCTGCCGGCGCCGGAGAGGCGCTTGAGGGTGTCGTCGGGGTAGCCCAGGCGCTTGCCGGTCTCATAGTGCTCGGCAGTGAGGCCGTCCTTTTCCAGGGCCTTTTCAAAATCCGCCATCTTCTTGAGCTTCGCCAGGAACCAGCGGTCGATGCGGGTGATGCCGAAGATCTCGTCCACGGAGACGCCGGACTTCAGCGCCTCAAACACCGTGAACAGCCGGTGGTCATCCACCCGGCGCAGCCGCTCCCAGATGGGGGCGTCATCATCGGGGTCCGGCTTGCGGTTCAGGCTGTCCAGGCCTACCTCGGCGCCCCGGACGGCCTTCATGAGGGCCATCTCAAAGCTGGGGCCGATTGCCATGACCTCGCCGGTAGCCTTCATTTGAGTGCCCAGGGTCCGGGAGGCATCGGCAAACTTGTCAAAGGGCCACTTGGGCATCTTCACCACGATGTAGTCCAGGGTGGGTTCGAAGCAAGCGCAGGTCTTGCCGGTGATGTCGTTTTTGATCTCGTCCAGGGTATAGCCCAGGGCGATCTTGGTGGTGATCTTGGCAATGGGGTATCCGGTGGCCTTGGAGGCCAGGGCGGAGGAGCGGCTGACGCGGGGATTCACCTCGATGACCGCGTACTCAAAGGTATCCGGATTCAGGGCCAGCTGGCAGTTGCAGCCGCCCACGATGCCCAAGTGGGTGATGATGTCCAGGGAGGCGGAGCGGAGCATCTGGAACTCCTTGTCCGCCAGGGTCTGGGTGGGGGCCACCACGATGGAGTCGCCGGTGTGGACGCCCACGGGATCAAAGTTTTCCATGGAGCAGACGGCAATGACGTTGCCCACACTGTCCCGCATGGTCTCAAACTCGATCTCTTTCCAGCCGAAAATAGCCTTTTCAATGAGGACCTGGGTAATGGGAGAGGCGTCCAGGCCCGTCTGGGCGATGATACGCAGTTCCTTGGCGTTCTTGGCCGCGCCGCCGCCAGCGCCGCCCAGGGTGAAGGCGGGGCGGACAATGACGGGATAGCCGATGCGGTCTGCCACGGCCAGGGCGTCCTCCACGGTCTCGGCAATGTCGGAGGCGATGACCGGCTGGCCGATCTCCGCCATGGCCTCCTTGAAGAGCTCCCGGTCCTCGGCCCGGGAAATGGCCTTGGCGTCGGCGCCCAGCAGGCGGACACCCTGGGCCTCCAAAAAGCCCTCCTTGTCCAGCTGCATGGCCAGGGTCAGGCCCGTCTGGCCGCCCAGGCCCGCCAGGATGGAGTCGGGCTTTTCCTTTTTGATAATGCGCTTGATGGTCTCCACCGTCAGGGGCTCCAGGTAGATCTCATCCGCCATGGCCTGGTCGGTCATGATGGTGGCGGGGTTGGAGTTGCACAGCACCACGTTGACGCCGGCCTCCTTCAGCACCCGGCAGGCCTGGGCGCCGGCATAGTCGAATTCAGCGGCCTGGCCGATGACGATGGGGCCGGAGCCGATGACCAGGACTTTCTTGATGGAAGTATCGAGAGGCATCAGCACTCACCACCTTTCATGAGTTCCACAAAGCGGTCAAAGAGGAAGGACGTATCCTTGGGACCCGTGCAGGCCTCGGGGTGGAACTGCACGGTAAAGGCCTTCAGGCCGGGGTAGTCGATGCCCTCGCAGGTGCCGTCGTTGGCGTTGGCAAAGCGGAGGCGGCCGGTTTGGATGCTGTCGGAGTCCACGGCGTAACCGTGGTTCTGGCTGGTGATAAAGGTACGGACGCCATTTACGTCCCGCACCGGCTGGTTCACGCCCCGGTGGCCGTACTTGAGCTTGTAGGTCTGGCCGCCGGCGGCCAAGGCCGTCAGCTGGTGGCCCAGGCAGATGCCGAACATGGGCACCTTCCCCAGGAGCTTTTGGATCTGGGCGATCTCAAAGACGTTCTCCGCCGGGTCGCCGGGGCCGTTGGAGAGCATCACGCCGTCGGGGTCCGCCGCCAAAATTTCCTCGGCGGAGGTGGTGGCGGGCAGTACCGTCACCGTGCAGCCCCGCTTCTGGAGCTCCCGGATGATGTTGTGCTTGGCACCGTAGTCAAGGAGGGAGACGCGGAACCGCTCCTCCCCTGCCGCCGGGTGGACGGAGGGCACCTTGCAGGTGACGGCCTCCACCACGCCGGTGACGGCGTAGATGGCAACGGGCGTCAGGTCCGCGGGGACTTCATCGCAGATGGTGGCGTTCATGACACCGTGCTCCCGAATGATGCGGGTGAGCTCCCGGGTGTCCACGCCCCAGAGCCCCGGCACGCCCTGCTCCTTCAGGAAGGTATCCAGGTCGCAGTCCGTGCGGAAGTTGGATGGCGCGTCGCACCACTCCCGGACCACATAACCCTTTACGCAGCAGGCACCCTCGAAATCCTCCCGGATGATGCCGTAATTACCGATGAGGGGATAGGTCTGCATGACGATCTGCCCCGCGTAGCTGGGGTCCGTCAAGGTCTCGATATAGCCGCACATGCCAGTGGTAAACACCAGCTCTCCCACGGTGTCCGCCGGGGCGCCGAACCGAATGCCCTCGAACACCCGGCCGTCCTGTAACACCAAATAGCCTTTTTCCATAACCGCCTCCATATTTTTGTCCGCACTTTATCGATTTTACTATATTTTATGACATTATGATGGTTTTTTCCAGCCCAGTCAATGATTGAAGGCCATTTTTCCAGCTAGACTTTTCCGCGCAAAAGGGAACACTTTTTGTGCATTTCCGAAAAGGTTGACCTTTTTTCCACAATTTTTTCGTGAAAATCCGGTTTTTCTTGCAAGTGCCTCTTACCGCATATATAATAGAAGTGATTTTTTCTTTTGGGGGGAGTTTTGTGGCTAAGCACCTGGATAAATTCACAAAGCCCTTTCAGGGCAGCCGCATCCCCTTTGCGCTGGCGGAGGTGGTCACCAACGGCAGCGGCGACATGGTGGACCTCATCTGCCGCTTTGCCAATGACGCCGCCGGCACGCTGCTGGGCGTTCCGGCAGCGGAGCTGAAGGGCAGCCGTTTCACCCGGGTATGTGATTTCCGGCAGCTGTCCGCTCTGGCGCCGCTGCACACCGTGGCTTTTTCCGGTTCCGCCGCCTCCTTTTCCTATGAGGCCGCCGGCGGCGCCCTCACCGTCACCTGCTATCAGGTCATGTACGGCATGGTGGGCTGTCTGCTGGAGCCCCGGGGAGAAAGCTCCCGGGACCCCGTCGCCCTTATGACAGACAACCTGCCCGGCGCCGTGGCGGTGCTGGAGCTGAGCCGGGAGGGCCTGCGGTGCCTGTCCTTCAGCGGACAGCTGTGCGCGCTTACCGGCTGGAGCCGGCAAGAGCTGCTGGACCGCTTTTCCCAGAACTTTTCCGCTCTGGTGGACCGGGAGGATTGGCCCGCTCTTTTGCAGGCCCTGCTGGACGCCCAGCGGGAAGGCCATCCGATGGACCACGAGCTGCGGCTCCGGCGCCGGGAGGGCGGCCCCCTGTGGGTGAACCTCCGGGCGGAGCGGATGCGCACCGCCGGCGGCGCCACGGTGTTTTACGCCATGCTGCTGGACATCGACCTGTCCCGCCGGACCCTGGAGCGTTTGGAAGAAAGCCAGGCCCAATTGGACGCTGCCCAGGACCGGCTGGACGCCCTGCGGGATACCCTGCCGGCGGCTTTTGCCCTGCTTCGCATCCCAAAGGACGGACAGCCGGAGGCTCTGTGCCTCAGCCAGCAGCTGGCGGAGCTGCTGGGCTACCCGGCGGCAGAGCTGGCAAAGCGCCTGCGGACAGAGCCTCTTTGGCGGGTGCACCAGGCGGACCGGGAAGCCCTGACCGCCGCCCTTCTCCGCGCCCGGGCCACAGAGATCCCCTGCCGTCAGATGTGCCGCCTGCGGACCCGGGAGGGCCAGGTGCTGCGGGTCCTTTTGGAGGCTGTCTGGCAGGTGCGGACGGACGGAGATCAGCTGTTCCTCACCTGTGTGGACATGACCCGGGAGCAGGAGACCGCCGAGGAGCTGCGCCTGCGGACGCAGCTTTGCGACCTGCTGCTGGACCGCTCCCACATCGTCAGCCTGGACTATGACCCCGCTACGGATACCGCCCATGTGGAGACCTACGACGCCAGCGGCCACCGTTCCACCCGCCGGGTGGAGCGGTATCTCCAGACACTGGAATCCTCCCCCTCCATCCATCCGGAGGACCGCAGCCGTCTCATCACCGCCCTGCGGCGGGCCTCCGCCCGGCCCGGTGCCGGCACTTTGGAGTACCGGGGCAATTACAGCGGCCAGGGCTGGCGGTGGTACCGGGCCTCCCTGGTGAGCCTGTTTGACAGCAAGGGCAATGTATACGGCCTCTTAGGCAAAGCGGAGGACATCAGCGACCGCCGGGCCGCCGCCCAACGCTTTGGTGAGCTGGGCGCCCGATTCAAAAAGCAGGCCAGGTCCGCTTTGGCAGCCGCCCGGCTGGACCTGGCCGCCGACCGCATTCTGGACAGCCGCAGCGCCAGCCGCTATCTCACCGGCGTCCTGTTCGGCAACTCCGCCGACGCCTGTCTGCGCCACATCCGGGACAACATCCCCGACCCGGACCAGCAGGCGGAATTTGACCGCCGCTTCCGCCCTGTTCCCCTGCTGGCGGCCTTTTCTCAGGGCAGCGCCCACCACGGCTTCGAACACCGCTTCTCTCTGGGAGAGGGGAAAAGCGTGTGGGTCCGCTCCATGCTGGAGCTGGCGGAAAACCCGGAGAACCGCCATGTGGAGGCCTTTTACTGCGCCGTGGATATCAGCGCCCAACGCCAGCGCGCCCAGCTGACAGAGGCCCTGGCGCTGCGGGATTATGATTTTATCTTGTCAGTGGATGCCGGGAGCGGCGCCTGCCGTCTGCTGGGTGGGAATGCCTTCCTGCCGCCGGACACCACTTACCGCTCTCTGGCCGCCCGGTATATCCACGGCCAAGCTCCCGGCGCCTTCCGGGCCCAGATTCGCCGGGCTGTCCGGCTGGACACCATTCTGGCTGCTTTGGAGGAATTGCCGGTGTACACCTTTACCTGCACTTTGGAAACAGAAGAAGGCCCCCGTGCCAAACGGCTGCGCTGCTCCTGGCTGGACCGGGCGGACGGCGCGCTGCTGGTGACCTTGGGCGACGCATAAAAAACGGCCGCAAGCTATAGCTTGCGGCCGTTTTTTATCTGCCCTGTGATAAAAGTCCGGTTACTACCCACAAAAGGGCAAGTTATTCGTCCAACTTGAGGACTGCCAGGAACGCCTCCGTCGGCACCTTTACCGATCCCAGGCTCCGCATCCGTTTCTTGCCCTCTTTTTGCTTTTCCAGCAGCTTCTTCTTCCGGGTAACGTCGCCGCCGTAGCACTTGGCCAGCACATCCTTGCGCATGGCTTTCACCGTCTCCCGGGCAATGACCCGGCCGCCGATGGCCGCCTGGACGGGGACCTCAAACAGCTGGCGGGGGATGTTCTCCTTCAGCTTCTCGCACAGGCGCCGGGCCCGGGGATAGGCCCTGTCCTTATGGGCAATGAAGCTGAGGGCGTCCACGCCCTCGCCGTTGAGCTTCAGGTCCACCTTCACCAACTCGCTGGGGCGGTAATCGGAAAGCTCATAGTCCAAAGAGGCATAGCCCTTGGTGTTGGCCTTCAGGGTATCGAAGAAATCATAGATGATCTCGTTGAGAGGCATCTGATAGTGGAGCTCCACCAGGTGGGTGTCCAGATACTGCATGTCGTGGAATTCACCCCGGCGGTTCTGGCACATGGGCATGATGTTTCCCACGTATTCGTTGGGGGCGATGATACTCACCTTCACGTAGGGCTCCTCCGCGTGCTCGATGGTGGCGGGGTCCGGATAGTTGTGGGGGTTGTCCACCTTCACCATGGTGCCGTCGGTCTTGTAAACATGGTAGACCACGGAGGGCAGGGTGGTAACCAGGTCCAGGTCGAACTCCCGCTCCAGCCGCTCCTGGATGATCTCCATGTGGAGCATCCCCAAAAAACCGCACCGGAAGCCAAAGCCCAGGGCCACGGAGGACTCCGGTTCAAAGCTCAGGGAGGCGTCATTGAGCCGCAGCTTTTCCAGGGCGTCCCGCAGGTCCGGATACTTGGAGCCGTCCTCCGTGTAAATGCCGCAGTAAACCATGGGCTGCACGGGACGGTAGCCGGGCAGAGGCTCCGCCGTGGGCGTGGCGGCGTCGGTGACGGTGTCGCCCACCCGGGTGTCCTGGACGTTTTTGATGCTGGCAGTGAAATAACCCACCTCGCCGGCCTCCAGGCAGTCGCAGGGCTCCAGGCCCAGGGGCAGCAGGTGGCCGCACTCAATGACCTGGTACACGGCGCCGGAGGCCATGAGCTTCACCTGCTGGCCGGTGCGGATGCTGCCCTCCATGACACGGAAATACACGATGACGCCCCGGTAACTGTCATACTGGCTGTCAAAGATCAGCGCCTTCAGGGGGGCGTTCACATCGCCGGCGGGAGGCGGCACGTTTTTCACGATGTCCTCCAAAACAGCGTCAATGTTGATGCCCATTTTGGCGGAGATCTCCGGCGCGTCCAGGGCGGGCAGGCCGATGATGTCCTCCACCTCCTGCTTGGCCTTTTGGGGGTCGGCAGCAGGCAGGTCGATTTTGTTGAACACCGGCAGGATCTCCAGGTCGTGCTCCATGGCAAGGTACGTGTTGGCCAGGGTCTGGGCCTCCACGCCCTGGGTGGCGTCCACCACCAGCACGGCGCCCTCACAGGCCGCCAGGGACCGGGACACCTCGTAGTTGAAGTCCACGTGGCCCGGGGTGTCGATGAGGTTCAGCTCATACACCTCCCCGTCCTGGGCCTTGTAGTTCAGACGGACGGCCCGGGCCTTGATGGTGATGCCCCGTTCCTTTTCCAGGTCCATGTTGTCCAGCAGCTGGCTGGACATTTCCCGGGCCGTGACGGCGCCGCATTTTTCCAGCAGCCGGTCCGCCAGCGTGGACTTGCCGTGGTCAATATGGGCGATAATTGAAAAGTTTCGGATATTCTGCTGCTTTGTCATTGTTCGGATAACCTCCATGGGCAAGTCCACGCGGGGCCCCGCTCTGCGGGGCGGCGCGAAGCGCCGTTTTTCAAATCAAGTCTGGGGTCCCCGAAAAGTCCTTCGGACTTTTTGGGGAGAGGAGGAGCAAGGGAGTGCGCGCAGTTTTCGCCGCAGGCGGAAACGGAGTCAAACGGACTTTGCGACGACGAGGTCGATATGGGCGATAATTGAAAAGTTTCGGATATTCTGCTGCTTTGTCATAGAAAATAAACCTCCGTTGGGGTTTGAAGATCACGCAGGGATGCCGGGATGGGTCTCGTTCCACTTCCACCAAAAGGACTCGTCCCAGAATTTCTCATAGTCATAGTCTACCACAAAGTCCCGCCAGTTGGCGAGTACCTTCTCTGTGTTTTCCGCTGTAAGGCGGTCCTCACCGGCGGCCATTTTCGCCAATATCCGGCGGCAGACCTCCCCGGAGTGATGGACATAGTCACAGTAGTTGTCCAGGTTTTCCACGATCTCCCGGTCCAGCAAAAAGCCGTACAGCTTCACATTGTCATAGGCCAAAAGGGTATTGCAGGCCTGCTCCAGAGCGGAGAACATGGCCTCCGTTTGTCCCAGGCGGGCGGTCTTATCCCAGAACAGGATGCTGTATGGGGGGAAGAAAATGTCGAACTCCGTGTCCGGGTGGGCCCGAAGCCATCCCTCCACCACCGCCAGGTTCCGGGCGGCGTTTTCCCGGAAGGCACCCGCGTCCACGCTCTCCGCCGCAACATCCGGGCGGGTATAGTTCTCCAGGGCTGTCATGTGGTTCCACCAGATGCCCTCGTCCCAGGTGAAGCTCTCGTCCAGGGTCTGGCCGCCGCCCCAGCGGTTGGTCATGAGGACGTAAAGGCTGTAATAGAGGGTATCCTTGTTCAAAAGGTACTTGGCGTCATCCAGCAGGCTGTCGTTATACAGGTACTCCGGCATGGCGCCGGTGACGCCGCTCTCGTCCCGGACCAGAATGTTCAGGTCCAGGGCGAATACCACCCGCTTGGGCGTTCGGTCACGGAACACCACGTCCATCACCCGGTCAAATTCACTGAGGTAGCCGTCGGGAATGGTGATGCGGACGGCGGTGCCGCCGAAAGCGGCCCCCACCTCGCTGGCGCGGTAGTTGGCCGCCATGGAGGTGCCCACCAGCACCGTATCCGCCTGGATGTTTTTGGCAAGGCCGGCGCCCTGGTAGCGCTCGCTGAAAAATACCGGCTCCCACTTATCCGGCATCCGGTAGTACAGACAGGGGTCCACAATATACACCACGGCGGCGCTGGCCGCCAACAGGACCAGGACCGCAGCCAGGAGGCCGCAGGCCCAGCGTTTACACACTTTGCTCATGGGACCTCCTTTTCAGAAATTGGAATAGATAAAGGTGGTGATGCCGGTGAAGGACAAAACGGACCAGGCGGTCAGCACCGCCAGCGCCGCGCCCTGCCACCACTTGGGGTGGAAGTGTTCCATCCGCACCGCGGTGTTCACCGGCAGCAGCACCACCGCCATGCCGGTGCCGTACAGCAGCACTATCCGCACCAGGTCCATCCAGGGCTTCACCGCCGGCAGCAGCATTTGGAGCGCGCCGGTCTCCTTGGCAAACAGGCCGTGGAGCAGCCATCCTCCCGGCCGGGCCATGACGCCGGTGAGGGCCGTGCCCAGCAGCCGGACGGCTCCGGCAAGATCCGGCGCCCGGAAAAATACCCACGCCACATTCACGAAGGCGAAGGTCAAGCACCAGCGGGCCGGCTTGGGGATGCGTCCCAGCCGATCTCCCAGCATCCGCTCCGCCACCTGGCCCAGACCGTGGAGCAGGCCCCAGAACAGAAACGTCCACCCGGCTCCGTGCCAGAAGCCGCTGACCAGGAAGATGATGAGGATATTGACATAGGTCCGGGCAGTGCCTTTTTTGCTGCCGCCCAGAGGGAAATACAGGCACTCCCGCAGAAAGGTTGTCAGGGTGATGTGCCAGCGCTTCCAGAACTCCCCGATGGAAAGGCTCCGGTACGGGGAGTCAAAGTTCACCGGCAGGCGGATGCCCAGCAGCCGGGCGCAGCCGGCGGCGATGTCGCAATAGCCGGAAAAGTCAAAGTACAGCTGGAGAGTGTAGCCCAAAATCACCAGCCAGGCGCCGGGGGCCGTCAGGTCCCCCAGCCGCTCCCAGCCGTTGTTCACGATGACGCCGAAAGGGTCCGCCAGCAGCACCTTTTTCACCGTGCCGCAGCAGATGCCGAACAATCCCGCCGCCGCGTCCTCCCAGCTGGGCCGCAGGAACTTCTCCCCCGCCAATTGGGGGAAGAAAGCCCCGGGCCGCAGGATGGGGCCGGAGGTGACGGTGGGAAAGAAAAACGTGTACAGGGGCAGCGCCTCTCCGCCCCGCAGGCGGAACTGGCCAGTGTAGACCTCCTTGAGCAGCCACAGCTGCTGGAAGGTAAAAAAGCTCAAGCCCAGAGGCACCCAGCCCAGGGAGACCCGGCCCCCGGTAAAAAAGCCGGTATATTTGAACACCAGCAGCACCGCGATGTGGTATCCCGCCGCCAGGAACAGCAAACGGCGGCGACGGCGCTTTTCATTCTCCCGCCAGAGCCGCTGCACCGCCAGCATGGAGACCAGCGTCCCCGCGCACAGCACCGAAAAGGCGTCCCATCCGCCGCCGGCCACGTAAAATATCAGGCTGGCGATGCCAAGGACCGTCATGCCCGTCCGGCGGCTGTGCCGGGCGGAGAGCAGGCAGGCGGGCACAGCAATTGTCAGAAAGGCCAGAAAGGCCAGAGACTGAAAGCTCATATCACTTCTCCGTCAGGGCGTTGAGCCGGGCATCGGCGGTGCTGAGTACCTGGGTCAGGCTTTGGCAGCGGCCGGGATAATTGCTGGTCAGCGCCTCCGGCGACAGATCCGGGAATTCCGCTTTCTTGGCGGCCTGGGTCCGCAGTGCCCTGGCGTAGCGCACCTCCTCCAGCTTCATGTCCGCGTCGGCGGTGCCCATGGTGCAGGCGGCGGGATCCAGGGCGAAATAGGCCTCGTTGGCCCCGGCGGTACGGTACAGATGGCGGTAGAGCTGGTATACGGCGCCACCCAGGTAGGCCGCCGCCGCGTTGATGGCAGCCTTGTCGCCCAGCTTGCCCAAGAGGCCGAACAGCACGCCCACGGCGCCGGAGAGGAGCTTACTCTGGAGGGTGGCCAGAACGCTGCCCTGGAGAATGTTTCCGGGTTCCGCCGCCCCCAGGACCTCCTCGGAGCTCAGCATACTGCCGTCCCGGGACAGGGTGCGGCCCAGGATAAAGTCCGCGGAGACATGGTAATAGTCGCAGGCCTTCACCACGAAGGAAAGGCCCGGCTCCCGGATACCGTTTTCATAGTGGCTCAAAAGGGCCTGGGAAATACCCAGGTCGCTGGCGGCGGTGCGCTGGGACACGCCCCGTTCCTGCCGCAGCAGGGATAGGGTGCGGGAAAATTCAGATGTGGAAGCCATCGTCTCTCTCCTTTAAAACAGGGGTTTCTTTTTAATACGCAGGGTATAGTTTAGCAAAAAGGCTACGGATTGTAAATAGATTTTGGGGGGAATTTAGCTGGTTTCCAAGGTGGGGAATGCACCCCCCATTTTCTTTGGTCTTGCCAAAGAAAACGGGCTGTGCACGGTCCAAAAGAAAAACGCTTTTCGTCCAAACTTGCCCCTTCGGGCAAGTTTGGGGATGCGACGGTTGAAAGCCACGACCGGATAAAACCCGCCAGCTCCCATCCAGGTGCGCTGAAACGCTCTTATCAAATTACGCTTATGCCGCAACCTGTCTCGCTTCCGCAAATTCCGGGGTGCTTATCGAAGCGCCCCACATTTGGCCCCGCTGCCGCTCCCGGGGATGGATTCCAAAGGAAGGGGCCGCAGCCCCTTCCTTCTGGTCGTTCAGGAAAGGGGTCCAGGGGGAAACCCAGCCGAAAGGGTTTCCCCCTGGCCTCTCT
>Ga0129311_1001687_pt1 | contig 15108 bp, 14 predicted proteins | sample Go1ome_FD_94435 | JGI IMG/M metagenome (GOLD analysis project Ga0129311, IMG submission 94435) | Western lowland gorrila individual fecal microbial communities from Wisconsin, USA - Go1022B metagenome | ecosystem: Host-associated > Mammals > Digestive system > Large intestine > Fecal | place... | reverse complement strand
TCTCGTGGGACAAGAATGTAGCTGCGACATCCGATCCAAAGTACAAGATCGAGATGACCGGTATTGATGCAGATGGCAAGGAAGTTACGATTGATACAAGCGCATATAAAGAGAGCGGGCGAAGCTTTACCGCAGACGGAGATGACTGGAATTATACCCAGATCCGGCTGAAGGTAACCCGTATCGGAGATGCATCAAAAGGTCAGATCGGACTTTCTACCACAGCGATCTACAACGTATCACAGCGTCTGGAAAAACCGGGACAGCCATCGGTAGTGAATGTGGATGAAAATGAACTGAATTACAGTGTCAGCTGGGCAAAAATCTCAGATGAGACGTATTGTATGGGATATCAGATTTATGTTCGTGAGTACAGCAGCTCCGGTGTTCCCGGAACCGAAAAGCCACTGGGAGATGTGGTGTTAACGAGTGAAGCAAAGGATGGTGTCTACGCAAAGACCGTCAATCTGGAGACTTATGCAGGCAAGCGAATTGTTGTCTATCTGGTAGCCAAAACGAGTGATAAGAATATCTATGTAGACAGTGCTCCGGGTGTGACCTATGAACTGGAGATTCCGAGCAGACTTGCGACTCCGGTACTGGCTAAATGGAAAGTCAACTGGACGCACGATAAGGAAAATCCGGTAGATGCGGAAGATTTCAAAAACGGAACAGCAAATGGCCTGAGAATCGACATTACCGCATCGAAAGAAAGCATTCCACCTGGAGGAAGCGCATACCTTCTGAAAGCCTATGTTTATAATTCCAAGGAGGATGCAGAAGCTTCTACCGTAGAGAATCCGGGAAACCGTGTGATAAAGATTTATCCGCAGACGTATGAGGATAATTTCGTTCCGGTTCAGATGAACATGGAAAATGCACAGGATTATTACCACTTTATGAATAATTTCTCGATTCGCTATGCCGGTAAATGGATCGTGTACTACACCAGAATTTCTTCCGGTAACAGCAGTGTCAGCTCACAGTGGGTGAAAGTCGGAACGGTACAGCTTCCGTATGCAAAACTGACAGCACCGGAAGTAGAAGCGGATACCGTGGAAGAAAAAGAGACGGTAAAAGTAACCGATACGCCGGAAGTACCTTCCCATGAAGAACAGTGGAATGCAGAGCGTACGGAGCTGAAATGGAGCAGTATCGACTGTGCAGAAGTCTATTCAATCAATCTGAAAGGAAAACTGACAGAGACAGAAGCCGGACAGGATAATAAGCTGGAAGGAAAACTCCGGGTTATCGAAACGACAGAAACGGTGGATGGAGAAGAACAGAAGAAAGTAGAACTTCAGCAGTATGTATACCGCAAGGTAAAAGAGAAGATAGAGACTTCTGAGGAAGAATGGAAATGGATCTGGGAGAATGTGAAGGAAAAAGAAGATGATTCACAGGAAGGTGTACCGGATGAGGAAAAAATCCATACTTTTGAACCGGAAGTATACAATGTGACGATTGAGTCAAATTATGTTTCAGACAGTGGAGCATATAATTATTACACGATTACGCTGAAACCGGTGATTATCGCCGAGCCAGACGGAAAAGGCGGATTCCGTTACACTTTGAAACTTCCGGATCTGGAATCTGTGAAAGATACGAATGAAGTTTCTGTGGAACATGGTAATTTTATCGTGACAGAAACGGCAGTGTTTAAAGCAGATGTACTTGCAAATGTAAAAGCAGAAGACACGGGAAGTGGCAACGGAAGTGATGCATATGTGGCATCAAAGGAAACTGAGATCAAATGGAGTCGGTAAATATGGAGGAAGCTATGAGACATACAGGCTGGCAGCAGCTGAAAGCAAATGAAAAAAAAGGTGTATCCATGGCAGTGGTGCTTTGCGTGTCCGCGTTCTTTATCGCTTTTGCGGCTGCCATCCTGTACACGGCGGGACTCATGACGGCGCAGTCGAATCTGCGCCTGAAGGAGGAGCGCTGTTACCAGCTGGCAAAAAGCTATGCAAAGGTATTGGATGGCGAACTGAAAGCCGGAAATACTTCTTCGGGTACGAATTTCTATATGTTTGCGAACAGCTTTCTGGAAAATTCCCAGTACGCGGTTTATAACGATGAAACAGCATCCAGTGCAGAGGCGACGAAATACAAATTTGTTGCAGATGGAACGAATATCGAGGATCTTTCGAAAGGGAAGATTGAAGACGGATATGGGAATCTGTGTATTTCTCTTGCAAAAGAGAAGGTTGGAAGCTCAGCAGGGGATTTGAAAAACGGAGAACTTGATGTCAGTACGGCAACCGATTACACGGCACAGATCGAGGCACTGCAGAATACAGTCGTCAGGCAGTATGTGCTGATGATCGGAGTGACGGCCTACTATGAGGATGCATCGTATACTTATACCGCAGAATATACAAGAGAAGAGACTTATGATGTGAAGTTTACCTATAAGGGACAGAATATCATATGGGTAGCAAATGAGACCGGAGGGGGCGTCTGGAAGGTTGGAAGTACGGCCGGAAACGAGTGCGTTTTTTCGGATGGTGGCAAAATCGAATATACATACCAGACCAGTGAACCGCTTTCACGGAAATTTGTGGAAGACACGGGAGAGATTACGATAACAGGAGGCAATGGCGATGCACAGAATTAAAAGAATAAAAGCGAAAGCCGGAGAAACCCTGGTAGAAGTCATGGCGAGTATGTTCATTTTCCTGATCATGTTCGGAGTGCTGGAGGGAGCCATTTCCTACAGCAATTCGGCATTGAAAAAGAATAAAGAAATCCGTGCAGACAATGCGGCTGTCCTTGAGGGACTGCAGTCTTCGGAAGAAACGGTAACGGGAAGCCAGAAGAAGATCCGGTTCCGTGCGGCAGATTCTGGTCTGACACAGATTGGAAATGTAGTATTTTCCGTAGATGCAACTCTGGATAGCAAACAGGTCACTTATACAGATGCCGAGAAACAGCAGCAGAATATAACCTTTTATCTTTATGGACCGGTGGCAGCTTCATCAGAGTCCGGGCAGACTGATACCGAAGGGGGAGACTGATCATGAAACGACTGAGAAGCCTGCTTCAAAAAAAAGAAGGAACGACACTGGTCGAAACTATGGTATGTTTGCTTCTGATCAGTATTATGCTGGGGATGGCAGCATCCGCTTTAAGTGCGGCATCCCGCATTTTTGTCCGGGTACAGAGGACGCAATATGCACAGTCTATACTGGATACCGCAATGACGGAATTGAGAACAATTACCCAAAATGCGAGTGGGTATGTGAAAATCTATGATATTCCGGCAGATTCAGTAGAAAAAAGTGAAAACATTACAGAAAACATTACAAAAAGTACTGGAAATTTGCGCGGAAATACGGTAGAATTTATAAATGAAGAGGGTTATGTCGTCCTTGTTTCTACGAACGGATGCGAGGATACAGACCTGTATATTCAAAACAATCGAACCGGTCAGGCGTCGGCTGTGGACAGTGGGCAGTTACTGACCAGATATTATTTCCGCAATAGCTCAGAGAACAGTTATATCTATCTGAAGGATGGAGTTCCGGTGGCGCGCGCAGTTGCCACGGTATTTGGAAAAGGGTTTTATATGAATAATTATCTGGAAGTGATTTATTCTTTTCCGGAAGGAACCCAAAGTGGTGATCAGGTAGACTGGATCAGCGCGACCGTGAATCTGTACAGTGACAAAGAACTGACGAATCTGGTTGCTACGGATTCAGAGATCCTGGAGTTTAAGCACAGTGTGCTTTGCTGCAAGGAGATTACAGCAAAGGCGGAGACAGGTTCAGATTGAGAAAATTTATATTTATATGATATGAGCGCATGCACCGAAGCGTTTATATAGAAACAAAAGATACTTTAAGAGGAGTGAAGAAACATGTTTAAGAAAATGAAAGAGAACAAGAAAAAAGGTTTCACACTGGTAGAACTTATTGTTGTACTGGTAATTCTTGCAATCCTGGCAGCTCTGCTGATTCCGGCACTGACTGGATATATTGATAAGGCGAAGAATAAATCAGTTGTTGCTGAAACGCGTCAGATTGTAATGGCAGCACAGACAATTGTTGATGAACAATATGCAAAAAATGATACTACATCCTTAAAAGGAACCGATAGTAAGTATACAGTTGCTTTAGGGGACAAGACTGGTATTTCTAACGGCGTAATTACAATTAGTTATAAGGAATTACAGGAACTTTCAGAAGTAAAAGTTAATGAAAAAGGATCTCAGGTTTCTAGTCCAATTACGATTAATGAAAAAGGGAAAATTACAGAACTGACTTATACAAAAGGGAACAAAGTATGTAAGTATCAGCCAGGAAATGCCGACAATTCAGATGGAGATTATCACGTAGATACTACAAAGTAGGATTTAGAAAGGTAACTATAGTTATGCCAACCCCCAACAAAGCCCAACCACCCAAAACTAAATACCGTTGGATAAGGTCGGCACTTAACGTTTTACTTATTCTTCTGCTTACGATCGTCCTCATTATACCTGGGGTGCTCCGGTTGATTTATCGGGCAGACTCCCAGGTGGCTTTGGGAAATGCAAAATCGGTGCGGGTAGCATTCCAGGTAATCGGGACTGAGGCGTACGGCAGTAATGGACCATTCGGTGACACTTCCCATAAGGGAGGTGTCGCCGACGGTTTATATGATGAAATCATTAAACTCAGTAAAGCACCCGGAGATTTCTGGGTATTACAGACCGATGAGACCGGTTATCAGGTCCTTCGGTTTATTTATCAAGAAGGGGAATATACTGTCTGGTATCAGGCAGACGATCCTTCACCATATAAGGTGTATCATGAAGAGACCATGATCGATACCGGAGATTGAGATGTTAGTAGTTTTAGAAGGAATTTTATGGACGATACGGTTCTTTTTCGGAGCCTGTATCTTTAGTTTTTTAACGGTCGTGATCGACCGGTTACCCCATGGGAAAAATGTAGTACACGGGAGAAGCCACTGTACAAGCTGTGGCAGAGAACTGACTGCATGGGAACTGATCCCGTGTGTGAGCTTTCTGTGTCTGGGCGGAAAGTGCAGAGGATGTGGGGAGCGGATCCCTTTAAGGTGTTTTTGGACAGAACTTACAGGTGGAGCAGCTTTTATCGGCTGCGTGACCAGATATGGCTGCGGCAGATCAGGCGTAATATCGTCAAGAGGCGCAGTGATTTTTGCATATTTAGGAATATTACTTGTGGTAGCCCTGATTGACTGGGATACACAGATGATTTATGATAGATTTCATATTATGATTTTGATACTTGCAGTTTTTGATTTCCTGCTTTATCCGGAGCGGGGAATTGTGACAAGATTGATCGGTGTGCTGATCATTTCCGTACCGATGCTGATCCTGGCACTGGTGATCCCGGGAGCATTCGGAGGCGGAGATATCAAGCTGATGGCAGCAAGCGGACTGCTTCTTGGTACGGCATCTACCGTGTGTGCGATGTTTATCGGAATTGTAACCGGAGGCGGTTATGCGGCGGTGATGCTTGCCGGAAAGAAGCTTGAGAAGAAAGACCAGTTTGCATTTGGACCATTTCTTGCACTGGGACTTGCAGCAGCTGTTTTCTGGGGCGATCAGATTGCAGCGTGGTATCTGCATTTTCTGTAGAGGAACTGCAAAGAAGTGAAATAGAAGATCCATCATGTGAAAATGACAGGGTTTGATGTTAGACAGAAGAGAGGATTTGTGGAGGATGGCGAAATTTCGATATGTCGCAAAAGACATGGGCGGAAAAACCTACAGAGGAACGACAGAGGCGACTTCAGAGGCGGCACTGATCCAGCAGCTTCGGGAACAGGAGCTGTTTCTGGTAGAATCGAAGAACCTGACAAAAGTAAAAGGATATAAGAAATTAAAGGCAAAACAGCTGGCAGCATTTTGCCGGGAGCTTTCTACGCTTCTGGCATCTGGTGTCAGCCTTGTGCGTGCTATGGATATTCTGGTGGACCAGGAAGGACTGGATCCAAAAGAAAAGGAGATCTATAAAGATGTACTTCAGGATCTGAGAAAAGGGGTTCCTCTTTCTGAGGCGATGGAGTCCAAACAATGCTTCCCGGATCTGATGATCGGAATGCTCCGGTCAGGGGAGGGAAGCGGAAATCTTGATCAGGTGACAGACCGTCTTGCTGTGCAGTATGAAAAAGAATATAAGCTGACACAGCAGGTTCGCTCTGCAATGACTTATCCTTGCATTCTTCTGGTGCTGTGTGTGGCGATCGCAATTTTGATCGTTACCTTTATTCTGCCACAGTTCCAGTCTTTGTTTGATCAGATGGACAGCCTTCCGTGGGTGACGACCGTTCTGATCGCAGCTTCTGATTTCCTGACAAAGAAATGGTATCTTGCGATCCTGATCGTAGTGATTGCTTTTGCACTGGTCCGGATTATTATGGGAATCCCGGCAGTCCGACATCAGATCGATTACCGGAAGGTTCATCTTCCAATATTTGGAAAACTTTTCAAAGTTGTCTATACGGCACGTTTTGCCCGTACTTTAAGCAGTCTGTATTCCAGTGGTATGCCGATTGCACTTGCAATCAGTGTTGCCGGGAAAACGATCGGCAATGTCTATATCGAGAAACAGTTTGAAGAAGTTGTGACCGAGGTCCGGAGTGGTGTGCCGCTTTCACGGGCACTCAGGCAGGTGGATGGACTGATGAAAAAACTTGCCAGTACGATCCTGGTCGGTGAGGAAAGTGGACGGCTGGATGTGATGCTGGATTCGATTGCCGTGTCCATGGAAGAAGAGGCAGAGCAGGCGACAAAGCAGATGGTTACATTACTGGAACCGATCCTGATCATTTTCATGGCGCTGATCGTCGGATTTATTATGATTGCAGTCATGCTTCCAATCTATCAGTCTTATGCAGCAATTGAAAATGCATAGCAGGTGATTACAGGAAGCTGAGTTTAGATACAAAGGAGGAACAAGATGAGCGATACCGTCATCATTTTGCAGGATGAATGTATTCTTGCTGCTGAAGGAAAGGCAGGCAAATCACCAAAGATCCAGAAGGTAGAACGGATACCGATCGATGTATTTGGAGATCCTTTTGAACAGTGGAAAGAGGCATTGGATAAATATAAAAAGAAACACAACCCATCCCAGGTGAGACTGGTGCTTCCGACATCCTACTCATCTGCCAGAGTAACGCAGATCCCTTATGCCAAGGGAAGACAGCTTACCAGGCTTGCGGAGAATGTCATGGCGGAAAATGGCAGTGACTGGGTACAGGATTATGCATTGATCAAAGCAGACAGAAAGAAAGGAATCTGTCTGTGCTGCGGAGGCGCGGAAGAGGATGTCCTGAAAAAGATCCGGGAGCTGACAAAAGAGGTCGGGATTTCGGTTCAGTGGATTTCTGTCCCGATGGAGTGTTATCTGAATACACTGGGACAGTTGAAATCCTACCAGAATGATACTGAGATCGTTCTCCTGTTTGAAGAAGGAAGTGTGACGAGTATTCTGTTCCGGGAAGGTCAGTATCTGTATTCTACAAGAAGCCGTATCTTCAGTGAGAGAGGAACTCTGGATTTTGGTACGGAGATCGTGCGGAATATTTCCGGTATTTTGCAGTTCTACTCCACCACAAAATCTGATGTGCCGATCACAAAAGTATTTTACGCCGGATGCAGTACGGATGATTTTGAAGTCAGTGAGGACGGAATCCATGCGATGAATCTGGAAGTAGAACCGTTGGATGCAGAATTTGATTTTGCCCCTCCAGAAAATGTGGATGACTGGCTGATCTGCATTGGTGCCATGATCAGTACCAGGCAAAAAGAGATTAATTTAAACAAGGTCTGGAAAGGAGAGGGCACGGCTGGTGTACTGAAAAAAGAAAGTCTTGCAAAGCATCTGATGTTTCCGGCGATTACGTTTGGTATATGCCTTGTGGCCTTGATCGCAGTGACGGTCTGGAATTATGCAGAATCTCACAAGATTGAGAAAATTGAAGACTGGATCAACGATCCGCAGATCCAGAGCGAATATCAGGAAGCAAATGCGGTCCGTGAAGAGAGCGACCGGCTGGATTCCATACAGAATCAGGTCGAACAGACGAAATCCAATCTGGCAACCTATCCGGATCTGGATGCAGAGATGATCGCGAAGATCGTGGATGTGGGCGGAAGCGCCATGACAGTCCAGATTAAGACGATGGATTCCGAGACGGGAGAGCTTACATTTAATGCGGTCAGCTCGGCGGTTATTGATATTCCGGCATATGTAAGAAAACTTTCCGAGACAGGGCTGTTTTCAACGGTAAATTACAGTGGATATTCGTACGATGACGGAGAATATTCGCTGATGCTTTCCTGTGTGTTAAAGGGAGCAGAGACAGGAGGTGAGGATCAGTGAAAATCGATATGGAATTAAAACCAGGTGACGTGGTCCTTTTAAAGGTGCTTGCCTGTGTATTGATCCTCTTTTTCATGGCGCGTTTTCTGATCTTTCCAGGAATGGAAAAACATCAGGATCTGGTGGCAAAAAAAGACGACCTGACGATCGAGAAGCAGGAAATGCAGTATACGATCAGCAGTAAGGCGTCGACGGAGAAGAAAATCGTGACACAGAAAGAAAATCTGAAAAAAGCACAGGAAGGTTTTTATGACCTGATGGAAAACAGGGAGGTCGATTCCCTGATTACGGGGCTTGCACTGAAACACGATCTGTCTCCGGTGTATTTGAATATTGAAGATCCGGTGGCAGGTGTTCCGGCGGCATATCAGCTTTCTGAAGCTTCAGATGATTCTTCAGAAGATTCTTCGGCAGAAGAGTCGCAGAGTACACTTCCGTATGTTCAGTATGTGAATACGACAACGGTTACGATCACTTTGCAGGGACAGGAAGCGCAGATCTGGGAACTTCTGGATGATATTGCGAAGAACTATCCGGGAATCCAGGTGCGTTCTTTTGATATGCAGTCCGGCACTTATGTGGACAGCAGCCTGCAGAAGACAGAGCAGATGAACTGTAATTGTGTACTGGCTGTATACACCTGTGGAGAACTTAGTAATACTAAAGGAGAGTAAGCGAACGTGAAAAAGAATCTGAGAATCGGAGAGATCCTGGAAGAAAAGGGTTATGTGACCGGAGAGCAGATGTCACAGGCACTTGCCTATCAGAAAGAACATAGAGAGATGCGAGTTGGACAGATTCTGATGGAACTGGGATTTGTCACGGAAAATCAGGTACTTGAAGCACTGGCGAACAGACTGAACCTGGAAATTGTAGAAGTATCACAGATCCAGGTCAATCTGCAGGCAGTAGGGATGATTTCGAGAGAGCTTGCGGAAAAAAATCTTTTCCTTCCGGTCAGTCTGAAAGGAAAAGTACTGGGACTTGTCACGAATGATCCACTAAATTATTTCGCACTGGAAGAAGTCAAGCAGCAGACCGGGTGTCAGCTGGAGATTTATTTGAGTGAGGAAGTACCGCTGCGTAAGGCGATTTCCTACTATTATGCGGAAGTCAATGCGCGGAATGCGGCAGAGCAGGCGAATGTGGGATTCGCGACAACGGAGGAACTGGAGATCGAAGATCTGGATGATTCCAATGATGAGGCACCGATTATCCGGCTTTTAAACTCGCTGATCGAGCGTGCAATCAAAACAGAGGCGAGTGATATTCATATTGAACCATTTGAAAAAGAGACAAAAGTTCGTATGCGTATCGACGGTGTGATCATGGAATATGTCACGATCCAGAGAAATATTCATGCACCATTGATCGCCCGTATCAAAATCCTGTCCAATCTGGATATCGCAGAGAAGAGAATCCCGCAGGACGGACATTTCCGTGTTAAGATCAATGACAGTTTTGTCAATATCCGTGTTTCCGTTTTGCCGACAGTGTTTGGGGAAAAAGCGGTTCTGCGTATCATGGCAGCAACCGGACATCTGGAGCATGCGGATCATTTTGGAATGGATGATTTCAGTTATAATCAGTTTTTTCCGATGCTGAATTATCCGAATGGAATTATTTATATTACAGGACCGACCGGAAGTGGAAAATCAACGACACTTTATATGGTTCTGGAATATTTGTCCGGAAGACATGTCAATATTTCCACGATTGAGGATCCGGTGGAAAAGAACCTGCCGGATATCAACCAGACACAGGTTAATCCGGTAGCCGGTCTGACCTTTGATGTAGGACTGCGGGCCCTGATGCGTCAGGATCCGGATATCATCATGGTGGGGGAGACTCGTGACGGTGAGACTGCCGGAACATCGGTCCGGGCTGCGATCACAGGACATATGGTTTTAAGTACCCTTCATACCAATGATGCGGTATCCAGTATTGTCCGTCTGGAAGACATGGGCGTGGAGACGTATCTGGTTGCCAATTCTCTTGTCGGACTTGTGGCACAGAGACTGGTTAGAAAAGTGTGCCCGCACTGTGCAAGACAGATGGAGACAACCGAACAGGAACGTCTTTTCCTTGGAGAGGATGTGCGTGTGGTCACAAGGGGAACCGGATGTACCAAGTGTAATAACACCGGATATAAAGGTCGGGTTGCAGTTCATGAGATCCTTGCGATCAACAATGATATCCGGCGGATGATCATCAATCATACATCGATCGAAGAGATCACACGATATGCAAGAGAAGTGCAGCATATGCGGACGCTGAAGGAAAGTGGACTGATCCTTGTGAAGGAAGGGAAGACAACGCCGGAAGAGCTGCTCAAGATCAGTTACGAATAAAGCGGTTCTGCTTTTTAGCAGAACGGAGAAGATGGAGGAAAGAAGAAATGTCACAGCTTGGAAGCAGTCAGGAAAAAATAGATACGATCATCCGTGAGGCAAGAGAAAAAAAGGCTTCGGACATCCATCTTTCGGAAGGAATGCCGATCTGGTACCGTGTCAACGGACGCCTGATCCAGGCAGAGACACAGATACCGTCAGAAGAAATGGCAGAGATGCTGACGGACATTTTAAGTGAGCGTCAGAGAAAACTGTTTGATACGGGAAAGGATGCGGATTTTGCGATCCGTACTTCAGATGGTCATCGCCAGAGAGTCAATGTGTTTCGTCAGCAGAAGAAGATGGCGGCAACGATCCGTCTTCTGAACGCGCATATTCCGTCGCTGGAAGAACTGAAGATGCCAACGCTTCTTTATCAGCTGGCAGAAGAGCCGCGCGGTCTGATCCTGGTGACAGGACCGACCGGAAGTGGAAAATCAACCACACTTGCGGCAATGATCGAGCATATGAACCAGGTCAGTGACCGCCATATTATTACGATTGAAGATCCGGTTGAGTATGTCTATGAGAATAAAAAGTCCCTGATCCATCAGAGGGAGGTAGGAGAAGATGTGGAAAGCTTTGCAGCGGCACTTCGCAGTGCACTCCGTGAAGATCCGGATGTGATCCTGGTGGGAGAGATGCGTGATTATGAGACGATCCAGGCAGCACTTCTTGCAGCAGAGACAGGACATCTGGTGCTTTCAACACTGCATACGACCAGTGCGACGCAGACGGTAGAACGTATCATTGATGCCTGCCCGACCAGTGGACAGAATCAGGTGCGTATCCAGCTTGCTGGGACCTTAAAGGGGATCATCAGTCAGTGCCTGATTCCGTGCGAGGGCGGTATGGCGCGTGTGGCAGCGACGGAGCTTCTGACCGGTACGGATGCGATCCTGAATCTGGTCAGAGAGGGAAAGACACATCAGATCGGAAGTATCATGCAGGTCAGCGGAAATGCAGCGATGCATACCCTGAATATGGATCTGTCAAGACTGGTAAAGCAGGGCTATATTTCCAGAGAAAATGCGCTTGCCTATACGAATAATAAGGCGGAGATCCAGCAGTATCTGTAAGGACGGAGCCGGAAAATCATAACAGAAAAGTGGAGCAGTACCACGGAGAAAATCCGGTGGTTACTGCTCCATTATGATTCGGGCAAGATTATCCGGAAATTTTACACCGGCCCAGATACCATTTTTCAACCAGTCCGATCAGTGCGTACAGTAGCATGGCGATCACGCAGAGGATACAGATACTCATCAGCAGCCAGTCGAGCTTGAAGACCTGGCTTCCATAAATGATCATATAGCCAAGCCCTTCTCTGCCGCCGATAAATTCTCCGATGATCACACCCACCAGGCAGAGCCCGATATTGACTTTCATGGTGCTGATGATCGCCGGAATACAGCTTGGAATGACCACTTTGGTGAGCGCATGAAGCCGGTTTCCGTGAAGCGTATAGATGAGCATGATTTTATCGGGATCTACTTCGGAAAATTCGGAGTAAAGGTTCAGGATACTTCCGAAGATCGCAACCGACATTCCGGCTATAATGATCGTTGTGCGGTTTGCACCGAGCCAGACGATGAGCAGTGGGGCGAGGGCAGATTTTGGCAGGCTGTTCAGCACCACCAGATAAGGCTCCAGGATTTCCGAAAGCTTCCGGAAGAGCCAGAGAAGGACGGTGACAAAAAGGCTGAAGAAGATCACCAGGATAAAACTGACCAGGGTTTCGTAAAGGGTTATTCCGATATGACGGAAAATACTGCCGTCACCGGTCATTTCCAGAAAACACAGGGCAATCCGGGAAGGACTGCTGAAAATGAAAGAGTCGACCAGCCCTGTATTTGCTGCAAATTCCCAAAGGAAGAGAAAGGCAAGCAGGATGGAGACTCTGGAAACGGCAACGATCCGTTTATGTCGGCGGTGCATATTCAGGTAATGCAGCTGGTTTTTAGATAGTTCATTCATCCGGGTTCAGCTCCTTCCAGATCAGATTGAAATAAGTCTTAAATTCCGGGGCATTGCGGCGGGCAAGCGGGGAAAGTCCCGGATCAGAAAAGGAAACATTGACCGTCTGCCCGATGGTTGCCGGTCGGCTTGTGAGAACAAGGATCCGGTCGGCGAGACTGACTGCTTCGGCAAGGTCATGGGTGACAAGGATCGCTGTTTTTTTCTCTTTTTTGATAATCTGCCCGATGTCATCACTTACATTTAACCGGGTCTGATAATCCAGGGCAGAAAACGGTTCATCCAGAAGCATGATATCTGGTTTCAGGACCAGTGTGCGGATCAGTGCGGCTCTCTGGCGCATTCCACCGGAAAGCTCGGACGGTCTTGCATTTGCAAAGGCATTCAGACCGTATTGTGTAAGAAGGGCTCTTGCCAGTGCACGGGAACGGGTGGTCAGTGCGTGTTGGATCTCGAGACCGAGAAGAATGTTCTGATAGATGGTACGCCATTCGAGCAATTCATCCTTTTGCAGCATATAGCCGATGCAGGAGGTATTGTCCGGATGATAGCTGCCGTTTATTTTGATGAGACCTTTTTCCGGGGTGAGAAGACCCGCAATCAGGTGGAGCAGCGTGGATTTTCCGCACCCGGAGGGACCGACCAGAGCAATAAATTCTCCTTCGCGGACCGAAAAGGTGATGTCTTTCAGAGCGTAGGTTTCTCCTTCCAGTGTATGATAAGCATAATGAACGTTTTTCAGTTCCAGTGCATATTGCATGATAATCCTCCAGATACAGAAACGATCACTTTCTTTTACTTTCAGTTTATGAGAAATAAAAAAAAGCGTGTGTGAATCCGGCGGGAATGGAGCGGAAAAAGAAAAACAGGGCAGAAAAGATATTGTGCGAAGGGAATAGCTGCACTATAATAAGAAACAAATCTGCAATATGAGGAGAGATGAACAGATGCAGAAAAAGAATTACCAGAAAGAACTGGATAAAAAGATAGAACAGATCGTATCGGAAAAGAAGGTTCCACGCCTGTTCCTTCACAGCTGTTGTGCACCATGCAGCAGTTATGTGCTGGAATATCTGTCGGAATATTTTGAGATTACGGTTTTTTATTACAATCCAAATATTTTTCCTGAGACCGAATTTGAAAAGCGGATCCATGAACAGGAGAAGTTGATCCGTGAGCTTCCGGCGAAGCATACGATCCATTTTCAGGCGGGAAATTATGACAGTGAAAAATTTTACGAGATGGCGAAGGGACTGGAGATGATTCCGGAAGGTGGAGAGCGGTGCTTTAAGTGCTATGAACTCCGGCTACGGGAGGCGGCAAAGCTTGCCAAAGAGGGTGACTATGAGTATTTCACCACCACACTTTCCATCAGTCCGTTGAAAAATGCACAGAAGTTAAATGAGATAGGGGAAAAACTTGCCGGGGAATACGGGGTATCTTATCTGGTTTCGGATTTTAAAAAGAAAAATGGATATAAGCGTTCAACCGAGCTGTCAAAGATTTACGGACTTTACCGCCAGGACTATTGTGGCTGTATTTATTCCAAAAATCAGAGAGAACGGGAAAAGAAACTCCGGGAGGAAGAGGAAAGTTCTGTGAAAAGTTAAGAGGGGAACTTTACAGAATCCGACATTCTATGGTACACTAAAGCACAGAATTACGTTGAAGAAAAGAGGGAAAGCTATGGCACAGTTATGGGGAGGACGTTTTACGAAAGAAACCGACAAACTGGTTTATAATTTCAATGCGTCCATTTCATTTGATAAACGATTTTATGAACAGGATATCCAGGGAAGCAAGGCACATGTTATGATGCTGGCAAAGCAGGGGATCCTGACAGACGATGAGAAGCAGCAGATTCTGGACGGACTAGAAAGCATCCGCAGGGATGTAGAGAGTGGAAAGCTTGAGATTACAGAGGAATACGAAGATATCCACAGTTTTGTAGAGGCAAATCTGATCGACCGGATCGGGGATGCAGGGAAGAAGCTGCATACCGGAAGAAGCCGTAATGACCAGGTTGCACTGGATATGAAGCTTTATACAAGAAGCGAGATCACAGCACTGCAGGGACTGGTTGTAGATATGCTCCGCGAACTTCTTGCGATCATGAAGGACAACACCGAGACGATCATGCCGGGATTTACCCATCTGCAGAAAGCACAGCCGATCACACTGGCACATCATATGGGCGCTTATTTTGAGATGTTTAAAAGAGACCATATGCGTCTGAAAGATATTTACAAGAGAATGAATACCTGTCCGCTTGGATCCGGAGCACTTGCAGGAACCACTTATGATCTGGACAGAGCATACACCGCAGAGCTTCTCGGATTTGACGGACCGACACTGAACAGTATGGATTCGGTATCGGA
>Ga0129311_1001685_pt1 | contig 15119 bp, 14 predicted proteins | sample Go1ome_FD_94435 | JGI IMG/M metagenome (GOLD analysis project Ga0129311, IMG submission 94435) | Western lowland gorrila individual fecal microbial communities from Wisconsin, USA - Go1022B metagenome | ecosystem: Host-associated > Mammals > Digestive system > Large intestine > Fecal | place... | reverse complement strand
TAAATGTCCATGTGTATCTATAAAACGCGCTTTGAAAAAACGGGGGATAAAAACGCTGAAACCCCTGATTTCTCAGGGGTTTCAGGTGAGTGTATCTATTTTGGTCACTCAAGATGGTTGCGGAGGCAGGACTCGAACCTACGGCCTCCGGGTTATGAGCCCGACGAGCTACCAACTGCTCCACTCCGCGATATCGAATTTTGAAATACTGGTGCCGGTGACCGGACTCGAACCGGTACAGTATCGCTACCGGGGGATTTTAAGTCCCCTGTGTCTACCAATTCCACCACACCGGCAGATATCGGCAACAGTTAATATACCATACCCCCACCCTAATGTCAACCCCCGATCTGAAAAAACTTTTTCCCACCGCTTTGTTCCTTTGACTTGTCTGTGCGGCTATGCTATACTATGCTTGTATTGTTATCGAAAAGAGGCACATTATGCAGATCGGAACGGTAAAAATTGAATCAAAGCTCGCGCTCGCGCCCATGGCCGGCGTGACGGACGCGGCGTTCCGCCAGATCTGCTCGGAAAAGGGCGCGGGCTACACGGTCACGGAGCTTGTAAGCGCCAGGGCCCTGTGCTATCACGACGCCAAGACCGCGCAGCTGCTGCGCCCGTTCCCGGGCGAGCACCCGTTCGCCGCGCAGATCTTCGGCAGCGACGAGGTCTGCATGGCCGAAGCCGCGCAGATGGCCATCGATATCTCGGGCGCGGACATTTTAGATATCAACATGGGCTGCCCCGTGGGCAAGGTCGTGAAAAACGGCGACGGCAGCGCGCTGATGCGCGACCCGGAGAAGGCCGCGCGCATTGCCGAGGCGGTCGTTCGCGCCGTTAAAGTTCCCGTCACGGTGAAGATGCGCCGCGGCTGGGACAAGGGCAGCATCAACGCCGTCGAGCTTGCGCAGCTGCTCGAGCAGGCGGGCGTCAGCGCCGTCGCGGTGCACGGGCGCACGCGCGTGCAGATGTACGGCGGCGAGGCCGACTGGAACACCATCCGCGACGTAAAGCACTCCGTGCACATCCCTGTCATCGCCAACGGCGACGTTTTTTCGCCCGAGGCCGCCGTGCGCATCCTCAAATTCACCGGGGCCGACATGGCCATGATCGGCCGCGGGAGCTTCGGCAATCCCTGGCTCTTCGAGCAGGCGGCCGCCGCGCTCGACGGGCGCAGCATCCCGCCGCTGCCGCCCTTTGCCGAGCGCTGGGACACCGCCGTGCGGCAGGTGGAGCTTTCCGCGCAGTACGGCACCGAGCGCGGCGCCATGCTCGAGGCGCGCCACCACCTGTGCTGGTACTTAAAGGGCGTGAGTCACGCCAACTACTATAAGGAAAAGATCGTGCAGTTGAGCACGCTGGACGAACTGCATGCGCTCAGCCCCGCCATCAAGCGCGATCTGCACTGAGGAAAGGTCATGAACGAAAAGGAACTCATCGCACGCCTTCAATCGCGGGATGAAGCCGCCTTTGAAGAGCTGATCCGCCTTTACGAAAAGAAAGTCTATACGCTCTGTGTGCGCATGTGCGGCAATACGGAGGACGCCGAGGAGGCCGCGCAGGACGCCTTTCTCGCGCTCTGGCGCGGGATCGACCGCTTCCGGCAGGAATCCTCGCTCTCCACGTGGATCTACCGCCTTGCCGCCAACGCCTGCATCGACCTGCTCCGCCGCCGCAAAAAGAGCGCGGGCAGCATCTCTCTCGACGACGAGGAACTGTTCGTCGATGCGCAGGACCCTTCGCCGCAGCCGCATGAGCTGGCCGAGCAGCGCGAGACGCAGCGAGCGCTGCGCGAGGGGCTCATGTCCCTGCCGCCGGAATACCGCAGCATCCTCATCCTGCGCGAGATCGAGGGACTCAGCTATTCCGAGATCGCCGCGGCGCAGGAGCTGGAGCTCGGCACCGTCAAATCGCGCATCAGCCGCGGGCGAACACTTTTGCGCAATTTTTTATCCGTCAGCGGGAACTTTTTTGAAAATGCTGCGTCAAAAGTTACAGAATGTAACCGAGAGGGGATGAGCGCCAAATGAAATGCTGTGAAAAATACACCGCCGCGCTCTCTGCCTTTGCAGACGGAGAACTGAATGAAACCGAACGCGATGCGCTGCTTGAGCATCTGGAGCACTGCGAGGGCTGCCGCGAGCATCTCTCCGAGCTGATGATCCTGCACACGATGTTCGAAGAGCTGCCGGAGCTTGACGCGCCGCAGGGCTTTTCCGAGCGCGTGCTTGACCGGATGCACGCGGAGGGACGCGCGAAAAAGCGCCATCGCCGCGCATGGCCGCGCGTGCTGGCAGCCTGCTTTGCGTTGGTGCTGATTTCCGCCGCGGCGTGGAAGCTGCTGCCCGTGCGCGGAAACGACTGCGCCGCCAGCGACGACATCGGGAACGCCGGAGCCGCCCCCAGCGGCATTGCCGCCGCGCCCGCGCCGGACGAGGACAGCTACTCCTACACCTATACCACCGTGCAGAAGGACAGCGCGCAGGAGGATGAAGAGGACAAGAAAGCCGACAGCTACAGCGCGGAGGCTGGCGACCGCAGCGCGGACACAGCCGGCGATTATGCGATCATCGCGCTCGATACGCCTGACGCGGCGGAATTCCTCTCCGCGCGCGGCATGGCCGTATACGACGAGACGGAGGACTATGTGAGCTACCTTGTCGTGCCGGAGGCGGCGCGCGAGCTCGCGGAGCTGCCGGACGTGCCCGAGACCGAGCGCGCGGCGCTGCGCGAGGCAAGCGATCTTCTGATCGTGGAGGTCGCAAAGGCCGCGGCGGACGAGACCGCTGAGAGCGCGGAAGAGCCGGGCGTGGAGGAAGAGGTGAACGGATGAGCGATATCGGTGTGATCGGCAGCGCGGACGGGGAAACGGTCGTCGTGGTCTCCGGCAGCATCGCAGGGCCGATCCTGTGGAGCTTTTTCGGCGCGCTGGCGCTGATGATGATCTTATATCTGTGCTTTTACCGGCGCGGCAAGGGCAAGGCGGTCTGCCTTGCCCTCGCGTCGCTTGCGTGCATCGTCTCCGACCAGATCGTTAAGGCGCTGGTCGTAAGCACGATGCAGCTCAGGGAGACGGCGCCCTTCCTGCCGCCGCTTTTGCAGCTCACGCGCGTGCACAACTACGGCGCGGCGTGGTCGAGCTTTTCGGGCGCAAGGTTGCTGCTCATCGTCCTGACGGCCGCGGGCATGGGCCTTCTCATCTGGCTGCTCGTCAGGGTCGTGCGGCATCCGCTGGGCCAGTGGGCGCTCGCGTGCGTCATCGGCGGCGGCGTCGGCAACCTCATCGACCGCGTGCGCCTTGGTTACGTGGTGGACATGCTGGACACGATGTTCATGGACTTTCCCGTGTTCAACGTGGCGGACGTGTTCGTCGTGTGCGGCACGGTCCTTGCCATGATCTATTACCTCGCCTTTTACAGCAAGTACGACGAGAAAAAACAGGAGACGAAACGCGATGGAGCCGATCCTGCTGCGGACAAGTGAAGAAGACCGCGGAACGCGGCTCGACGCGTACCTTGCCCGCGCGCTCGAGGACGTGACGCGCTCCGCCGCCGCGAGGGCCATCGAAGAGGGCCGCGTGCTGGTGGACGGAACATCCGCGGGGAAGAGCGATAAGCTCGCGGGCGGCGAAACGGTCGAATTCACGCCCGAGGAGCCCGCGCCCATCGACGCCATCCCGCAGGACATCCCGCTGGACGTTGTGTACGAGGACGGCGACGTGATCGTCGTCAACAAGCCGAGCGGGCTCGTGGTCCATCCCGCGCCGGGCCATCCGGACGGAACGCTCGTCAACGCCCTGCTGTATCACTGCGGCGGCAGTCTCTCCGGCGTGGGCGGGGCGCTGCGCCCCGGCATCGTGCACCGCATCGACCGCGACACGAGCGGGCTCATCATTGCGGCAAAAAACGACTATGCCCATCAGTTCCTCTCCGCCCAGCTCGCGGACCACACGCTCGCGCGCACGTATGAGTGCATCGTCACCGGCAATCTTCGCGAGGACAGCGGCACCGTGGACGCGCCCATCGCGCGCGACAGCCGCGACCGCAAGCGCATGGCCGTCGTTCCGGGCGGGCGGCGCGCGGTGACGCACTGGGAGGTCATCGCCCGCTATCCCGGCTATACGCACGTCAGGTGCCGGCTCGAAACGGGCCGCACGCACCAGATCCGCGTACACATGGCCTATCTCGGCCATCCGATCCTCGGCGACACGGTCTACGGCGCGAAAAAGGCCGTCCCCGGCCTCACGGGCCAGTGTCTGCACGCGGTGGGCTTGCAGTTCATCCACCCGCGCACAAAGGCGCTCGTCTCGCTCTCGTGCCCGCTGCCCGAAGAATTCACCGCCATGCTGCGGAAAATCGACCGATAAGCACGTCACTCATGGCGGAAGCCCCCGCTTCCGCCTTATTTTTTTAAGAAACACAGGTGATCCATTGTGAAAGCGCTTGAGACCATTGAGGAGACCCTCCAGTACCTGCAATTCGACAATTGGGCGCAGAGCGCGCCAGGCCTTGCGCGCTCGCGCGAGCTGCTGGGCCTGCTCGGCGACCCGCAGAAAAAGCTCAAATTCGTCCACATCGCCGGGACGAACGGCAAGGGCAGTACCGCCGCGATGCTCGCCGCCGTGCTGCAAAGCGCGGGCTACCGCACGGGGCTCTACACCTCGCCGCACCTGATGCGCTTCCACGAGCGCATGCGCGTGAACGGGGAAGAGATCGACGACAAGTCCCTCATCACGCTCACGAACACCGTGCGCCGCGCGGCGGCGCAGATGCGCGAGATGCCCACGGGCTTTGAGATCATGACGGCCATCGCCTTTTTGTACTTCGTGCAGGAGCGCTGCGACATCGTCTCGCTCGAGGTCGGCCTCGGCGGGCGCATGGATTCGACGAACGTCATCCCCGCGCCCGAGGTCTGCGTGGTGATGAACATCGGCCTTGAGCACACGGCCATCCTCGGCGACACGCTCGAAAAAATCGCGGCGGAAAAGTGCGGCATCATCAAGCGCGGCGCGCATGCCGTGCTCTTCGGCCAGACTGAGGGGGTGGAAGCGGTCGCGCGCGAAAAATGCACGCAGGAGGGCGTCGCCCTCACCGTGACCGCGCAGGAAAAGCTCGAGCGCATCTCCTCCTCGCTCGACGGGCAGGTTTTCAAGTACCGCGGCCGCGGGCCGTATCACCTGCGCCTTCTCGGCGAGTACCAGCTTCTGAACGCGCTCACGGTCATCGACACGTGCACGGCGCTGCGCTCGCGCGGGTGGGAGAAGCTCACGGACGAGGCCATCGACTCGGGCCTTTCCGCCGCGCGGTGGCCGGGGCGGCTCGAGCTTCTGCGCCGCAGTCCTGATTTCATCGTGGACGGCGCGCACAACCCACAGTGTGTGGACGCGCTGATGGATTCGCTCGCCGCGCTTTATAGCGGCAAGAAACTCATCTTCCTCACAGGGGTGCTGCGCGACAAGGACTGGCAGCAGATGCTGCGCCGCGCGCTGCCGCTTGCAAAGGCCTTCGTGGTCATCACGCCGCCCTCTGCCCGCGCGCTCGATGAAAACGAGCTGGCTGGTTGGCTGCGCGCCCAGGGCATAGAGGCCATCCCCGCCGCGGGCACCGATGATGGCGTGCGCCGCGCGCTCGCCATGGCGGGCAAGGACGACGCCATCTGCTCCTGGGGCTCGCTCTACTTCACCGGCGAGGTCCGCAAAGCGCTGACGGAGCAGTAAGAACAAAGGAGCGCCGCAGGCTTTATCGCCTGCGGCGCGTATATACAGTACAGCTCTATTAAAAAACAAAGGACAGATGGCAAAGCCATCTGTCCTTTGTTTTTAACTAAGGTAGTTCAGCGGATTGACGTAGGAGCCGTTTCGCTGGATGCCGAAGTGGCAGTGGACGCCGCTGGCGACGCCGCTGCGGCCCGCCTTGGCGATCTGCTGGCCCTTGTAGACCGTCTGTCCCGCCGAGACGAGCAGCGAGGAGTTGTGCTCATAGTAGGTCACATAGCCGTTGTTGTGGTCGATGATGACCACGTAGCCCATCGCGCCCTTATAGCCCGAGTAGGTCACGCGGCCGCCGTCGGCTGCGTAGATGGGCGTGCCGTAGGAGCAGGCGATGTCGATGCCCTTGTGGTTGCTCGTCGCGCCGCGGATGCCGGTGCTGCGATAGCCGAAGTACGAGGTGATGCGGCCCGAGCACGGCCAACGGAAGCTGCCGGTGGGGTACCAGGTGGGGCGAACCTTCGTGCCGCGCGCGCGCGTCTCTGCCACGGGGTCGGAGAGCGTGACGGACGAGATGACCGTGCGCTCCTGCTCCTCGCCGTTGACGTAGGTCACGTCGGCCACGATGTCGGCCTTGCCGAACGCGCCCTTGGAGATCACGCGCTCGTCGCCCTGCCACATGGACGAATCGTTGACGTAGTTCACGTCGTAGTTGACGTCCTCAATATAGTTCTGCCGCTCGGTGACCTTAACGGTCAGGTACGGCACGGCGTTGGAGAGCGTGAGCGCGTCGCCGATGTGGATGCGGTTGATGTCATAGCCGGGGTTCAGGGCCTCGAGCTCGGCGGCGGTCATGCCGTTGCTGTTCGCGATCTGGCCCCAGGTGTCGCCCTTGACGACGGTATAGGTCACCTCGCCCGACTTTGTGGAATTCAGAAGCTCCGCGATCGTACCGAGGTTCATCACGCTCTCAGTCGGGACATAGCCCTCCGCGATGCGCACGTTTTCCACAAAATCAACACTCAGCGTATCCGCCGAGATGTAGATCTGCTTGATCTGGTCGAGCAGATCGTCGAGCGCGCCGGCGTACTGCGTCGAGCCGATCAGCTCATCGTTCACATAGAGCGAGTAGCCGTAGGTCACCTTGCCGAGCTCGTCGGCAAGGTCCTGCTCGAACTGCGCGCTGTCCGTCACGTCACTGCGGCGGACAAGGGCGGTCGCATAGTGGATGGCGCCGTCCTCGATCTTATAGCTCTCGCCGAGCGTTTCGGTCGTGATGCTCTCGAGCTTGGCCGCGGCTTTGCGCGCCTGCGCGGCGCTGCCCACGGTATCGACCACATTGCCGTTATACTCCACGGTCGTTCCCAGCGTGTAGAGCGAGAAGAACAGCGCGAGCGCCGCCACGGCCGCCGCGCCGCCGATGAAGCAGAGCGGGTTCACGCGCCGGGCGTGCCAGTGATGCTCATGCGCGCCGGCGGCATGGTTGCGCTGGCGGCGCAGGGCCTGGAGCCTTTCATGCAGCAGCGAGCGCCACATGGGGATCATCCCGCCGATGACGAGAAACACCTGCACGAGGAAGCGGTTGGACTCGGGGAAGTTGCGCGCCCTGCTCTCGCGCATGACGGTGCGGGCGCGCGGGCCGATGCGCCGGATGCGCGCGCCAAGCGTTGAGAAAAAGATTGCGATATGTGCAAGGAACGAGCGCAGCCACTCCGGCATGCCGCGCCCCGGTTTTTTCGCCGGGCGGCGGGAGGAGGGACGCTGCGTCCGCTCGCCGCGGCGCTTTGCCGATTGGTTCTGTTCTGTCATTATCAAAACTCCTTAGAGAATACAGCGGTGCATATAAAACAACAGTGAACATAAAAAAGTTACAAATTGTAACAACTGCTATCATACCGATTTTTTGTCCCTGCGTCAAGCCTTTTTAGGGAAAAGATACGGTGAAGATGTTTCAAGAGTGTGGAAAATTTGTAAACTTTTGCGGGATTTCTCCTTGTGACAGCTGAAAATTAGGTGTATACTACTTGCGTTAATTTGCACCTTAACATCAGGTGCATTCTAATAAGAGGAGGAACACTATGTTCGCACAACTGATCGCAACCCTGAAAAAGTCCCCGAAGACCATCGTTTTCACCGAGGGCACCGACCCCCGTATTCTGGAAGCAAGCGCGCGCCTGCTGTCCGGTAACTTCTTAAAGCCCGTGCTCGTCGGCAACCCCAATGAAATCGCCGCTGCTGCCGAGGAAGTCGGCTTCAACATCCGCGGCGCCGAGATCATCGACCCCGAGAATTACGAGGGCATGGACGAGATGGTCGAGAAGATGGTCGAGCTGCGCAAGGGCAAGATGACCGCAGAGCAGTGCCGCGACGCGCTCAAGAAGAGCAACTACTTCGGCACCATGCTCGTCAAGATGGGCAAGGCCGACTGCCTGCTCGGCGGCGCGACCTATTCCACGGCCGACACCGTCCGTCCCGCGCTGCAGCTCATCAAGACCAAGCCCGGCAACAAGATCGTCTCTTCCTGCTTCATTATGGTCCGTCCCGCCGCCTCCGGCGAGAACGAAGTGCTCGCCATGGCCGACTGCGCCATCAACATCAAGCCCAACGAGGACGAGCTCGTCGAGATCTGCAAGGAGACCGTCTCCTGCGCCAAGATCTTCGGCGTTGACCCGAAGGTCGCCTTCCTGAGCTACTCCACCCTCGGCTCCGGCAAGGGCGAGGACGTTGATAAGATGCGCAATGCCTGCGAGAAGGCCAAGGCTCTCATGCCCGAGACCCCGATCGGCGGCGAGTTCCAGTTCGATGCGGCCGTTTCCCCGGCTGTCGCCAAGACCAAGCACATCTCCGACGGCGTCGGCGGCCACGCCAACACCTTCATCTTCCCTGACATCAACGCCGGCAATATCGGCTATAAGATCGCGCAGCGCCTGGGCAGCTTTGACGCCTACGGCCCGATCCTGCTGGGTCTGAACGCGCCGATCAACGACCTCTCCCGCGGCTGCAACGCTCAGGAGGTCTACTCCATGGCCATCATCACCGCGGCGCTTGCCTAAGGCATCCGCCCCAAAGCATCCGCAAAGCAAAAAAAGAGGACGGCTCCGCCGTCCTCTTTTTTTGCTTTTTTCCCGCTGCGGCGGGCTGAAAGCATCCTGCAGGATGGCCGTCATTTTTTATAAATACCCGCTCAAAATTTGCAGAATCGGATGCTTCAAATGTTTCAAATGTATGGAATATTTGGAGAAGTTAAACAAATGTTTTTTGCTATTTTTGGATATTTCGCACATATTTGCACAACAAAGTTCAGCTACCTTTTTCCCGAAAAGGGGCAGACAAAAAATCCCTGCATGCTATAATGAGCTTGCGATCGCGGGGAACTCACCCCGCGAAAAATATGAACACACATTCGTGGAGGGTAATCATTATGGCAATCAAAGTGGGCATCAACGGCTTCGGCCGCATCGGCCGTGTCGTGCTGCGCATTCTGTGTGAGCGTCCGGAGCAGTTTGACATCTGCGGCATCAACCTGCGCAAGGCTGACCTCGACTATATGGTCTATCTCGTCAAGTACGACTCCGTGTTCCGTCAGTTCAACGGCACGGTCGAGCATGACGAGCAGCATCTGATCCTCAACGGTCACAGCATCCGCGTGTTCAGCGAGTCTGACGCGTCGCTGATCGACTGGGCCAGCTGCGGCGCGGAGTACATCATCGAATCCACCGGCGCCTACAACACCACAGAAAAGGCCTCCGCCCACTTTGCCGGCGGCGCGAAAAAGGTCATCATGACCGCGCCCGCCAAGGACGACGTCACCCCCACGTTCGTTATGGGCGTAAACCACGAGCTGCTGCGCCCCGAGATGAAGATCGTCTCCAACGCCTCCTGCACCACCAACTGCTTAGCGCCCCTTGCCAAGGTCGTGCACGACGCGTTCGGCATCGATCAGGCGCTCATGTCCACCATCCACGCCTCCACCGCCAAGCAGAAGACCGTCGATGCGCGCGGCGGCAGCGACTGGCGCACCGGCCGTTCGGTCTATAACAACATCATCCCCTCCTCCACGGGTGCTGCCAAGGCCGTCGGCAAGGTCATTCCCGAGCTCAAGGGCAAGATGACCGGCATGAGCTTCCGCGTGCCCACGGCGGACGTCTCTGTGGTCGATCTGACCGCGCGCCTGAAAAAGAAGGCCACCTATGCCGATGTCTGCGAGGCCATCCATGCCGCGAGCAAGGGTCCCCTCAAGGGCATTCTCGACTACACCACCGACCAGATCGTCTCGCAGGACCTCGTCGGCAATCCGCACCCCAGCATCTTCGACGAGACCGCCGGCATCATGCTCGACGACAACTTCGTCAAGCTGATCTCCTGGTACGACAACGAGTGGGGCTACTCCAACATGGTCGTACGCCTGCTGGAGCACATGGCGAATATCGACAAATAAAAAGAAAAGGGATGCAAAGCATCCCTTTTCTTTTTATTCTTTTTTCTCTTCTGCCGCCCTGGCTTCTATCTCTTCGGCCGTCACATCGTCCTCCATGCCGCGGGCGTGGAGCACGTCGTCGCGCGTAATGGTCATCAGATCGTCCTTTGTGAAGCTCTCCATCTTGGCAAGGCGGTTGGCCTGCGCGGTCAGGATCTGCTCAAAGAGGTTGCGCACGCCGCGCGCGTTGCCGAACGTCACGCCGTCGGCGTTCTCATCATAGAGGAAATCCTTCACGTCCTGCCCGGCGTCGGGGGAGAGGACATACTGCGACTTGCGGCACTGCATCTTGAAAATTTCGAGCATTTCATCCAGCGAATAATCGTCAAAGTGCAGGTAGCGGTTGAAGCGTGATTCAAGGCCGGGATTCGAGTGGATGAATTTCTCCATCAGGCCGTCGTAGCCCGCCACGATGACGACGAGATCGTCGCGGTGGTCCTCCATCGCCTTGAGCAGCGTGTCGATGGCCTCCTGACCGAAGTCGTTGTCGCCCTTGCCGTTGAGGGCGTAGGCCTCGTCGATGAACAGCACGCCGCCGAGCGCCTTTTCAATGACCTTGCCCGTCTTGATGGCCGTCTGTCCGACGTAGCCCGCGACCAGACCGCTGCGGTCCACCTCGACGAGCTGGCCCTTCGACAAAATGCCGAGCGAGCGGTAGATGCGCGCCATCAGCCGCGCGATCATCGTCTTGCCCGTGCCGGGGTTGCCGGTAAAGACCATGTGGAGCGAGAAGTCCGCGTTCGGCAGTCCCGCTTCCTCGCGCCGCTTGAACACCGTCGCCATGCTGATGAGGTTGTTCACCTCGCGCTTGACCTCGGCAAGGCCGATATAGCCGTCAAGCTCCTTCTTGAGGTCCTCGATCTTCTCCGGTGGGGGAAGGGGCGCTTCCTCGTCCTTCTTTTCATCTCCGCCCGTGGACGCGGCGCTCTTCTGGGGCTTTGCGCCGTCCGCGCTTTTGGGCGCGGCGTTTTTGGGCGCGTCCTGCTTCGGCGCGGCGGGGGCGGCGGGCGCGCCCCAGAAATCGCTGCCCATGCGGTTTAGATTGTTCTGCGTCATCGTGCGGATGACGTCGAGCTGCTGGAGGATGATCTCGTCTTTTTTGTCCATGTCAGTTCTCCTTCCCATAGGGCGTATGCGCCATCGCGCGGAACAAAAACGCGGTGACAAGGCCGCTGAGCGCGCCCGTGAAGAGCGACACCAGCAGCAGAAACGGCAGATAGTAGAGCGGGGCAGACGAGCCGAGCGTGATCATCGCCGCGCAGACCTGCCCGCAGTTGTGCGCCGCCGCGCCCGCGACGGATACGCCGAAGATGCTGAGCTTCTTCGCCCGGCTCAAAAGCGCCATCACGAGCAGCGCCGAAACGCCGCCGAGCAGCGAAAACAGCAGCGCGGACAGATTGCCCGCGAACAGCGCGCCGAGCGTGCAGCGTACAAGCAGAATGGAAAGCGCGCTCGGAAAGCCGAGAGCATAGAGCGCGTAGAGCGTCACGATGTTCGCAAGCCCAAGCTTCACGCCCGGCAGGGGCACGAGCAGCGCGAGCGGGAAAAACGATTCCATATAGGAGAGCGCCAGCGCCAGCGCGGCGAGCACCGCGCAGAGCGTCAGCTGTCTTACTGTGATCTTCATGCCGCTCACCCCACGATCACGTCGTATCCGGCGGAAGCGCCCTCGAGCGTGACGGCCACGCGGGCGGGCAGGCACACGATGCTCTGTCCCGCGCGCGAGATCGCGCCGGTGTGGACGCAGTCCTGATTGGGGCAGTCGCTTTCGGCAACGCGTACCGCGCCGCCCTCCGCCGCGACGCGCACCGTGTAGCCGCGGCTTTCGTAGCTGCCGCCCTCATAGCGCTCCAGCGGCATGCGCTCGACGGTCTCCCCGTCGATGGAGACAACGACTGTCAGCGCATCCGCCGTCCGCGCCGCAAGAAACGGCCGCGCGGCCAGCCCCAGCGCCAGCAGCACCACCGCGAGCACCACGAGCGCGTCCCACTTCGTCGGCTTCAGCTCAGGAAAGCGCTTCATAGCTGTACCCGCTTTCTTCGTTCGGCGTGAAGATCGGTGCAAGACCGCCGGTATAGCGCACGCGGCCGTCATCGGTGACGAGGATCAGCTCAAAATCCGTGCCCTGCGCGGCAAGGGACGCGCGCAGATCGAGCGCGCCGTCCGTCCCGAGGACGAAGCACGCCGTGGAGAGCGCGTCGGCCCACGCGCCGTTTTCGCACACGACTGTGACGCTCACCAGCCCGCTCTCAGCAGGACAGCCGGTCGCGGGGTCGATGATATGGTGATAGCGCACGCCGTTTTCCTCAAAGTAGCGCTCGTACACGCCGGAGGTCACGATGAATTTGTCCGACGCCGTCAGAATGCCGAGGTAGCTGTCGGTGTCCGCCGGGTCCTTGACGGCGACGCGCCAGTCGCTGCCGTCGCTCTTTTTGCCCATGACGAACACATCGCCGCCGAGGTCGAGCGTCGCGGACGCGACGCCCTCCGCCGCGAGCTGCGCGCGCAGAAGGTCGGCTGCATAGCCCTTGGCGATGCCGCCGAGATCGAGCTGCGCGCCGTCCAAAAGTGTGACGGTCCAGCCGTCCGCGTCCTCCGTCAGCGTCACCTTATCGCGTCCCGTGCGGGAGAGGAGCGAGGAAAGCTCGTCCGCAGACGGGACGCGCCGCTCATCCTTCGTAAAGCCCCAGGCGTCGAGCACGGGGGCGAGCGTGGGGTCGAACGCGCCGTTCGCCGCGTCTGAGATGGCAAGCGCCGTTTGAATAAGCGCGGGGAGCGCGTCATCGGCGGCATAGTGCACCGTCTCACCGCCCGCCGCGTTGAGCGCGGCAAGCTCGCTGCCCTCCGCCGTGCGCGAGAGGACGGCTTCGTCCAGCGTGTGCAGCTCCTTTTCCGCACCCTCCAGCGCGGAGGCGGCGTTTTCGCCGTAAACCGTCAGGTTCATGACCGTGTCCATGGCGTACACGGTGCGCGCTTCGCCCGACGGGACCGCTTCGCCGCAGCCGGGGAGGGAAAGCGCGCAGAGGATCGTCAGCAGCAGTGCTGCAAGTTGTTTTTTCATAGGTTCTCCTGCTAAAATAATATCAGGCTTATTGTACCCGCACCGGGGCGGTCTGTCAAAGAATTTCTATCACCCTGCGGCGGCGCTGCTTTTCATATGTCCTGCTCCCTTTCCACATACAATTCCCGATAGGTTTTCACAATAAGAACCGCTGAGATAATAAAGGTCAGAATATCCGACACCGGCATGGAATACAGCACGCCGTCCAGGCCGAAGAACACCGGCAGCAGCAGGGCAAAGCCCACGCCGAACACCACCTCGCGGAACATGGACAGCAGCGTGGAGGCCAGCGCCTTACCCACTGCCTGCAAAAAGATGAAACACGCCTTGTTGATGCAGGCGAGGATCATCATGCAGAGATAGGTGCGGAAGGCCTTGATAGCGAAATCGGTGTAGTAGCTGCTCTCGTTGGCCGCGCCGAAAATGGCGATGAGCTGACGGGGAAAGCCCTCTGCCAGAATCAGCGCCACCGCGCCCACCAAGGCCTCGGCCACCAGCAGCTTGGTGAACAGTTCCCGCACGCGGAGCTTTTTCTCCGCGCCCATGTTGTAGCCCACGATGGGGATGCAGCCTGCCGCCATGCCCACTACAATGGAAATGACGATCTGGAAGAACTTCATCACAATGCCGACCACCGCCATAGGGATCTGCGCGTACTGCTCCTGCCCGAACACAGCGTCCATCGCGCCGTATTTGCGGAGCATATTGTTGATGGCCGCCATGGCCGCCACCAAGCTGATCTGGGAGAGAAAGCTGGTGATACCCAGCGTCAGCATCCGTCCGCAGACACTTCCCCGCAGGGCATAATCGCCGGATGCAGGCTTGATGATCTTCATATTCAGCAGATACCACACCGCAAGGATCGCCGTAAATACCTGCCCGATCACCGTGGCAACCGCCGCGCCCATCATGCCCCATTTGAAGATAAAGATGAAGATAGGGTCAAGAATAATGTTGATTACAGCGCCCGTCAGCGTGGAGATCATGGCAAACTTAGGATTTCCGTCCGCACGAATGATAGGGTTCATAGCCTGACCAAACATATAGAACGGGATGCCCAGCGTGATATAGAAGAAATACTCCTGCGAGTGATGGAAAGTTTCTTCGTTTACTGTGCCGCCGAACATAGCAATAATGTTGTCCGCAAAAATGAGATATACCGCCGTCAGAACAAGACTGCTGGCGACGCTTAACACCACCGCGTTGCCAACGCTGCGCTTTGCTTTCTCCATCTCATTTCTGCCCAGCGCCATGCTGACAAATGCACAGCCGCCGTCGCCCACCATGACGGCGATGGCCAATGCTACGACGGTCAGCGGGAACACCACCGTGTTGGCTGCGTTGCCGTAAGAGCCGAGGTAACTGGCGTTCGCAATAAAGATCTGGTCAACGATGTTGTAAAGTGCGCCCACCAGCAGCGAGATAATGCAGGGGATGGCGTACTGGCGCATGAGCTTGCCGATACGCTCCGTCCCCAAAAACTGATTTCCGGTTTCCAAAAAAATCACCTTTCTTTCAAAAAAATAAGAAATGCGCAAGTCCCAACATATCCGGACTTACGCATTTCTGCTACACGATTTGCCTATGAAGTTTTCTCCCATCTTGCCGCTTCTCACCCGATTCCGCAAAAAAGGCGCGTGGCTGTTTCTCCAACCGGATTTACGCAGAAACGCCACACGCTGTAGCTTTATTATAGCGGATTCGGATGGAGACTTCAAACATTTTTTGAATGGTTTTCGTCTCGCTCGATCATACTTTGGGGCAATCACCATGCTGCCGGATAACGCAAAAAATCGGCACCTGCTTTTTGGCAGGTGCCGATTTCTGTTACCCTACAATGCGCTTTGCAGCCGTCTTAGTACATGCCGCCC
>Ga0129311_1001684_pt1 | contig 15127 bp, 7 predicted proteins | sample Go1ome_FD_94435 | JGI IMG/M metagenome (GOLD analysis project Ga0129311, IMG submission 94435) | Western lowland gorrila individual fecal microbial communities from Wisconsin, USA - Go1022B metagenome | ecosystem: Host-associated > Mammals > Digestive system > Large intestine > Fecal | place... | reverse complement strand
TGCTCTTGAGTTCGCTGACCTGCGCAACGCCTCTTTCCTCGAAGATCCCGCATCTTACTACAAGGTCACCAAGTCCTCGAATGGACTTGACGAGGGCAACCTTTACGAGGGCGAGACCAAGTACCAGAGGGTCATGCTCCGTCCCCAGCTTTCCTACAACAGGAAATTCGGAAAGCACGATGTGGGCGCACTCTTCCTCTATGAGCAGAACGAACTCACTTCGCATGTATTCTACGCCTCCAAGCAGGACTTCGACCTCTTCGACATCGAAGAACTCGGTAAGGCTACCGTCGTGAAAGACCCGAGCGCGGTTTCCGGTTCCTCCGGACTCAGCCGCTATGCCGGTTATGTCGGACGTATCAACTACGCTTTCGACGACAAGTACCTCGTCGAGGTGGCAGCCCGTTATGACGGATCCTACCATTTCATCAAGGAGCACCGCTGGGGCTTCTTCCCCTCGATCTCGATGGGTTGGGTGATGTCCAAGGAGCCTTTCTTCAAGAGGGCTCTGCCGAAAGTCGACATGTTCAAGCTTCGCGCATCGCTGGGTGAAGTCGGTAACGACAATGTCGCCGAATACCTCTACCGCAAGAACTACTCGCTCTCACCGAGCTCTGTAGCTTTCGGACAGGTTCCTCAGAGCGCACTCTACAACCAGACCTCCTACCCTCGTGAGGACCTCACCTGGGAGAGAATCCGCACCTACGACGCTGGTTTCGAGTTCTCCGCATGGAAGGGACTGCTCTCCGCAGAATTCGACTGGTTCTACAAGTACACTTACGATATTCTCTGCAATATCACGAGCCAGTACGCCCCGTCACTCGGCGGACACTATCCGACCACGATGAACATGGGTGAGTTCGACAGCCGCGGTTTCGAACTGTCGCTGCGCCACCAGAACCATATCGGCGACTTCAACTACAGCCTCAGCGGCAACCTCTCATGGGCGCGAAACCGTATCGTGAAGAGGACAGAGGCCGAGAACACCCTGCCCTGGCAGAGCGTTATCGGAACTTCCTACGGCGCCGTCATGGGTTATATCAGCGACGGACTGTTCCAGAGCCTCGATGAAATCGAAAGATCCGCCCTGCCTCTAGGCGCTGTTCCGGGTAAGACTGTCCGCGAGGGTGACATCAAGTACGTCGACCTCAACGGAGACGGCTTCATTGATCCGAACGACATGACCTGGATCGGCAGGAGTTCACGTCCTGAAATGATGTTCGCGTTCCAGTTCGACGGTTCATGGAAAGGGTTCGACATCTCCCTCCAGTTCCAGGGCGCCGCACTGACCAACAAGATGCTGCTCGGTTCATGGAGCAACGGCGTTTCTGACGCAGGTCCTATGACCCGTCCTTTCTATGCCAACTACGACAATGCCCCCCTGTATCTCCTGCAGCAGTCATGGACACCCGACAACAGAGATGCCAACTATCCCAGACTCACCGTCAATTCCGCATCCTACACGAATAACTACAGGGTTTCCGATTTCTGGATGCGTGACGGATCCTACCTGCGTCTTAAGAACCTGACTATCGGTTACAAACTCCCTGCGTCAGTCACCCGCAAGCTCAACATCAACAAGCTCCGCGTATTCTTCACGGGAGGCAACCTCCTTACTTTCACCGAATTCCCTTATCTCGACCCTGAAAGCCCGAACGTCGTCACCGCATACTACCCGCAGCAGCGTACGTTCACCTTCGGTGTAGATCTGGCTTTCTAAACTATGAGAAGTATGAAAAGGATTAAAAAATATCTGGCTGCAGCTCTGGCTGCAACTGCACTGGTTTCCTGCGATTTCCTTGATACCGACCCTACGGGCTGGTACGGAGAGAACGTGGTCTACTCTTCCGTGGATCACCTCGACCTCTATGTCAAGGGCTTGTACGGAATACTTTATGCGAACTCCGACATCGCCCAGGGCTATATTTTCGACGACGCCTGCACCGACCTCGTCAAGCAGTCCTGGTACGGGACAGGCGGCGGCGCCGTCAACAAGATGTTCCTAGACGGCACGGGAATCACTCCCGAAAGCAACTTCCGTTCGAACTGGGACAACTACACCTATATCCGCAGGCTCAACGAGTATTTCTATGACCTGAACTACGGCTATATCGACGGTCTCCCCGCCGATGTCGTGAAGGTCCGCACCGCGGAAGTCCGTTTCCTGCGTGCTTTCGCCTACCAGGAACTCACCCTGCGCCACGGCGGCGTCATCCTCCGCATCAACGAGAAGAAGGTTGACGGTCCCGACGAGAACGCAAAGGCACGCTCGACAGAGGAAGAATGCTGGAATTTCGTCGTAAGTGAATATGAAAAGGCCGCCGCAGACCTCCCTCTCACCTGGGAAGGGGACAACAGGGGCAGAATCACCAAGGGTGCCGCAATCGGTATGAAAGCCCGTGCCCTCCTTTATGCAAAGAGGTGGGAAGATGCTTCCAATGCCTGCGACGAGCTGTTCGAACTGAACCAGTACGAACTTGTTCCGGGCAAGACGGCTGCAGCATACAACAATATCTTCACGCAGCCTTACAACAAGGAACTGATACTGCCCGTATATTATGCCACCGCCTCCGCTTCCGGAAGCCGCCAGCATAATTTCAACAACTATTTCTGCCCTCCCGGCGACGGTGCCGCATATAACGTGCAGGTCGGCGCGGCTGCAACTCCGACCGAGGAGTACGCCTCCGCTTTCGACATCATGCTCGACGACAAGTACCAGACTTTCTCCTGGGACAAGCTCGCGCAGTACGGCAACAAGCCTTACGACAACAGGGAGCCCCGTTTCTATGCGAACATACTCTACAACGGAGCGAACTGGAAAGGCCGTACCCTGCAGCTCTACGACGGAGGTACCGACGGTTTCATGACCTACAAGAACTCCGGACAGGACAACGTGCACAAATCCACTACCGGCTACATCTTCCGCAAGTTCATGTCCGACGCTTCGAATATGAACTATGTCTCCATCCTGAGCGGACAGTTCTGGATCGAGATGCGTCTTGCTGAGATTTACCTTATCCGTTCCGAAGCTTACGCCCGTCAGGGAGACTACGTTTCCGCTTACAAGGATCTCAACGACATCCGCGCCCGCGTAGGCATGCATGCCCTTCCCATCAAGGCTGACTGGGACCAGTACCTGAGCGACCTTATGAAAGAAAGGGTCTGCGAACTCGGTATGGAGGGCCACCGCTTCTTCGACCTCGTCCGCTGGGGCAAGGCCCAGGAAGTCCTGGACGGAAAGTACACTCACGGTGTCCAGATCACTCCGAAAGCGGGTGGCGAATTTGAGTACGAGGTGATCGAATGTGACCCGACTCCCCGCCATTTCCCGGAGCGCTTCAACATCTATCCCATCCCTTACTCTGAGTTGAAGGCAAACAGTCTTTGCGAACAGAATTCCGTATGGCTGTAAAATAGAATGAATATGAAAGCAAAATACCTTCTTACATCAGTTCTCGCGCTCTCGCTGGCTGCATGTGCCAAGCTGGACTACCACGAGATTTCCGAGGAGAACTCCAACATAATGAACCTTGTAGTCAAAGGCATGCTGGAATCGGATGCCAACAAGGAATACGATAGTGTTGTAGATGCCGAGAACAAGACCGTGACCGTACAGGTGCCTTACTATCTGTCCGACACGGAGCCTATACAGGCAGACCTGACGCACATGCGTCTCAGGGCCTCCCTCCCTCAGGGTGCGAAACTTGAGCCTTCCATCGCAGGCGTACACGACCTCGTAGAGGGCTTTACCGCTACCCTTGTCTATGCGAGCGGCAAACGTGAGGATTACACTTTCTACGCCGCTTACGTGAAGTCGAATAGGAGCCAGCTCATTTCGCTGCGTCCCACCGACCCCGAAGTATCCGCAACCATTTCAGTTTCACAGCCCGCCGAGGACGGCGCTAAAGGCGTAATCCATGCCATCAAGACCGCCACAAACGAGGCAGCGCTTGCATCAGTTGCAATCACGGTTTCGCCCTGGGCTTCAGCGGAAGGCTCTGCATACAAGGACGGTGTCTATAACCTTGCTTCCGGCGAGGAAATCACCATCATCGCACAGAACGGCGTTGACAGGACCACCTATACCGTTTCCTTCGAGCTTCCTCAGATAGTTGACTACGGCGTGGGCACCATCGAGGCTCTCTGGGGCCTCCAGGCTTACACCGACGGCGAAAGCGGAATGACGGAGGACGACAACACCTCCATGGCTGTCATCGGCAACTACCTCATCCTCTCCAACAGCTCCGATTTCACCAAGATGCCCGTCTACAACAGGATGACCGGTGAATATCTCGGCAACAACATCGTCAACACCACCGGTATCGACGCCGGACGACAGATCATGGCTATCGCCAATGACGATGCCGGACACCTCTTCGCCGTCGCGTTCACAACGCTCGCGGACGAGGATACCGCCAACAACACTGTCCGCGCCTGGGTATGGAAAGACGGCATCAGCAACGCTCCCACCTCGTTCATCTATGCAGGACTCGACGGTTCCCGCTACGCGAACGCCCCTTACGGAATCAACGGTGCCAAGACTCTCGAGCTCTACCGTACCGTCAAGGTTCGCGGCGACCTCACCAAGGATGCGATCATCGCGACCTGCACCAAGAACGTTCCCCGTCCCGTATTCGAGTTCGTCAAAGACGGCAAGCTGGACGGAAGCGTACTGGTCGAATGGCCGAGCGGCAGCGGAGTCCAGGTCTCCATGTGGAATTCCACCGCGGTAGTGCCTATGAATATGGACAGAAGCAAGATGGAATACCTCTGGTCATCCGGTAACTTCCGTATGAACATCGTCTACTCCTATGCAAAGAACGGTTTCGGTTTCTTCGCTCCTAAGTCCCACTACTGGAACCCTTCGGGTCTCGACATCCAGACTGCCTACAACTACAGCGGCGCCACCTGGGGAATCGACGCGGTCGAGCTGAACGGAGCAAGACTCGTGGCTGTACAGAACTGTATGTACACGAACTCCAAGACAGCTGCGGGTGCAAACGAGTTCTACACCAGACTATATGTCTTCGATATGGGCGCGGCACCTACCAACACCGGCATGCGTGACGGATTCCTCTTCGACTCCCGCGAGGGAAGCGTTTTCGGCGACGAGAGCAAGGGCGGTCCCCGCGGAACAGGTTTCGCCGTGACGGGTATGACCTCTCCTTCGTCATTCGTCTCCGGCAAGACAGTGCTGGACAATGACAACGAGGCCGGCTGCGTGCTCTGTGTAAAGGGTTCGGACGGCTACTCCGCACAGATCTACATGCTGACTGCGGGTAACGGACTGCTCTGCTACAACCTCACGGCCTACGCCATGTAATTATTACACACTAAATAACCATTATCAATCATGAAAAAGTTTTTCTATCCTCTTATGGCACTCGCGCTCGTTGTCGCGGGTTGTGCAAAAGAGTATGACGATTCCGCTCTCAAAGGGCAGATCGAAGACCTGGACGGACGTCTGACAAAGGTTGAGGCCGATCTCAAGAAAGCCGAGACCAATATCAACTCCACGGCCTCCCTCGTTGCCACCCTCTCTTCCGCTGACTATGTCACCGGAATTGAGGATGTCAAGGATGCACAGGGCCAGCTCATCGGCTTCAAGCTTAACTTCAAGACCGCTCCTTCAACCACTTTCTATGTGAACGAGGTCGGCACTGTCGGTGCAAAGCAGGAGGGTGACAAATGGTACTGGGCGCAGGGCGGCGAGTTCGTCCTCGTGAACGGCGAGAAAGTCCCCATCGAGAAGACTCCCGTTGTCGAGGCCCGCGACGGCAAGCTGCAGGTCAGCTATGACGGCGGAACTACCTGGACCGTGCTTCAGGACATCGTCGAGGTCACTTACGATGATGAGAAAGTGAATATCAAAGTCGGCGGCGAAACCGTTTCCCTCGACCGCGTGCTTTCTTTCTCCCTCAAGGTTGACGAGACCAAGGTTGGTCTTGACCCCGATGTGGCCAAGAAGAGCATGACTATCCCCTATGTCCTGAAAGGAGCTGCCGAAACTGACGAAGTTGTCATTATGGCGACATATGCTCCCGCGGGCTGGACAGTTACTGCAGCTGACGGAGTTCTTACAATCGCTTCCGCTTCCGACCTCGGAAAGGGAACTGTGGTTGTCACTGCCATCAACAACACCACCGGTGCAACTTCTTCCCAGGCTCTCATCTTCGACGAGGCAAGCGTGCTGAAGGCTACCGCGACTGCATTCACCATCGGGACGGAAGGCGGCACCGTAAGCGTTCCCATCCGCACCAACATCAGCTACACCCACAAGGTCGAAGGTGAATGGCTCACATATGTCGAGACCCGTGCCGCACACGACGAGGTCATGGACTTCAAGGCAGATGCGAATACTGGTGCAGCCCGTGTCGCCACCATCACCCTCACCGGTGAAGACGGCTCGGTCCTTGTAATCGTTGTCGGTCAGAAGGCAAAACTTCTTGCAGCAGGTATCAGCCCTCTGTTCGGCTTCCAGCCTTATCAGGAGAATCCCCACGGAATGACCCTTGATGCAAACCGCAGCATTGCAATCGTAGGGGACTACCTCATCCTCTCCAATGCCAACGACTGGAGCAAGATGCCGGTCTATGACCGTTGGACCGGAGCATATCTCGGCGACAACATCGTCAACACCACCGGTCTCGACTCCGCAAGGAAGATTTATGCCATCACCAACGACGATGCGGGTCACCTCATCGCTGTAACCTACTGCGACACCCGTGCAACCGACACTGATACCAATAATGACACCCTGCGCGGCTGGGTCTGGAAGGACGGTATCGACAAGGCTCCCGCTTCAACCTGGTGGGCAGGTTATTACAACTACGGCGCAGGCGCTTCCTGGGGTTTCTCCAACGTCAAGTGCGCAGGTGACATCACCGCTGACGCAGTCGTTGCGACTTCCGCTTCCAGCGGTCAGGCTCTGTTTGACATCTTCACCGACGGCAAACTTACCGGAACCCGCCTCAAGAAAGCCCTGTATGGCGCTTCTGCGTGGTGGAGCTCCAATGTAGTTCCCATTGACGGCACTGCAAAAACTATCGAAGATATGAAGTTCATCTCATGCTCCGGTCAGTTCCGTTCATATCTGTCCTACAATAGCGAGGATCCCTTCACATATCCTGCAGGATGGCACATGGGAACGGGTACCTACGGACGCAACGCCATCGGCGGTGACTACATCAAGGTCGGAGACCATCATCTCTATGGTGTGCTCAACGGATTCGGCGCAGGCGGATCGTTCTCCAACGGCAGCAACAAGTTCTACTATCAGCTTGTTGTCGGCGAAGTCGGAGAGGTTCCCACGAAGGACTCCTTCAAGGACGGCGCTATCTTCGCCACCCGTATGACTGCAAACGAAGAAGGTAAGATCGAAGGTATGGGATATGGCGTTCAGGGTATGATTTCGCCTATCAGCTACGCCGGTGCCAATGGCACAATGCTTGGCGAGACTCTCGAAGTCGGTGACGTCGCTTTCGCAACTGCAGAAGACGGTACCGTACAGGTTTACGCCCTTGTGATGAACATCGGTCTCATCGCTTACAACATTGCATTCTAAAATTTCTGGTTAGTTAGTTTTTCGCTCCTCCGGGTGTGTCCCAGGAAACCGGGCCAGGTCCGGAGGAGTTTTTAATTCTGAATGAACCCTTTTCTTGAAGAAATACACGAGCAGCCGGAAGCCCTGATGGCGACCGCTGCCTACCTCAGCTCGGACGCCGGAACGGAAGTCCTGTCGCAGATTCGTGAAAGATGGGAGTCGGGCAGGTATTCCCGTATGGTATTTACCGGAATGGGCAGTTCGTATTTTCTGTCCTGCTCGGCTGCCGGAATGCTTGCAGCCTGCGGTATGAACGCTTTTGCCGTCAATACCGGTGAACTCCTGCATTACGGCAGGGGAATTTTCGAGGCGGAAGACACCTTTCTTGTGATCATCTCCCAGTCGGGGGAAAGCTACGAGGTGGTGGAACTTCTGAAACGCTGCAGTGCGGGCGCTTTCACTGTGGGGCTTACCAACCATCCCGAAAGCACTCTCGGAGCGGGTTCGGATCTGTGCCTGCTGACCGTAGCAGGGGAGGAGGAGATGACCTCAACCAAGACTTTCATTACGGGCTGGCAGGTCTGCCTGTCGCTTGTAAACATCTTGCTGGGAAAGCCCCTGGACAAGGACTGGGGCGCCGTTTCTGACGCGGTATCAGAGCTGCTCGGCAGCTGCGATACTGAGCGGGCGCTTTCGTTCCTGAAGAGAAAAGGTTTCATCCAGTTATGTGCGCGCGGCCCTCAGATGTGTACAGCCAGCCAGAGCGCACTTATGTTTATGGAAGCGTCCCATACGAGCGCTTCTGCCCTGACGGGAGGGGACTTCCGTCACGGCCCTATGGAGATGGTGGGAGACGGCATCCCTGTCGTTATTTTTTCCCATTCTCTCGCCCCGACACGTGCCCAGATGCTACGTCTCGCGGGGGATGTGGTGCGTTTCGGAGGGAAGGTGATTTTCGTTACGGACGAGCCTGTGCCCGAGAGCGGGTCTCTGACCTGCCTTGTCGCGCCCGCTCCCGACGAGGACATTTTCCCGATTACTTCCGTCGTGCCTGTGCAGCTGTTGGTAAATGACTTTGCAGTTGCAAAGGGCCTCACTCCGGGAGACTTTTCCCATGGAAACAAAATAACCCGGATAGAATAACCCAGGCATGAAAATACTCGCGCTGATTGTTCTTTCTGTTACGGTTCTGCAGGGGCAGTGGAGGCTGAGAAACGCCTCCGAGGAAAAGTGGATGGACGTGAATGTCCCGACCACGGTGCTTGCCGCACATGTGCACGCAGGCTTGCAGCCCGATCCCCGTCTCGGGATGAACCACCGCCTGATTCCCGACATTTCCGAAGCTCCGGAACTTTGGGCCGGGCCTTTCGTCTACAGGACGGAATTCCGGCTGGACGCGGCGCAAAGAGCATCGAAACGGGTTTTTCTGCGCCTTAACGGCATAAATTACCGCGCGGACGTCGTGCTGAACGGAGAGAAAATCGCCGATCGCGACAGCGTGGTCGGAATGTTCCGGCGTTTCACTTTCGACGTCACGGAGCAGATCCGCAGGAAAGGGAACAACGCCCTTGAAATCACCGTATATCAGGTCGATCATCCCGGCAAATGCCTGCCGGGGAAGCAGGAGACGGTCTTCGGCCCCAAAAGGGGGTCGGCAAGGGATATCTGGCGCGACGAGACCCTGAAACTCAGCGGCGGCTGGGACTGCGCACCTGTTGTTCCGGACCGCAACGTGGGACTCACGCAGCCGGTGGAACTTATCTGCACAGGGGACGTCACCCTTGAAGATCCCTTTGTGGAAAGCCGTTTTCCGGACGGGGATACTACCGTAGCCCTGATGAGCCTGAAAACTGTCCTTCGCAACCACTCCGGCCGTCCTGTGGGCGGAATCCTGAATTTCAGGGTGGGGGAGTCGGAGACTTCGCTGAAACTGAAGCTCCTGCCCGGCGACAATGCCGTAGAGATACCTTCGCTGCGCCTTGAAAAGCCTGCACTCTGGTGGCCGAACGGCTACGGGCCGCATCCCCTTTATAAAGTTAACGTAAGTTTCCGCTGCAACGGCGGAGTTTCGGACGAGCGGAACTTTGAAACCGGTATACGCGAAATCCGTTCCGCCGTGGAATATAAGCACGGCGAGCCTGCAAGAGTGTTCTACGTGAACGGACGCAGGATTTTCTGTACCGGAGGCTGGCTGCAGCCCGACATCCTGCTCGAAGATACTGCCGAATCTTTCGAAAGGCAGGCACAGCTGCTCGCCGATGCTGGCTTCAACCTGGTTTCGAGCGAGGATATGCCTGCCCCTCCGCAGCATTTCTACGACGCCCTGAACAGGCACGGGCTTCTCTACTGGCACGTTTTTCACCAGTGCTGGAGGACTTACCCCGGAACTGCGTCCGAGCACAATCCGGATGACCACGAACTCGCGGAAAAGCACGTGCGTGACGAGATTCTGCGCTACCGCAACAACCCTTGCATAGCGGCCTGGGTGGGTGTGGTGGAGGTCATGCCGGATGAAGACCTATACCGCAGGACAAAGGCTGCGGTGGAGGAACTAGACCCCGGCAGAACCTGGATTCCTACGACTTCCGTGGACTGGGACGTGGATGCGCTTACGCCCTGGCTCAAGGCGGAACTTCCGACCGGAACGACCGATGCGGGTGCACCGGACTACGGCTGGGAGCCATCTGAAGTGTATTTCAGAAAGGTGAAGGAGCTCTATCTGCAGACTTTCCGCAATGAACTCGGGATGCCCGCCGTACCGGTGTGGTCGTCCTTGAAAAGGATAATTTCGACGGCGGAAAAATCTTACGACCCTGCCGATCCGCTTTTCCCTTTGGACAAGGAATGGGCGGAGCACGGAGCCTGGGGCGGCAACAATTTCTGCTTCAGGGCTTACGACAATGCAATCCGCACTTTCTATGGAGAACCTGTTTCCGTACGGGATTATGTGCGCAAGGCCCAGATGGTTTCGGCCGAAGGGCTGCGTGCGGTCTGGGAGGCGGCGCGGCACCGGATGTGGGACATTACTTCCGGAGTCATGCTCTGGAAACTGAATTCCTGCTGGGGCGATGTCTGCTGGCAGCTGTATGACTGTTTCCTTGAGCCCAACGCGGCGTATTGGTTCAGTAAAAAGGCTCTTGAACCGCTTCACGTTCAGATGAATGCCGATACGAGGACTCTTGCAGTGGTCAATTCGACGCGCTCCGTCTTTGACGGCAGCGTACGGGTGCGCCTGCTCGGGCTTGACGGCAGCGTCCTGCACGAAGACAGCCGCAAGGTCAGTGTCAATGCAGACTCCTACGGAGAATTTGGAGAGATTCCTGTGCCGAAGCTCCTCGCAGGGGAGTATTTCATACGCCTGGAACTGTACTCCGGAGAGGGAGCATGCGTTTCGGACAACCTGTACTGGCGTTATGCCCAGCACCCCTCCTACTGGTCCCTGATGCACCTTCCGACAGTGGAACTCGGGCGGAACGTGCAGTGGCAGAAGAGCGGAAGTCTTTGGAAAGCGACTGTCACGCTTGAGAACAGGAGCGGAACGGTAAGTTTCTTCCGTCATCTGCAGCTTGCGGATGCAGTTTCGGGAGAAGTCCTGCCATACGCGAAATGGAGCGACAATTTTGTAACTTTGTTCCCCGGGGAGACCCGCGTCCTCGAAGTCGAGGTCGAAAGCGTTTCCGAAAGGGAACCGGTATTGATTATAGAATGAAGAAGTTTAGTATCACATCTCTGATTGCCGGGCTTTTCCTGGCGGCGCTGCCTGCTGCAGCCTCTGACATCGTACTTGAAAACAACAATGTCCGTATGGTCTTCTCCACTTCGGGTGAATTCGCAGTGAAGGAGTATTCCGCGGCGGGAGAAAAGCTGCTTGGCCCGGGCGGCAGTGCCACGCCCCTGTGGATTGCGGATCTGCTCGGTCCCCAGGGCGAGACTCCGAAAATGCAGCCCCGCTGGGGATATTACGACGGAGGACGCCTCTCCGAAGACGGACTGAGCGCTGAATTCCGCTGGAGGCTTGTCATCGCCCGCGAAGCCACATGGCCCGTGCGTGTCAAGGTGAGCCTGCCATCCAAAGACGCCGAACTGCCGCAGTGGTCGTTCGAGGCGGAACTGCCCGAGGGCTGGATCATCACGGATCTGGAGTTCCCGAGACTGAGCGTAAGCCGTCCCGATGGAGTTAAAGGCATCATGACCGTCGGCTATGGAGCGGAGTACGACATCCCGGTGGGGGACAAGATCATGTCCACCTACCCCTCCTGCACCGGTGCGATGGAGATGATTTTAGCACATTCCCCCAAGGGAACGCTCTACTATGCCGCGCTCGACAGGGAGGGCTCGAACAAGATACTTGAAATCAAGGGCGAGGGCAGAAACCTCACTTTCGTACAGAGGATCCCGGCTTCCTACGGCTGGACCTCCGCTGAGGGCAAGTTCGTCCTCCCCTGGGAGACTGTCCTGGGCTACAATCCCGACACCTGGGAGAATACGGTGGTGAAGTGGTACCGTCCCTTCGCCCTGTCCTGCAAGTGGGGAGAGAAGAATATCCGCGACAGGAAAATCGCGAAGTGGGTGCGCAATTCCGACCTGTGGCTTCGTCCCGCCGACGCCAATGCCGCTACGATGCAGGCTGTCCGCGATGCCGCCGCCATGTACGGCAAGGGAATGGGCCTGCACTGGTACTACTGGCACGGGCATCCTTTCGACAGCTACTATCCTGAGTATTTCCCGACACAGCCCGGTTTCAAGGACATGGTCGCCGAAGCGCAGAAACTCGGCTGCTACGTCACGCCTTATATCAACGGCAGGCTCTGGGACCCCGCTACTGACAGTTACAAGGAGCGCCGCGGCGGCGAAGCGTCCTGCCGCCGCAAGGACGGAAGCCTTTATACGGAGATCTACTCCTCGAAGGTGGTCAACACCGTCACCTGCCCGGCATCGCCCATCTGGCAGCAGGTCCTGAAAGAGACCAACGAAAAGATACTGCGCGAACTCGGCACTGACGGAGTCTATATGGACCAGATCGGCGCCGCGGCGAGCGAACCATGCTATGCTGAGAACCATCCTCACGCCAAAGGCGGCGGTTCATGGTGGCCCCAGGCATACAGGTCCCTGCTCGAAGACATGAGACATACCGTCTACACGAAGAACAAGGCTATGACCACGGAGGAGAATGCCGAGTGCTATATCGACCTTTTCGATATGATGCTTGTAGTCAACTCACCGCACAGCGCTTCCGTGAGGATGGTGCCCGTATTCCCCTTAGTCTACTCCGACCGCTGCATCTACAGCGGATTCACCTACATCCCCTGGAAACTCAATGACGGCTCCTTCAACTATCTGACCATGAAGAGCCTGCTCTGGGGCTCGCAGCTAGGATGGGTCGACCCGGTGCGCCTGATGCGCCCCGAAAACCGCAGGGAGGCGGAATTCCTCGGCACGCTCGCGGCTTTCCGCAAGGCCCAGCACGACTGCTTCGAGGGCGGACTCTTCAAGGGTGAGTTCGTTCCCGGAGGGGACAATCCGGAAGTCACCGTCCCGGGCTATCAGAAGACTCCCGTCGTCATGGGCGCGGAGTGGGAGACCGTCAAGGGCGGAAAGGCTTTCTTCATGGTCAATATGAGTTCCTCGGATCACGAGGTCACGGCTCCTGACGGAACAAAGGTTACAGTCAAGGCTTATAATGCAATAAGGTTATGAAGATGAATATTTCGGCGGCACTTCTGCTTTCGGCGTGCCTGTTTCTTTCCTGCGGAGAAAAATCCGGAGGTGACAAGGTGAAAACCGCACTTGCGGCCCCGTCAGGGCTGAAAGTGGAAAGGGTGGGGGAGGAGAACAATGTCATCCTTTCCTGGTCGGACAATTCTGACGGAGAGGAGTCTTTCACGGTTTCTCTCAGAGACCCCGAGAACGTCACGAATACCAAAGAAATCGGCAGCTGCCCTGCCGGAAGCACTTCCTACACAGTTGAGAACGTGCTTACTGCAGGCAAAAGCTGGTATCTCGGCGTGCGTGCGGACGCTTCCGACAAGGCATATTCGTCCAAGACGGAGTGGGTGATGTATTATCTTGAGGACCTCTCCGGACGCCCCGGCGTGGAGCTTCGCAGCGAATTTACTGCGACCTCGGCATGCGTGGCACTGAATTACGGCTTCGTGAATACGGACGGAGTCAAAAAACAGGAATGGGGGCTCTGCTGGAGCGCGGACGGGACTCCTACGGTCGAGGGGGCTCATGCAAGAGGTCCGGAAGTCCCTGCCGACGGCTCTGACATCATGCAGGTCATTCCCAACGTCACTATGGAATATGGAAAGGACTATCGGGTCCGTGCATATCTGACCATTTCTTCGGGCACGTATTACAGCGGTGAAGTCACCGTGCGCCTTGCCGAAGAACCAGCTGAAATCAAACTGGACTGGGTAAGACAGGACTGCAAGTCCCTCCCCGACGGGGTTGAGCTGTACAAGACCACGAGCGCTCTCGAGGGCCATTCGTTCCAGGCCTGGTACGCCGTTGCCGACCCTGCGAAAGTCAGTTTCAAGGTCAATGTCCCTTCATCGGCCCAGACTGTCGATGCCCAGTTTACGGACGACTGCCTTGTGCTCGTCAACGGAGGCTATTTCTATAACGGCAGGCACACGGGCCTTGCGGTTATCGGCGGCACTCCGCAGGGGACGGTACCTTCGGTAAGAGGCTCCCTGCGCACTTCCGACCCCGAATATAACGTCATGTACAACGTCACGAGAGGGGCTTTCGGCGTGGATGCGGACGGTAAACCCGCAGTTTACTGGGCAGGAACGGTTTCGGCCGGAAGCCCGCTGTATTTCGATGCGCCGATGGCATCGCTTCGCGGCGAGGCCCGCTATCCGGAAGTCAGCACCACCTGTCCCGAACCGGCTGCCTCCTGGAAACCGGCGTACGCCCTGAGCGCGGGTCCGGTCCTGCTGAAGAACGGCCGCTGCCCTCTGGACTTCGTCGAGACGGCTAAAGGCAGAGAGTATTATCTGTCGAATTACGAAATCATTCCCTACGACATCTACGGCACCTCCGTTTCTCCCGACCGTACTGCTGCCGGCTATACCGCTGACGGAAAGATTGTTCTCTTCGTCTGCGACGGACGAGTGAGCATCAGCGGCGGCGCGACCCTGACCCAGCTTGCGAGAATCCTTAGGGGAATAGGCTGCGTCGAGGCGGTGAACTTCGACGGCGGCGGTTCCACCTCGATGGTCGTAAAGGGCGAGGGTCATGTGAATGACCTGACGCACAGCCAGACCCCTGCAAACAGGCCGGTGGTCTCCACTATTGGATTTTATAAAAAGTGATATTTCAGTTAGTTAGTATGAAAAGAATATTGAGTATGTTCGCTGCCGCGGCGGTTCTGCTTTTCTGCCTTCCCGCCTGCGACACTTCCGCCTCAAAGAACAACCCTGAAGACTGGGACAAGTATTACCCCGGAGGGGAAAACCCGGACGACCCGGACACTCCGGACAACCCTGACAATCCGGGAGACAACGATGATCCCGACTACCCCGACCGCAAGGAACTGGTAGGAGCTACGGATATGGTGCTCATTTACGGAGGCAGTTC
>Ga0129311_1001681_pt1 | contig 15146 bp, 17 predicted proteins | sample Go1ome_FD_94435 | JGI IMG/M metagenome (GOLD analysis project Ga0129311, IMG submission 94435) | Western lowland gorrila individual fecal microbial communities from Wisconsin, USA - Go1022B metagenome | ecosystem: Host-associated > Mammals > Digestive system > Large intestine > Fecal | place... | reverse complement strand
CTCTGTGGCCATGTAGTCAAGTATGTATTCCGGCATATGATCGATGTCTGAATACAGCAGCAACTTCTTTGCATTTTCAAGCATCGCACCTGCTGCCCGCTTGATAGCGTATGAGATCGCGATGACATCCGGGTCACTCTTAAATGGTTCTGGAAGCAGATCTATGATTTCTCCATCGTATAGACTGATCATTAATCGTCCTCCATTCCTCCGTAGACAATGTTTACGGTCCCTGGTATTGCGACCGCGTCCGCTGCGATCTTCTCAAACACTGGTCTTCGGTACTCTACCCGCTTCGCGCCTGCTGCGACGATACGCTTCGTCAGCTCGTTCGGGTTCAGGTCCCTGCCGATCTTCGACCGCTGCCACAGCTTGTAATCCTCGATTGCTGCGCTCACTTCCTTCTGGATCGTCTCGGCCTTCACCTTGTCCGACAGATTGATGTAGTATGTGAGGTCAATCGCATATGTCTTCTGCGTCGGTGCCACCGTCTCGACCTCATCCGTCAGCATCTTCTTCGTTTTATCCATCACGAAATTCTTTAGTTCTTTCAGATACTCCTCGCCCGGGATAGTCCCGCCCGTGAGGAGAACTGCAATGTGCACGATTCTAGGTGATGGCGATGTTACGAGGACGTCCTCCACCGTCGGATCAAACGCTCTTACGATGTATTCGTAGGCTCCGGTCGTTCCTCCGGTCGTGAATCCGTCCGGTGCTGCATAAATTCGTGCTCTCAGGTCGTCGTCTGATTCCTGGTCGCGACCACCTTCCGGCGCTGTCGTATTCCAAACGAGGTCGATAAATGGGACAGGGTCCACCATGACGTTCAGTTCGCCGACTGCATAATCGTTTCCTATTGTTCCAGTCGTCGTGCATGTCGCTGTGACGTCAATATAGTTCTTCCCGATCGGAATCTCCGCGTACTCATCCGTCGCGAAATATATAGAATCTCCAGATGTCACTCTGGACCCTGCCGGAATCGGCGTGACCGATGTTCTTACTGAGTCCATCTTGAAGCGTACGGTTGTCGTTGCTCCGGACGCTCCTTCGCGCGTGGTCTTCTTCATCGCTCCGAGATTCTCGAGGAATTTTCCTGGCGCGTATTTGAGCAGTCCATTTTTACCCGCCGTGTCCACGTACATGTATCCCTGGAATATATAATTTGCTGCTGTGGACAAGATCAATCTCCGGTCGTCGGCGCGACCGAGAGATATGTCTTTGCCCGTCACCTCTTTTCGCTTCTCTTTAAACCACTGAATCATGTTTGACTCGAGCTGTTCCTGTGTGATGTTGTCGATAAACGAAATATCTGGATAATTCAGAATTGAATTGATATCTGCCATTATTCGTTCTCCTCCTCCGATTCGCCCGACTCGGCCATCTCGACCTGAATGGATGCGGAGGTGCTTCCGTTTTCACTGTGTGTGAACTGTACATCCGTCACCCGCACTCTCGGCTCATACTCCTCGACTTTCTCCATCAGCTCTGTCGCGTAGTCATTCTCTATATCCTCCGGCACTGACGACAGCGAAGCCCATCTCAGCCCAAGCCCTCTATTCAGCGGAATCGACCCTTCTGGAATCGACAGAATATTTTCGAGACACCTGATGGCATCCGTCATCTCTTCTGATTTGTCATCTGTTGCAAAACTGAACTGCATGTCGCCTCCTTAGTCGCACTCCATCATCGTCACATCAATCTTCATCGAGTAGATCTCGCCCTTTTTAAGCACTACATCGTAGCCCGCCGACATGCCGGTGATGATTGCCTGATTCAGTATTCGCTTGCCGCCTACGACAAGCGGATAGTGGCTCCCCTGCCGTGCTCTGATCAGCAGAGTTTCCTCTACTTTCCTCGGCCTGTGACACAACAGTGCATTCAGTTCGATCGTGAATGTCACTGTTTCGAGGTCCGGTCCTATGAATTCGAGCTTCGGTTTCCTCCCGCCGAGTACTTTATGCTTCTGTATGTTTGCCGAGAACGAATGCTTCATCCCGTCGAATGTCAGTATTCGCTCATCGCTCGTCTGAAATCTGATTCCAGATCCCCAGTTTCCAATCGTCATCCGTCACCTCATGAAACCTTGTTTTTGATTCTGATGAGATCTTCCAGCGTGATCGATCCGGCCGCACCAGACAGTGTGATGCCACCGCCCTGTGCTGCGATCGACGCGCCTCCATCCACTATTTTCCCGATGATCACGCCGGCCTCGCCACCATTCGAAAGGTGTAGAACGAGCACCTGATCGTCCTTTGCAAGTGTTTGCTTGCACCCGAACGGCGAGAATATCTTCATCTTCTGCGTGACCATCCCGCTCCGATCCGGATAGTAGATGGACGCTGTCCCGGACCCTGCATCGAACGAGGAGACGAAACCGATTCTCACGTCCTGCCTGCTTCCCATATCTGTTCTCCTATAGTCTGTCGAAAATCTTGTACCCTTTGACGGTCATTTTGTGGCCGGATCCACCGTTCACCGAATGTGTCACGCTGGTACAGAAATACTTTCCATCCATTCTCCCCATCCCGGAAATCATAAAGTTGTCCGTCGCATACAACTCCGCGTCGCAATTCCCGATGGTTGTAAATTCGATGGTCACGGCCTTTTCGTTCTCCTCGTTTACCTTCGCTGCGGCTTTACGCATTGCCTCTGCTTCATTCTCACAGTGCTCATTGATCTGCATGATACGCGGTCCGGTTCCTACCAGCACGCTGATCATCTTCTTCTCAGCTGCCGCGTTCACCTTTCCTACGTTGTAGGAATTCGGATTGCGCGCCTCGATGGCTGTATTGTTCGCTTTGGTGGCCTTTGCCGCTGCCTTGCCCGCTTTCGTCTTTTTAGCCGTGTTCTTCTTCGCATCCGTGTTCGTGTACTGGACCGTCGCACCGGTATAGGTCCCGACGAGCGTACTGTTCCACGAGTACGATTCCATATCGTCTATCGTGAATTCTGCCTTGCACCCTCTGGCCTCGTAGATCTTCTTATCGAAAATCACGAATCCGACCTTGTAGATTTTCAGAAACATTCCCTCGTGCTTACAGAGATCGTACAGAAACTCGCTGTCCGTCTGATCTGCCTGTTCGACGACCTCAATCACCGGCTCTGCGCCATAATAAAAAAGATTCGTCATCCCGTACTCGGCCATCTTCTCCTGCGCGATCTGCTTCAGTGTTACGTTATTCCAAACCTTCGACCGCTTCGTCGATGTGAAATCAGAGGATGCCGGAATCGATATCCCCTTCACCACGCAAACGCTCGGTGGGCCTGAAAACGTGATGTCGTCGACCGTGAAGTTTCCGGCATGATAGTTCGAGAATGTCTCCGGGGAATCCCAGTACGCAAATGTTAGTGCAACCTCCAGATTGTGTTCTTTCTCAATCGCCGTACTCATCGCCATCCAGCTTGCTGCGGATCCAGCGAATGTTATCGTGATCTCATCTGACTTGCCCTGGTCATTATCTGTATATTCGATGCTCTCTGCCCGCTCTGTCAGGCCAACCTCTTTTCCGTCGTAATAGATGAGCGGGACGATCTTTCTTGCGTTAGCCATTGAGTACCGTCCTCCAGTCCGGGAAATCCGACTCGACGTCGACCGTCTCGAACGTCTCCCGCGCAGGCACCGTGACTTCGATGCCTGCCGGAAAGACGAGATAGTCAATCAGCTGACGGTTCGCATCCATGATCTTGTCACACAGATGCTCATCTCCGTAATACTGATATGCGATTTTATCGAACGTATCTCCGGCGATCGTGATGTGCTTCTGTACCTTTGATGTCATGCTGCCTCCCTTAATAGCTCAGCCTTACGCTGTCTCTCATATATCTGCTCATATACTGTTTGAACTGCGAATACGATTCGGAAGCTACCTTTCTCAGATCACTCTCGTTTGCGGATCCGCTGATATTAAATACCGGCGCATACGTTACCGTCTGCCCTCCGGCAATTCCGGTATTACCTGCTGCAGTCAGCTCTGCGCCCACCTGGTTATAGAGGTCTGCTGCGCGCTGGCTCCGGTTGATCGGGATGATTCCTTCTGAATCGCCTCCCTCTCCTACCCACGAGAGCGTCGGTGTCCGCACGATCGAGCCTGCTGCATTCTTCTTCGGATAAACAATCGACGGAGCGAATCCGCCGCCCATCTGCGAAAAGCGCGTGCTGATGTTCACATTCATGATCGCATCTACATCAATCGGATTTTTGAAATTGCTTTTCGCGCGCGCCTCTGCCTCCTCATAGACCGCATCGACGCCGGCGTCAACCTTCGCCTTGTTGCCTTCGATCGACTTGCTCAGCTCTTCCGGAAGCTCTGTGCCCTTATCTCTCAGTGACGCAAGCGCTGCATCGTACTGCGGATTCTCTGCTGCTGCCTTCCCGAGGACCTCAAACATGGCGTCCATGTTTCCACTGAGTGCCTCGAGATTTGTCACGTTATCGAGCGCCTTCTGCAGCGATTCCGGAATCTCCTGTCCGGCATCCCGCAGCTCCTGCGCCTTTTCCTTCATCGCGTCGATCTGAGGCTGTATCTTCTCCAACAGCCCGCTGATCGCATCCTGCGTTGACGAATCCACATCGAACTGTCCGAGCAGACTTGATCCATCAAGCGCATCTCCGAGTCCGTTCGCACCGCCCTGCATCTTCTGGATAGCTTCCTGCAGAATCGTCGGTGCTTTCTCTGCAAACGCGTCGATTTCGGACCGATATGACGCCTCAATGGTGTCCATCGAATAGTTAAAGCCCTTTTCACTGAGCGCGTCGAGATTCGACTGCAGCTGCGCATCGAGGCTTTCCTTCAGCGAGTCATACGAGTCCTGTGTGATCTCACCTCTGTTCAGCTTGATGTTCAGCGCGCCCAGCTGGTACTCATACGCCGAATTGTAGTTATCCGTCTGCTCGTTGATCTGATCCTGGATTTCTCTCTGCAGATTCTCGAACGACTCGCTTGTCAGCGCTTCACCCGAGTATTTCAGCTCGATCCGCTGCAGTTTCGCTTCCGACTGCGCCTGCGCCACCTCGTTCGTGATTGTGGCCAGCTTCTCCTGGAGCTCCTGAATCATCTTCGCCTCATCGACGTCAATGATTCCGTCCTCCATGGCATCACTGTAGACCTTACCGAGCTGGCTTCCGAGTTCGGTCACTTCTCCGTTCATGCTGTCGTACAGGTCGTCAAGCTCCGAGATCAGCGCGTTACCCTTCTCACTGTTCTCTCCGAACATTGCAGTCACAGAGATATGTGCCGTGTACTTCGCCTGTTCGACCGCCTGCAGGCTCTCTTCGACCATTGAATCGATGCTCGCTTTTAGATCCGCAGAATCGGCCTCGCTCAGCGAGGACCCTGTTTCGATCTTCCATGTCAAGCGTGAGATCTTCTTATTCGCGTCCTCGACGGACTGTGCGATCTTGTCGACCTTTGACATACCCTCGACGGACGCGCTCAGTTTCCCGATCGTGTCCTTCCCGAGGATGTCCTGCGCCGCTTCCTGAAGATCTTCGAGTGACAGCGTCATATTCCCGAAGTGCTTCTCGAGGTTTGCCTCCTTCGCCTTCTTCGCGGCCAGCTTTTCCTGTGTCGCTATACCGGCGATTGCTCCTCCGAGCAATGCGACGCCTCCGATGGCTGCTGTCACCGGGTTTGACGCCATCGCCGTGATGAATCCCGATATCGCCGTGAATCCGCTCTGCGCTTCCTTCCCGACCTTTAGTGCCGTCACTGCGGTCGCGATGCCCATGATGATGCCGGCAGTCTTGTCTCCATTTTCAAGCAGCCACTTTCCTGTTGCGATCAGCGGGTCCGTGAACTCGGTCAATGCGTCCTTCCCGTCCAGAAGCTCTCTCCGCACGGTTGGAATGGCCTCTTCGAGATATTCCGTTGACAGGTCGCCGAATTTGTAGAACCACTGTGTGCCCTCCTGGACCGCTTCTCTCAGCGGTGTTTTGAACAGGTCATAGAGCCTGATGGCGTCGTCTTCCATCGCCGATCTCGCTTTAGCAAAGTCGCCCTGTAGATTGTCCATCTTCGTTTCAGCCATCGTCTCCATCGCGCCATTGCAGTTCTCGAGCGATGCAGCCAGTGAGTCCCACTCGGTCGTTCCGTCCTGGAGTGTCGTCGTGAGACCCTGGAGTATGTTATTGAGGTCAGCTGTGTGTTCCTTACCGCCGATCGTGGCGATGGTCACCTGCCTCTCCTCGTCCGTCATGTTCGCGAGCTTATCGTTCAGCTCTGTGAATGTCTGCTTCAAGCCCTTGAAGGTGCCGTCACTGTTAAACGCTGATAGGCCAAGTTCGGCCATCTTCTTTCCGGCCTTGCCGGTGCCGGTCGTCATGTTCGCGATGACTGCATTCAGCGCGTTACCGGCCTCTGAGCCCTTGACGCCTCGATTCGCCATGACGCCGAGCACGGTCGCTGTATCCTCGACCGGTGCCTTCAGGTTTCTCATGGTACCGCCGACGCCGATCATGGCGTCCATGAACTGTTCGGCGGTCTGGTTTGATTTATTGTTTGCGGTTGCAGCGATGTCGAGATAGTTCGAAAGCCCATCGATCTCGACGCCTGCTGCTGCCATGGAATCCGTCACGAGGTCGGATGTCCTCGCGAGGTCGAGCCCTGACGCCTCTGACAGTCTCAGGACGGACGGCAATGCCTTAATTGAGTCATTCACCGACCATCCTGCGAGTGCCATGTATTCGAGTGCATTTGCGGATTCGCTAGCTGTCTTTGATGTCTCACGGCCCATCTCCATCGCAGCCTTCTTCGCCGCTGCGTACTCTTCCTGTGACGCGCCTGCTGTCGCTGCCCAGGAAGACATTGCGGACTCGAAATCGGATCCAATGGTGATGGATGCAGTTCCCAGCGCCGCCGCGGCTCCTGCCGCCACCTTCATTGCGTCGGTGGCGACGCCCGCTGCTTTCGTGAGTCCTCCCCACATGGAATCGATGCCCGGAGACGCCTTTGCGAATGCTTCGGAAGTGGACACGGCGGTTCCTTTGACTTCTCCGGATGCCTTCGCTGCGGCCCGTGCAATCTCTCTCATCTGCTTCTTTGTCAGATTCGTCGCCTGTCCTAACGACTGGTCCACCATTCCGACAATCTGCAATGCTAATTGATATTTACTGCTGGCCATCTGCGTCTCCTTACATCATTTCTTCTTGCTTGCGTTCAGAATCTCTTCTGTTACTCTGTCCAGTTCATCGATCGGCAGCTCGTAGAGAAACTGCATCGATGTCCCTGTTCTCAAGGAGATTGTCACGATCACCCTCCGAATCGAGTCGATTGATTCTGGAGTTAGACCGTGACGTAGAAAAAAGTTACTACGTACTCCTTCAGTCTGATGGAATCCCGTGCGCTCATCCGGTCGCAGAAGTCCCATGGCTTCTTCGCGCACCGCGCAGCCACGAGCATTGCATACTGCCTCGTGAGCTCTGTACGGGTCCCTGTGAAGCCTCTTCTCGTCATTTCTCTATCTATGTCAACAAGATCATGCGCATTCAGATCCAGAAGCCCGGATAAATCGAGCTCCGTGATCTCCTCACCGTCGTACCTGAACGACTGGTTCAGCTTGAACGTCATCATCTCTTCAATCTTCTGATCTTCAGTTTTTTCTTCTGCCGGGACCGTCTTCTCGACAGCCCCGGCCTCAGCATTTTCAACAACCTTTTTATTCATAACCATTCACCTTTACCTTTTAGCAGAGCCGGCGTACTTCCTCGAGGAGGTCTTCACCGTTGATCTTGCAGATGTTGTTCAGTTTGTCGATCTCAACGATCTTCTCACCGGCAATCTCTATGAGCACATAGGTTACCTCGATGGTTACGGATGACCCCATCGGGTTTGCCGTCTGCACGGAGCCGGGCTTCGATCCGACGCAACGACCGCCGAAAACAATACGAAGTCCGCAGAACTTCGATACACCGGTCGATTTGTCGGTGAGCTGGATCGCGCCTCTCACGTTCAGTCTGACAACCTTCATCGGGTTCATGCAGTCCGCCATGTCCTTATACATGATGCGGAACGGAATCACCTGCTGGATCGAGTCGTACTGACCGATGACCGGCGTATTGTACTTGCCGGCGATGCCTGCGCCGCTGATCTCGGCGGTGAGGTTGTTTAAATCCGCGAGAGACATCTCTCCGGTCACGCCGGCGAGATCATCGCCATCGCCGTTGTAAACATTAAAATTATTGATGATCTCCGGGATATCTTTAGCAGTGATAGTTTTATTCATCTTCATTCACCTCCTAATGCTGTCTGAAGAATGGTCGGGTCGAACTCAATCGCGTTCTCGATCCACTCTGCCGGTGTCCAGAATGCAATCTTCGTCGAGAAGTGAATCTCTCCGTTGAGGATCGATGTAACAGGGTTGTCCGCCTCGTTGAAGGTGATCACGCCGCCGGCGATCGCTCCGGTCGCTGTGAGTGAGTTCAGGTAGATGTTCTCGCTGTCCACGAGGGCCTCGATCAGACGATACGATGCCGGATCGTCGACCTTGCTCTTATATGTCAGAATGAAGTGGTTTCTGTACCAGCTCATCATTCTTCTACATGCGATCCAGCGGTCCTTCGGGTCTGTGGTGCCTGGATATGCAGAGGTGTTGTTGCCCCAGCTCTTCCATCCCTGGTCGTTGATTGCAGTCACGATGCCGTAGCTGTTCACGAGGGCTGCCTGTGCGTTATCCAGGATGACCTCTGTGCCATCTGCGAGCACTGCAGCGGACATGTTAATGATCTCGTTTGACGGAGACTTGTACGGCACATCCCCGTGCTGCGCGTCGGTATACGCGGTCATCGCCGCCCATACTGCAGAATAGCAGTAGATCTTCTTCCCGAGCTTCACCTTCGGCCATACGAGAATTGCGTGCGGATCAGACACAGCGAGTACCGCCTTCGCCTCGAGCAGCTTCGTATAGACCTTCGTTCCGGTCGCTGAAGAGTCCATATCGATGACACATTCGCAGGTGAAGAGGTCGTTGATGTTCTGCGTCTTCGAACGGAGCACCGCAGCCACGCTTGCATCCTGAGACCATCCCGGTGCGAGGATGAGGCCCGGTGTGAGTCCGAACTTCGGGTATATCTGCCGGATAACCTCTGCACCGGTCTCTGCGCCTGTTGCCGCATCCACGCCACCGATCACATCCTTCGCGGTCACGGCGGTCGGATCCAGCTGGTTGCCGGTTACCTTCACGCCGGTGACGGTCTTCGTGGTCGTATTCGAGATGAGCGTTACAGTCACGTAACCGTCATCATCGAAAGCGAGCTCGTAATCGGTGCCCTTTGTGAGCTTCTTCGCATCCTGATCGGTTACGGCGATTGAATCGAGCAGGAGTCCTGTCTCCTTGATGGTGGCCACACCAGCCTCTACGGTCGCCGCTTCTGTGGCTGTGTAGGTCTTCTTGTGTTTCTTCGGATCCAGTACATTGATAAAAATGACCGGAGCTACCGCGAACACTCTGAATGATGCATCCATTGACTGGCAGAGCGTATACTTGTCGAAATCATCGCTATATCCGAGGGCGGCCACCGCCTCCTTAAACGAATATGCGATGATCGGCGTATTGACTGCTGCCGCCGGATTCTCCGCCATATTGATCGGCGCTGTACCGATGACGACCTGGAGACCCGCGGTGCCGTTTACCGGCGCTGTCAGCTGTGTATCGATCTCTCTTGTGGAAATCTTGTGATTATACAAAGCCATGTTTTAATCCTCCTTGATTGTATTTTTCACTTACAACTTCAAACATTTTTGCTCTCGCGGTTCTGCTGTCCGCGAGTTCCGTCTGAGCCCGTGCGAGCTCCGACAGCGAAACGACCAGGTTCCTGATCGCCGGAGTTTCGTCCATCGCCTTCTTCAAGACTTCTGTCAGGCCGTTACTGAAGACGGTCCCCTGCGACACTCCTATAATTGACGGCCCGATATAGACCTTTATCTCATCTGCCCAGCCCGTTGACTGCTCTGCTGCAGCTGCGACCGGCTCATCCTTTTCCCTGATACTCATATGAACTGTCCTCCGCTTTCTCTCTGTATACCCGGATAGCTGAACGTCATCGTGAGCGCGCCGAAGTAGTACGGATAGGTGTCCTCGTCCTGATGCCCAAACTTGAAATCGCACTGGCACGTATACTGACTCGCGAGAAGCGGATCCTTCGCGAAACGCTCGATAGCCTTCCAGATCAGATTCTCTATGTCGTAGTGCCCCTGATTATTCGGATCGTCATCGAACACTCCGAATACAAGCTCCATCAGCACTTCGACATTCGCGTTCGGTCCCTGAATCTCGCCACTGTCGACTTTCACGACGCACCACGGGCACCGGAATATGGCTTCCTCGTACTCTCCCTCGTCGTAAGCGATCGACGCCTCTGCATCGAAGTTCGTATCGTCTCTTGACGGTACCGGAAGCGCCTGCTCGTAAACCTGGAGCTTTACCCGCTCATCTGAGCGTGGCTTCTTGAATGCCATCCCATCCGTGATCTTCTCGATCTCTTCTTTCAATGCCTTCTGCAGGAAGAGCGGCACCCGCCCTCGTGTGTTCACATTCATTTATCGCCCTCCGAGCGCCTTTGCGAGCGCTGCCTGTACCTGTTCATTCAGCTTCTCCCCGATTCTCGGTTCGATCTCTGGATAGACCTTCTCGTTACGGACCATCGCTCTATCTGTAGAGCCCAGGATCTGAACCAGCTTATCTTTTCCGTTTGCGGTCGCCTTCCCCGATCTGTAGAACATGCCGGTTCTACCGGACCCCATCGTCGCGATAAACGCATTCTTATAGGTCGTCATGCTTCCAGAACGCCACTGCGTCGACTGAACCCGGTACTTCTTCTGCTGTCCCAGCATCCTCCATGCGTTTCCGATCCGGCGCGGCCGGACGTCGCTCTTCAGGAACTTCGTCGGCGTCGCCTTCGGTCTCGCCCGGAACTTCATGATGCTCGGAACGCGCTGCTGGTTACCGAAATCGACCTCAGCGCCCAGGCTCGACACCGTGGCCTTTTTGATCACAGCCCTCTTATAGATTCCGCTCGTCGCGTATACCGACTCAGCCTTATTGGACAGCTCGCGCTTCGCGAACTGCGCCGTATCGTTTACGGCCTTCTTGAAAACCTGCTCCGCAGATTTTCCTTCGACGGCATTCATCGCTTTGATGACTCTGTTCACATCGTCGGCGTTCAGATTGAACTTGATGTCTATGCTCATGATGAAATCGCTCCTAATGTGATCGAGTACACGCCCCCCTCGTCGACTGCATCCGATATCCGGTACTTCTTACCATCGAAATCGAGCATGCGCCCGATAGCGGGCAGTCTTCCGAACTCAGATCTCGAAACGTAAAAGAGGAGCTGCCGCTGGAATACTCCATCGATGCGCCCCCCTTCTGCCTGCTTCTTCGACCGGTTGATGATCTCGAGATTGTCCACGATGACATTCATAGACTTTCCGTCGACCTCGTGCCGCTCTCCGAACTCATTCGGATTCATGAACACGTTCCCGATATCCTTGAATAGCTGTTCCTTGAATCCCATTACTTTCTTTTCCTCACTGGATTATCCGGAATCCGTCCGATCAGGTTCTCATCTGATTCGAGATTTCCTCTCGCGATGCCTGTGCGCCCTGCTCTCGCAGATGCCCGCTTCGCTTTCGGTCTCTCCTTTACGGCTTCCGTTTCATACGCGGATCCGCATTCGATCCACGTGTTTTTTTCTTCAGCGTCTTCCGGGAGACAGTCCCCCGGAAGATACTGATGGTTATGAAAAAAGATGGTTGATTTCGCTACCAGCATGGTCTATCAGCCGATCTTGATAGCGACTGTGCTATCGCCCGCCACTGCAGGAACTGCTACGTAACCGGCAGGTGTGGTTGATCCACCCTTCGTCGCGGTAACGCCTGTACCGTTCCAGTAGACGTCCGTTCCGAGTGCTGCTTCACCGGAATCAGCGTACGGAACGATGAAAACGCCCTCTACCTCGACGGCACCGGTCTCACCGGCTGGGATATCCGCACCAGCGACGCCGATTCTCGCGCCTACGGTGACGATGTCACCCGCCTTGATCAGCGCGTCTGTGCTGTTCTTATAATCGAGAGCCTCGCCTCTCTGAAGATATGTTGCTGTCATAATGTCTCCTTTCCGGCATCATCAAATAGTGAGCTTCGTGCCCGGGTTCTTCACGATACCACGGAAGTCACGTACCCAGATGCCTGCATCGATGTACACATCCCAGACGAATCCGAGTGTGCCTGCTGCCTCCATACGTCTCACGGTCGGATCCTTCTTACCGTTCAGGTAATCGACGCCGATCGACGGTGCGCTCATCGGGTCAGCAACGATGAACCACGGAATGTTGCCCGTGCCGGCCATGGAATTGAGATACGGGGACTCGATCACATCGAGCGGGTAGCTCAGGTTCGCAAGCGCGTTCTTGTCGTTGTTGTTGGTGCCCGGCACCTGTGCAGAGTGCAGGATCGTATAGAGATCGAAGCCGTAGCCTATCGGCACGATGATGTGTCTCGGTGTCACATAGATCGGCTCACCGAACTGATCCTTCTGCAGCTGCATGGTGAGGATCATCTTCTGGATGGATGCCACGGTCGGTGCTGTTCCGGACGCAATCACGTTGCTGTGGTCCGCATGGAACAGGGTCTTGCCATCGAAGATCTTCTCGTTGTCCATGATCGTCTTGTAAACGAGCTTGTCGATGGTCTTCTTCGCTTTTACCGCATAGAGACCTGGCATGCGCGTTACGAGGCCGATGTCGTCGTTGATGAACGCCTGACGCGTCAGGCTGAACTGACGACCATAGGTCTTCAGCTTCGATGTCGGCAGAAGCTCAGTCTCCGGCAGGGAGTTCTTCAGCTCACCGTTCTCCGGGACCTCCTCGAAATCGCCGACGCTGTTGATCACGTACTCGTGATCCTTAGACTCCTTGAAGTCACTCTTCGAGCCCTCGGTTACCCACAGCTGGAATGTGGTCGGCGCGTGCTGGTACATCTCTACTACGACCTTGTTCACTGCCGCATCCAGGATCGCCGGGAATGCTGCTGTCGGGTTGTACGCCTGTCTTGTCAGTGCGTCGAAAACTTCATCCGAAGACATGCCGCGGACTCTCGTCGCATCCTCACCGGCTCTGATAAGGCACTCCTGTCCAAGCGCACGGAGATTCATGTTTCTGAAGGACTCAGCGCCCTCTGCTGCATGCTCTACCGTTGCACCGGATCTTAATACGATACCGTCTGCAGCTGCTGCACGGAACTTATCCCCCTCGTCCTGGGTCACTCTTGCGCCCATCGGTGCGTGCGTCCGTCTCATATTCTCGATGACGGCTGCTCTCACCTGCTCGATGGAGGAGCCGTCGTTGATGTACTGCGTCGGATCCATGTCGAACTCTCTGCAAAGTGCAGTTACCTGCGCTACTCTGCTGCGCTCGTTCTCGACGGCTCTCTGTGCCGCCTGTGCACCCTCATTCTCGGTGCCCAGGCCTCTCTGCGCGCCGCCCTGGGGCGGATTTGTGTCCGGCTCGAGTGCATCGATCTGTCTCTGCAGACCATCGAACTCGGACTGCTCCTCTGGTGTCAGATCTCTCTCCTCAGCCTGTGCTGCGTCGATAATCTCCTGCTGTCTTGCCAGCATCTGTTCTCTGTTCATTTCCTACCTCCATTGTTTAAAATGTTTTTGTTGTATTGAAGCTGTCGGCTGAAGAAACCGATCGACCTTCCCGTGTTTTCATGTTCCTCTGCGGAACGTCCTACGCCGACGGTGTAATCCGCCGGTACGGATACGATAGATATCTCGTATGGCGTCCATCTCTTCGCGATGGAAACCGGACCTGTAAATCTTCCGTCGCTGGATTTCTTGTTGGTCGCGACTTCCTCCCAGCATTCCACCTGGTATCCGACAGAGACGCCCTTCAGCGATCCGCCGATCACCTTCTTGAAAATCACATCGGATTCCTCGTCCTCATCGAACTGCACGGTCGCCACGCCTCTGTTCCCCTCGACGGAGCAGGTCAGCACCTTGCCGATCACCTTGTCTCTGTTGTGGTTGAAGAGCATGCAGCCGATTTCCTGCAGCCTTACCAGATCCACACAGCCTTCTGAATGGTCGAGGATCTCCGTCCCCCACCAGCGGTTATATGGTTCCTCTGAGCTGAATGAGAGCTCTGCAGTCCTCTTCTCTTCGTCGATCTGCCGTGTCTGCATCGCAAACGTTCTTTCGAGCCGTCCACCCATTTCGCGCTTTTTATTTCGTGTTTCCACTGATCATCCCTCCTACTATGACGCCCTTCCCCGCTGCATATTCCTGAATCTCGGCCATCTCGTCGATCTGTTCCCTCCAGTCGCGGCCATGTTCGGCGGCGAGCTCGGCGAATGTCTTCTCTCCAGTCTGCAGCGCGGTCTTGTTGGCGTTTGCTTCCTTTGCCGGATCAATCCACTTCTTCGGTGCCTTGATCCACTTGTGCTCGAAATAGGTTTCCTTCTCGGTCCAGAAGTTCCTGATCTGCACTGCACCGGACAGCACGCACGAGATCACGAATGTCTCGTAGATCTCATCGAGCGCATCTATCAGCATCTCAACGTCTTCCTGGTAGGTCATCTCGTCCTCGATGACGCCCTGGCGTGCAGATGAGTAATTCGATTCGGACATGTCCCTTGAAACCGTCTCATAGGACAGTCCCTGGCCGGATCCGGTCATCCGCATCTGCTGCTTGATAAACTGCGTCGCATCTGTCGCAGCGCCAGCAGGGATGACGGTCTGTACCTCATCTCCCGGATTCAGGTACTGGATCATGCCAGGCGTCAGCATCTTGCCCTGATACCGCTCACCGTTTCCGCCGTCCGCGAGGTTCGAACGCCCCAGCGACGGCGGGAGCGCCCGCTTGATGAATACTGACAGACATGCCAGCACTCGTTCTTTCACCGATACGGACTGAATAAACTCGTTGATGTCGCGGATCCGCGTGATGGTCGGCGACATGTCGGACATCTCTCTGATCTGCGACGGTCTGCGCTTTGAGTACATGAAGATAACATCCTTCGCGTCGACGCGTTCCGTGTTCTCCACGGTGTAGCCATCTGTCGAGTATCTCCGGAAGAAATAGGCGACCGGCTTATTCCAGGCATTGTATTCGATACCTCCGACCACCTTGTTTCCCTTCTGGCCCGGCG
>Ga0129311_1001680_pt1 | contig 15149 bp, 13 predicted proteins | sample Go1ome_FD_94435 | JGI IMG/M metagenome (GOLD analysis project Ga0129311, IMG submission 94435) | Western lowland gorrila individual fecal microbial communities from Wisconsin, USA - Go1022B metagenome | ecosystem: Host-associated > Mammals > Digestive system > Large intestine > Fecal | place... | reverse complement strand
CTGTCCTCGCTTGGCTAAAACTCCAAAATATTATGCACAGTGAAACAGAGTAAAATGCTCTGTTTCACTGCTTTTTATGAAGGTGCTATACATAATTGATTTCTGTTCATAACGTTCCTTATGCACTTCAACACATAAACGACATTTTCCCAGATCCCGAATCTCGGCCGAATATGGACTCCTGTCCTTCCAGATTTTCTGTCTGCATCTCGCATCTCCTGAATGATCCGTATTTGTTCCATAAAAAGGCCGGAACGCGCACCGTTCAATCCGGCGCGCATTCCGGCCACACTGAGTCCTGGCACGGGCTGCCCCCGCAGATGATGTCCACAGGCGGCAGATACGCGCCGTTCAGCTTTGTGATGTCTCCCATCTGCTCCATGCGTGGGAAGCGAACTTTTGATACCAGTATGGGGAACGGTTCGATCTCACTGGCCCAAATCGGCTCAATGCCGCACCGCACCGAAGCCAGAGGGAAACCGGAGATGCCATCGAACAGGCTCCCCATCGTAAGTTTTCTTGTTGACTGTGTCATTTCATACACACCCTTTTTATTTGATCGCCGCGGCGATGGTTCTCGTCACATTCACCGCAGACTGTGCCGTATAAACGGCGCTCGTAATATTGGCTTTCGTCGTAGTGTCTACACCGAAGCTGCCGGCAATGCGCGGCACTTCGCCAGCGGAGAGCATTAAACCCACGCCCATCAGCGCGTGATCCTTGAATACCATGAGCCCCGCGATGAGAATGGTGGACTGGAGAAAGGCGGTCAGGCACAAGCCGATGACCTGCCGCATCCAGCCCATGAATCCGTCCAGATAGCCGCGCGGAACGCTGAACATATAGAGACTGCCCACCGCGATTTGGATGAGCAGGATGCCCCCACGTTTCAGGTTGGCGAAAAACACTTTCAGCACCGCGTAGCCCATAAGGATCACGCAAAAGAGAAGCATAATGGGGCTGGTGATGATGCCGAGACCAAAGTGGGAACTGTTCACTACATCGGCAAGCGTCTGGATCTCGCTGAGCTCCGTGATGATGTCCTGTCCCACCTCACCAATGCTCCGCCCATAGCCGGTAAGCCCCGCGGAAAAGGTCCCTTGCAGCGATACGGATAAGGCGTAGAGGCGGACGGGGACAACGGTGAACAGGCTCACCGCCAGAAAGCCCTTGATGATGTTCATCCCGCACTGCTGGAGATTGCCCCTGCCGGTGGAGTATTCAATGCCGCACTCAAAGGCACAGACTACCACGCTGACGGCGAACAGCGCCCACGCAAGGCGCGAGAAAAAGAGAATAATGGCGCTGACCCATTCAAGTTCAAAAAGTTCCACGCCCATATTGCCCATGAGGGCAAAGAAATTGCCGAGAAAGCCCACGATCTGCCCATAGATCCAATCCACCAGCTGATCCAAAACTGTCGCGGCAACAAAGTCCCAAATAAATATCTTCGCTCACCTCCTCGAAATGCAGAAAGCCGCCGCCCAGGAGGGCGACGGCCTTGCACAGTCTGTTTCATCTTGTGCTGCTTAGATCCCGATGATATTCCAGATGTATTTCGGCGCAACCAGGCTGAAAATCAGGCAGGCAAAGAGGATGGCGGGGCCCGTCCACTCAAATTGACCTCGCTGGCGATAATCAAAATACGCGCCGCCAAGTTTCACAAAGAATGCAATGGCGAGGATCATATCCAGCGCCGGGAACACCACCTTCTCCACCACGCTCTTGATCTGCTTGGCCGCCTCCGTCCACGTCTGCTCCACCGCTCCCGCCACATCCCCGCCTGCGGCAAAGGCAGAGGTGCAGCAAAGGGTGGTCAGGAGCAGGAGCGTCAGCGCCAAAACGATAATTTTCCTATGTTTCAAAATCTCAACCTCCTTACAATGGGGATGCCGCCCCTTGCGGAGCGGCATCCGTTGTTAGTCCTTAATAACCGGTGCGGGGCAGGGGCTTGCTGGGGGCATAGACACGGGTGACCCAGCGGGAGGTCGCCATGATCCACTGCCCATTGTAGACGCCGCCTGCATCCGACGTGTTGACGAACTGCGTACCGCCGGTGAGTTTGGCAAGTGCCTTGCAGTCCACGCGAGGGGCTTCCACCTGCCGGAAGTTGGCGGGTACGATGCCGAACGCCGCCATGAACTCCGTCACATACTCATTGGCGGCAAGCCCCAGCGCCGCGGGAGAGGCATCCAAGACATAGTTTTTGGATGTACTCAGATTATCCGCCAGCGTGCGCCAGGTATCGCCGCTGAGATTCGTGCGGTAGACGATCTTATAGTTGCCGGGGGTATTCCACGTGCCGGTGTAAATGGTCTGGAGCCGCACCGCCATGACGGGCAGGGTATCGCGCCAGTAGAAGGATTCCAGCGCCGTGGTGGAATTGTTGGCAATGCCGGTAAAGTTGTAGCGGACAAGCTGCCCCGGCATGACCTCCACGTAGCCGGTTTTCTTGATGGACACATTGGTGTACAGGCTCTTATTGGTCATGGCTGCCTTGACGATCTGACCGGCGTGTTCGATCTCCACCTCAATGGGCGTCTTATCCAGTCCGTAAAATTCCGCCGCCTTGGATTCTACGATTTTATATCGCGCCAAAGGCAGGGGCTTGCTGACCGCCAAGCCGTTTTTATCCGTCTTGATGGTATCCACCAGACGGTTGGTGCGGGCGTTGTAAACTTCAAAGACGGTGTTGGGAATCGGCGTTCCGGCGGGCCAGCCGTTCATGGAATTATAGTCCGCCGAGGTCTTGACGATCTGGATCTGACCGGTGATGGGCGTATTCTTCCACTCAACTTCCGTGGTTTCGCCGCTGCGGATATAAACCGTCTTTTTCTGCGTGTCGGGAATATATCCCTCATTTTCCAATTCACGCAGATAATAGCGGCCAGCTTCCAGTCCCTCAAACCGGACATAGCCCCGGTCATCGCTGGTTTCCTGCGCGATGGGATTGTTGCTGGCATCGTACAGAATGAAAGAAACGCCGTAGATACCCTCGCCGGTGGCCGAATCGACCTTATGGATCAAGATACCGGAGATGGCCTTGTTTGTCACCGTCTTGGTTGTGGTCTTGCCATCCTCCACGGCGAAATAGATGGGGGTATTATCAAGCTGGAAGCCCTTGCCCGCCTCAGTTTCCACGGCATAGTAGCTGCCGCTTTCCAGCGGCACATACACGCGGCCGTCCGTTCCGGTGGTGACGGTGTCCACCAGACCGCCATCGCTGACACGGCGGATCTCGAAGGTAGTGTTGGGGATGCGCTGGGTTTTGTCTGCCGCATTGACCTTGATGAGCTCCACGCCGCCGATGGGGGCGTTATAAAAATACAAGGACTGCGTATCGTCGGGGTTGACTACAACGGTTTGGGTGCGGGTATTCTCGTCGATGGTGTAACCGTCAATAGATTTTTCCTCCGTTACCACCAGTGTGCCGGTGACGCCCTTGAGAATGATCTGCCCGTTTTCGTCGGTATAGTACAGACCGTTGGAGCTGATTTTTCCGTTTTCGTCTGGGACAAACTCGCCGGTAGCCGTAGTGATCTTGAAGGTAACGCCCTCCAGCGGCGTCTTGCGGTCCAGCGAGGACAGCTTGTTGATGATGAGCGCGCCCTGCCGCTCATTCCAGAAAGTCATGCGCTGGGGAGACTGGCTCTGGTCGATCTTGATGCTCTGCGGCGTGCCATCCAGCACGAAACCGTCCACCGTCTTGACTTCCTTGGCAGTGATCGTCATACCGTCGGTCAGCCCCTCAATAACGATCTGGCCTGCGGAGTCGGTGGTATAGTAGCCGTTGTTGGGACCAACCACCGCACCGGAGGAGTCCGTCACAAGGAACTGTACCCCGGCAAGCGGTTCATTTTTTGTGCCGGAAATGTATTTCTGGAGAATCAACGTTGTAGTGGGTTTGTTGTAAAAGGTCAGCGTCTGCGTGTCGTTGGGGTTGACCACCACGGTCTGCGTGCGGCTGGCTTCGTCGATGGTGTAGCCGGGGATCGTCTTGGTTTCCGTTGCTACCACGGTGCCGACAACGCCGGAAATGCGGATCTCACCGGATTTATTGGTGTAATAAATGCCGTTGCTGGACAGTTCACCGTTGGCGTCCGGGACAAAGCTGCCATCCGCGTAGGTGATCTTAAACTCTACACCCTCCAGCGGCTCCCCGTTGGGGCCGGAGCTGACCTTGCGGATGATGAGATTACCGGCAGGCTGGTTCAGAAACTGCAAATGCACCGTTTCGCCGCTCTTGATGAGTGCGTGCTGGGGGCTGTCATCCAGCAGGTAGCCCGTTTTTGCTCTGACTTCACGGGCAATGACCGTCATGCCGGGTTCCAGACCATCCACCAGAATTTCGCCTGCGGCATTGGTGGTGAAGCGGCCGTTGTCGTTGCCGAGATAATGGCCGCTGCTGTCGGTCAACAGGAACTCCACGCCGGAGAGCGGTTCGTGCTTGCTGTCATCGCTCAGCTTTGTAATGAGCAAACTTCCCAGCGGGGCATTGCCGAAGCGGAGCGTCACCACATCCTGATCCTCGCCGGAGATCCACACCGTCTGGGGTTCGCGGTCGATGATGTGATTTCCGTCGCTTTCGATTTCCTGGCAGATGTAAGTGCCGCGTTTGAGGTTTGTCACGGTGAACGCCCCGTTGGGGCCGGTCACATAGGTCCCGATGACTGTGCCGCCAGTGCCGCTGGTATTGCCGCTGAGATAGCGCAGTTCAAAGCGGCAGCCCTCCAAGCCCTTTCCGGTTTTGGCGTCATATTTGTACACGACGAGGGCACTGTGAGGAACATTGTCCACGGTCACGGTCTTAGAGGTATTGGCTTCCAGATAGAACTCGGTGACCCCGCTGCCCTGAATGCCGAAGCCCTTGGGAGTGGACTCCTCCACCAGTTTGTACCAGCCACGGTTTACATTGGTGAGCGTGATTTTACCATCGGAGGCCGTTGTGAACACGCCGAGGTCGTTGATCTCGCCGGTGGTGGTATTGTCCGAGCCGTAATAGATATGGAATTTGGCATTGGAGAGAGGATCGCCGGTGATGCTGTTGCGCTTCAGGATCGTCAGGGAGGGTTTGACCGCGTTGAAGAAGGTCACCGTTCTGGTGCAGCCTGCTTCCAGATAGACCTCCTGGGGGATCTCGGAGAGAATGACATTGGAAGGCACATTTTTCTCCGTGATGCGATAGCTGCCCACGGGGATGGAATCGAGGAAGATGCGCCCCGCGCTGTCCGTCGTGGCGCTGGTGGAGAAGCTGCCGTCGATCTGCTCAACGAGATAAGTGACGCCCTCAATAGGCTCCCCGGTGGCGATGTTTTTCTTCAGGATCTCCAAGCCAGGCTTCTGATAATCCTGAAAGCGCACCTCGGATGTCTTACCGGGGCGGAGCGCCACGGTCTGCTCGGTGTGAGACACCACATAAGGCTCCGGCACGGATTCCTCCCGGACGACATAGACATCAGCCGGGATGGACGAAAGGGTTGCGGAACCGTCCGAGCCGGTGGTGACAGAGGTGGAGAAACTGCCGGTCACGGATTTGATGGACAGCACTGTGCCGGGGATCGGCGCACCGGTCTGGGCATCGGTCTTGATGATCTTCATGCTGGGCAGTTCATAGTTTGTAGCGGTGACGGTATACTGCTTGTTTCCATCGGTCGTATCCACATAGACGCTGATAGGGGTGGAGTCTGCACAGTACCCTGCCGGCGCTTCGGTTTCCACGAAGGACCACAATCCTTCGGTGACGTCCTTTACCTCGATCATACCGCCGTTTTTGGTCACATCGCTGCCGACGATCTGACCGTCGCGGTAAATCAGGAAGCGGGCGCCATCCAGACCACGGGTCGTTCCGGCAGCTACCTTTTTCAGCGTGATGTCCGCATCTCCGGCAGGAGGCGTTGGCTTGTCCGGCTCAGGCGCATCATTTACCACCAGCTTGCGGGGCGCATAGTAATTGAAGAAGCTCTGACGGCCCTTGACGCTGGACTTTGCATAGACCGCCCATTTTGCGGCTTCATCTTCTACCACTGAGGCGATGATACCCTTGGCAGCGTAATCTGCAATCTGCTTCTGGAACTCCGCATCCTCCTTGGCCTTTTCTTTCAACATCCAATCGATGTAGCCAAGATAGGTTTCATAGGTATCGGCGTTTGCGTAGCCGCCGCCATCAATGTCGCCGTCTCCCTCGCCCTTGAAGGTCTGATGATCCCATACATAGGTCTGTGCGGCCATAAACAGGCTGCCGGGGATATCTCCCTTATAAGCCACAATGAACGTCATCATCCATTTGAAGTTTTCAAGCTGCTGGGCATCCAGTTCTCCCATACCGCTCTGCGCCAGCGCTGTTTTCAGGACGGTGTCTGCATCCGCGCCAGTGGCGGAGGTATAGGTGTAGCTGTTCAAAAAGCTGGCCGTACCCCAGCGGTAGCCATAGCCGCGATCCAGGCAGTAGAGCATTTTACCTGCTGCCATCGGAGGCTTGTAGCTGTACGGTGTCCCGTCATGGAGAAGTCTCGTTGTCCAGTAGTTGGTGTTGCTGGTAGGCTTGATGCCGGTTCCGGTACTGGAAGCGGCAAGCGCGGAAGTCGGAAGCAGCGTCAACAGCGTCATAATGACGAGAAGCGCTGACATGATCCTTGTTTTCCATGTTTTCAAGGTTATTTCCTCCTTGTAATCAGATTTAGAAACGAAGAAGCAGACCGATCTCTCGGTCTGCTTCGGGTTGAGATGATGTGATTTTATTTGGCTGCCGGAGCGTCTATCCAGCCTACGGTATAGCCGTTCCATAGGAAGAGTTGGACGCAGTACCAGCATGCATCGCCGTTGTCATTGACGCCTCTGGCAAGTCCCACACCGGTTTCAGCGTAATTCTTTTCGAGAAGATTGCTCCGATGTCCGCTGGAGAGGTTCCACGACCACACAGCGACCTCGGATACCGATTTGTCCTGCAGCGCCCAATCCGCGATGCGGTGGATGTTTTCGCCTACATACGGGCAGTCCGTAACGGTGGTATTTTTCCGTCCATCGGGTCTGGTGTGGGAGTAGATGCCGCTGGCAGCCATTTCCTCTGCCCGTACCTGCGCCGCCTGCATGAGTTTGGCATTGACAGTCAGAGCCGAGATGCCTTGCTCTCTGCGGAGGACATTGGTGCGGTCAACGATGTCCTGTTTCATGGCATCCACATCATCGGCAGGCGGCGTGACCTCCGCTTGCGAAGCGGGTTCGGTTGTTCCAGCTTTGACGGGTGCGACGCCGGTATAGGGCTTGCCGCTTTCCACCTGCACACAGCCGTTCTCGCTGTCCCAATAAACCTCGAAGCCCACCGCCTTGCCGATGTCCCGAAGCCGCACATAGTTGCTGCCGCCGATGGTATAGGCGGTCATATGGGTTTCCTGTCCATCCACAAGGATGCGGTTGGTGGAAAGCGTTGCTTTCAGCGATTCCACCGCCTGCGCCGCGGGAGCACTCAGGGTCAGCCCCAGCACAAGGCCGCAGAGGACGAGTCCGGTATTCTTCAATCTGTTCATCGTTCTGCCTCCATTCTAAATGTGTATGTGGAAATCTTCCTCGCAGCTTCACCATATCACAGGCGATGGGCAGAAGTCGAACAGAACCGATCCGGCAAAACGGAGAAAAAATCAAGTTTCCACTGCGGTGACGCACCAGCGCTGGTCCCGCTGGTTGCGGACGCAGGTGTAAAGCGTGAGCATATTCTCGCCGGAGTCCGCAAGACCGCTGCGGTCTGTCTCGCTGACCTTGCTGACGTCCGTCACCTTGTAGGTGCGGGTACCCAGTTTCGTCGTCAGCGTGATCTTATCGCCGATGTTCAGCGTGTGGATCTGCCCGAAGTAGCTGTTGGCACCGCGGTTATGGGCGGCGAGGCAGACATTGCCCTCCCACATGGAAGTGTCCTCGAAATGCCCGACGCCTTTGGCGAGCGTCTTGCTGTCCGTTCCCTGATAAATACGGACACTCAGATCCAACGCGGGGATCTCCAGCCTGCCGAGGGAACCGTTTTTGTAGTAGAGGTCACTCGTCACATCCGTGAACAGCACAGAGGGCTGATAGTTCCCGCCGCTCACCGTGCTGCCGGGTGTGACAACGCCGGAGGCACCGCCGCCAATGACCGAACCAGATGCGGGAATACCACCGGGCGCGAGATTGGGTGTCAGATACTCGCCGGTGTTTAAGGCATTCATGCTCTCCGAGCCAAAGGCAGGCGGAATGAGGGCGGCGTTCTTGCTGACGTCGGTATTTTTCATAGCGCCGCCATCCGCTGTGTGGATGACCTCGATGGAGGTGTCCCTGCCGAAATCGTAATCGTCCGGTGCGTCAATGCTGTATTCCAGTGCATACGCCGGAGCCGCCAAAGCCGCTGTCAGGCAAAGGCTCAGGCAAAGGGTAATGATTTTTTTCATTCTGCCGTTTCCTCCTCATCTGCGTTTTCTTTTCTGTGCTTCACCAGCAGCGCACCGCCGACACCGGCTCCTGCCGCAGCCACAATTCCGAGGGGAATCAGCACATAGGACCAGCGGAAAGCGGATGCCGCGGAAGGCACGTTCACAGGCTCTGCGGGCTGGATAGGCACGCCTTCGAAAATGGCAACATAGCGAACGCGATTTAATGCGATGCGGCTCACCGTGCCGGTATAATCCGCCGTAACCGTATAGCCTTTCACGTAGCTGCTGGTGGCGCTGCCGGTGTAGGTGGCGACGGCGGTATAGCGGTCCGCCACGGCGTAGCCGTCCATGTTGGCGGTATTGTCCGTCTGCCACTGGATATCCGAGAGCGTCAGGGTTCTGCCGTTATCTTCGATGCTCTTGGGGATGTACTGCGTATCCTGCTCGGCAAGATTGGGATAGCTGCGCTTGACGGAAAGCTGCTTTGTAGAACTGCCGTAGCCGGAGGGTTCCACCTGCACGGTATCGAGCTTCAACGTGAGCGTGCCCATGAGCCCATCGTCCGTGATGAACTCCCGCTCCTGCGGCAGCAGCGCCAGCACGGATTCCATATCCTTTTTGGCGCTCTCGATAGAAACATGCTCCGTATGCTGGCGGCTCTCGTTTTCCGGAAGCTCCTGCTTCAGAAGGTCCGTCAGGGTGTACTGAAAGCCGTCCTGCCGAAAGTCCGAGCGGGGAATGCCTGCGGGATCATCTTCCGGACTCAGATCATAGATTTTCTTCAGTTCTGTGCCATCGTCGTTTCGGACGATGGAGGTGGGATAGCAGACCTTGGCGTCCGGTACTGCGGGTTCAAAGTCCGCCGCCAGCGCAGTGGGCGTTAGCGCCAAAGTCAGGCACAGTGCCGCAGCGCAGAGGGATAGCATTCGTTTCATTTTGTGTTCCTCCTTAATATTTCTTTATTTTTGTAATGTCTTTTTGTCTGCTCCAGCAGAAGGTCATATTCCCAAGGCTCCAGCTCTAAGGAGAGGTAGGCACCGTCTTTCGCCATACCGTCTACCCGGTAGCTCAGCACAAGTGGAAGCTGCCGCTGTTTTTTCACGTCCTGGGGTGAGATCCAACCAACACCTTCTACAAAGACGGAACGGATGGCGGAATCGTAGTTTTCCTCGTAGCCCTGCCAGAGGAGCGCCTCCCGCAGTTCTTCCGGCAGCTTTCTGCTTTGGGGAACGGGAACCAGACGCTCCGGCTCCAACAGAAAACGGGGATGCAGGGCTTCTAAGCAGGTATCCAGCGCAGCTTTCAGCGCAGCATTCTCTCTCGTCAAGCCACTGCGCCGGTAATCTGCCGCCAGAACATCCTCGCCCTGGGCGTCGCCGGGGAAAAGGCGCACACAGCGGATGAGTTCGTAAGCGTGAGCGTCATCCACCATACCAAGGACACGGGTCCCATCCATGGGGAGCGTCCGGTAATGGTCGATGGCCTCCGCCAATGCGGAGAACTGTCTCACATCCCATCCGGGTCTTCCGGGGCGGAGATCGTCCACGGTGTAATAGGTCATGCACATTCAGACATCCTCCTCATTTTATCTTCATGCCGCCCATCGTGGGGGCATCGGTCTGCTCCTGCGCTTGAAGCTCTGCCAGCTTCGGCTTTGCCCATTCCGGAAGGAACTTGTCATCCAGCACACCGATAAACTCGCTGCGGTTCCAGCGTGTCATCTCCCCGTCGCTAAGGCAGGTGCAGCGCACCGAGCGGCCAATGGCGTGAGGCGAACAGCCAAAGCCGTCATGGGCATACCAGAGCTGGTTTTCCTGACTCCAGCAGGATTCTTTCAGTGTGTCGGGGCTGAGTACCAGCACCTTGCCGGTATAGTCCTGCTCGGCGCGGTCACCGACACAATGCTCTGCGCCAAAGAGATTTAACGCCTGCACCGCCTTGCGGTAGAAACTGACGAAGCCATCCAGCACGGCCGGATGGCTTCGGACAACAAAATCGCTGTTGTGGTTGAGATCTGTGGGAATATATATCTTCTCTGCCCAATGCTTGTTGGCGTAGCTGAAACGCCCATCCCACTTGAGTTCGTGCAGCGTATTGGCGAGCACCCATGCGGTGCGCTTGAAGCCGTATTCGTCCAGCACGGCCTTTAAACAATCTGTCTGAAGGTTCATGCCATCAAAGTTCTGGCGGATGGTGTCCTCGATAGCATTTCGGCAGGCAATGTTTGCCTTGTGGCTCTCCCGCCAAAGGGAAAGTTCATTCCGCTTACGGGCTTCAGCAGCGGAATACGGGTAGGGATAGGTTTCATTCATCCTAAGATTTCCTCCTTTTCCAACAGACGGCATACGCCCTCCATCTGCACACCGGAATCCTCCAGCATGGCGCGGACATCATCGTCCAGCTCGTCGATAAGCACATCTGCGGCGGTTTTCTCCGCTGCCTGCACGATGACTCTGCCATTCTCCACGAAAGATTCCAGTGGAGCAGTGGGCGAGAGCCCTGCCTCCGCCAGCTGGCAGGGCGGGATTTCAAGGCCGGAGCAGTGGGGTTCGTGTTCACAGGCACCACACGCCGTTTCCGTCATTCCGGTCTCCATCGCCATCTGGCTTCGCTCCGCCAGACGGGAGATCAGCTGCGGCGTAACGGCGGAGATGAGAGAAATGGTTTTCAGCAGTTCCGCCACGGTGGGATCTCCCGGCAGCAGCAGAATACAGCCGCTGTCGGTATGGAGGATCAGGTCGCTGACGCCTGCAAGTCCGGAGAGCTGCAGCGCGGCGCGGGGGATGGAAAGAGTTTTATTGTTAGGATCATGGTTCAAATTGAATTTCATGCTGTTTTCCTCCTTGGTGGATGTTTTGGAATATGGACCAGCTTCAGCTCCCATTCGCCCAACGGCTCGTCGAAGAGGTTCATCTGGCTGGTCATGTAGGGGCGGGGATCGTAATTGGTGATGATGAGTTCGCCGAAGGACGAGCCCTTTTTCTGGGAGAGCGGGTTGCTGCGCTGAAAGGATAAAATGTACCAATCCTGATAGAGCTTGCGGATAAAGGGACAGTCGTTGTAGGAAAGCACCACATAGCCATCGCAGCCGGTCAGTACCTGCCAGAGCCGGACGTGGAATCTGCGGAAGCGCCCCAGCTTTCCGGCGATCCGGTAGAGCCGCTCCGTTTTGACATAAGGTGGGTCGGCATAGACAAGACCGTCTTTTTTGTCCCGCTCCCGAATAAGCTGCAAGGCGTTTTTGTTCTCCAGCGGCACGTCCTTCAGCCGTGCGGATACCGGAGGGAACAAGTTCAGGAAGCGTTTCACATCCAGTCCCTTGACGCCGAAGGAGGTGATCGTCCCGCTGAAGCTGCCGCGGATGGCGAGGTAATATGCCGCCGCCCGCTTTACATCGTAAAGCGCCAGCCGCTCTTGGAAGATGGGGAGCAGTTCTCCTGCCTGCTCCTCCGTAAAGCAGGACCGATCTCCGAGGCATTCGATCTCCGCCTGCACATTTTGAAAGTAGACTTCCTTGTGGGCGACAAAGTCCCGGTAATACTCAAAGAGCTTGCGGCTGTGGATGGGCAGGAATTTCAGCTCCCGCAGCAGAACATTGGAGCATTCCTTGATGCAAGAGAACAGGTTCACCAGCTCTGCATCCAGATCATTGTAAATATCCAGTCGATTGGGGTCCGGCGGCAGAGCCAGCAGTACAGCGCCGCTGCCGCCGAACGGTTCCACATACTGCGTCAGCTTAGGCGGGAAAAGCTGCAGGATGTACGGCGCGATCTTCTCCTTGCTGCCGATCCACGGAAAGGGCGGCTTAGCCATGTCCGGCCTCCTCGTCCTCACGGAACCGATCCATAGACCGTTCCAGACCGTTGATGGCCGCTTCCAGTCCTGCCGCCATCCGTTTCAGCTGGCGGATGGTGTCGTAGACCTCACCGGCAGTTGTGGCGTAAAAGTAGCCACTGCGGTCGCTGGCGATGGGATGGGTCTTGCGCCGCAGCTGATTCACCAGCTTTCGCAGGTCGGTCCCGCTGACATGGAGCGTCCGCTCCAGCTCTGTCCCACCGACGCGGTTTTTCCTGCCGGAGCAGGAGCCTTTGAGGTAAGCCAACAGTTGTTCATCGCGCATGTTTTCTCCTTTCCGGGGTGATTTCCCGAAAAAGGGCATAAAAAAAGAAGGGGCCGATCCCCTTTCGGAAAATCGGCCCCTAAAAATATTCTTAACCGCGCTCGCGGTTCAAGACGGTATTACTTCATTTTCATTTCCTGTTTCTGCGGGGGATACTGCACATAATCGCTGCCGATGAACACGCCGGGATGCTCGTCCTCGTAGCGGCAGCCCAGCGCACCCAGGTCCACGTACTCATACAGCTCCTCCGGGACGGTAGTTTCGTTGGCGAGATAATATCTGCCCAGCGCGGCGTAGTTATTGACACCCTTGAGGATCGTGTAATCACTCAACTGTTCTGGTGAATTTGCAAGAATCTCCCCAGCCTCAGCCTCGCCCTTTTGCAGAACGATGGCGGAGAGGATCGCCTTTTCGTCCTTGGTCAGAGCGCCCATCCTGCGACGGGCCGCCTCGAATTCCTTCCGCGTCTTGAGCGGCAAGGAGAGTTTATACTTTTCTTGAAATTGTTCCCTGGTCATTTCATTTTCATCTCCATTTCCTGAGATTGCTGTACCGGTGTCAGCATGGGCTGATAGTCCGCACGGTGCAGCAGACCGTAGGGCGAGAGAACGGCGTTGTCCTCTCTGATGAGATCGCAGCCGTAGGCGTAGAGGTTTACATGGGAAAGCAGCAATTCCACCGAGTGGTCATCCGTCATGAAGTGAAGCTGATCGATGGCAGTTTCCTGCGGCGAGCTGATCTCCGGTGTGAGGACGTAGTCATCCAGATGCTCCGTCAAGCCCATGGCGGTTTCGATGTCCTGCACCTCAAACTGCTTCAGCAGGGCCTTCAGCTTTGGAAGCTGCTTTTCAGGCGAGGGCATATCCCGCACTGCTGCGGCGAGTGCGTTGAATTCCTCCAGTTCCATGGGCAGGTCGGTGAATTCTGCCGCATAGGGAATGATCCCGTCATAATCAATGACCGTGACGCCCTCCCAGCCCTCCACGCCGAGCTGCTCCTGTGCGTCCAGCAGCTCCGCCTCTGTTGCGGGAAGATCCAGCGTCACCGTGCGCGCATCGCCAATGTCGGGATGCAATCCAAGCGTGAGCCGGAAGAGGTATCCCGGCTTTTCCGGCAGCGTCTTTTGGACGGGCGGCGCAGTGGTCAGTTCGCCGTCCCGCAGCACATACAGGCTGTTCACAAAGACGCCGTTTTCCCCATGACGCATCATTCTTCCGATACCGGCAAAGTCCAGCATCTTAAGGACAGCATCCGACACGCCATTCAGTTCGGGGATAAAATCGTTTTCTGCGTAAAACCGGCCGAGGGCAGCATCGTCTGCGGCATCCACTACATGATAACAGTCGGTCTTTGCGCTGACAGCCAGATCTCTCATATCCTGCATTGTGATGACGCCGCCGTTGGTATCGACTTTATTCTGCACCTCCATGCGCAGGAAACCGTCAAAGGCGACCTCCTGCACTCCGTCCAGCGCCGACAGAAGCGCGGCGAGGTCGTTCAGTTCCATGAGGGTGATATCCAACCCCGACAAATGGGGCGCAAGACAGCTGAAATCGTAGTAATCTTCGATTTCCATGTACAGCTCTTCGCCATCCTTCAGCCGCACCTTTTCTATTGCGTCCCACAGCTCCCACGGGGAGGCGGGCAAGTCCAGCGTGGCGTAGGCGTCATTGTTGGGAACATCCGCCTTTGCGAGATATACTTGAAATATCTTCTTATCCACGGCCAAGACCTCCCATTTTCATTCCGCCCTGCTCATAGACCTTCGGGTCTGCGCCGGGTACACCCCAGCCGTGCATGCTGCCGCATTCCATGGCAAGGCGCTGCTCCCGCGTCACCCCAAGCCGCTCGTTGTTATAGTCCGCCAGCTCTTGGTTCTGCGTGGGATCGTCCGTGGACCAGTCGCTGGGATAGTAGCCGCTCTCGCCGCGCTTGATGCAGATGAGCTCGCCGGTGCCGGGGAGCGTTGAGAAGCACAGCTCCGGCAGACCCTCTGCCAGCTTGGGGGAGAAAAGCTCCTGTTCCGTTTGGATGCTCCACTCGTCCGAGTTCCAAAAGTGGATATGCAATTCACAATCATCCACAACAATCTCTCTCTGTTCAAACCCTTCGCACCAGCCGTCCGAAGCCTGTCCGGTGATAAACTCTTTCAAAGTATCCATTTCGGTGTCCGACAATTCCCCGGCAACACGGCACTCCGCAACGCCCCAAAGCTCACCGCCTCGATTGTCTACCGTGAACACAGCGGAGTGGACCTTTGTGTTGACGCTGTCAGGCTTATGGTACCAGTGCATGATGCCGCGCTCGGTTTCCTCCGGCATCCGGTTTTTCACCAGCGCCGCCGTAATCTGATCCTGATAGCCGCGCAGCTCACGGCCCTCCAGCAGTGTGCTGCTATCGTCAAATTCGCCGTACTCGTTTCGCTCGTAGAGATCGGCGGTCAGGGCCATATACAGCTTGAGGCTGGTCAGTTTGGGCGGCAGCACGGCGAAGCTGTCCTCGCCGGGGGTGAGCGGCAGCGTGCGGCCATTGTCCCACTTCATAAAAATTTGCCCCTCATCGTCCACGAAGTCCACCTCGCCCTCCATTCCAGCGGGAATGGGATGCCAGGGGTCATCCATAGAATTGAGCCG
>Ga0129311_1001678_pt1 | contig 15166 bp, 10 predicted proteins | sample Go1ome_FD_94435 | JGI IMG/M metagenome (GOLD analysis project Ga0129311, IMG submission 94435) | Western lowland gorrila individual fecal microbial communities from Wisconsin, USA - Go1022B metagenome | ecosystem: Host-associated > Mammals > Digestive system > Large intestine > Fecal | place... | reverse complement strand
GTTTGCAAGTATTCCTTTTGAAGTTTCAATGTCATTTGCCATCTGGGCTTTTAGCTCATCCAGGCTTCCAAACTTCTTCTCGCCGCGGATCTTCTCTATAAGCTCCACCTTGATAATCTGTCCGTATATATCCCTGTCAAAATCAAATATATTTGTCTCTATTGTTATATTTCCATTATCATTGACCGTAGGGTTATCACCTATGTTGGTGATTCCGCCATAGACTCTGAACGGATCCTCATGCCCTGCATGCTGCCCCCGTACAATCCTGATCCTTGCAGCATACACACCAGCCGGCGGATAAAGCTTTCTTTCCTCTGGCAGCATGTTTGCAGTTGGTATTCCAATGGTCCTTCCAAGCTGTTTTCCAGACACCACTTCTCCGGTCATGCTGTACGGCCTGCCAAGCATCGGGATAACCGATCTCACATCACCCTCGGATATATTCTTCCTTATAACAGTTGAGCTGACCACCTCGTCATCCTGTTCAAGCTTGTCTATAACTATGACTTTGTATCCATACTCCTCTGCATACCGCCTGAGAGTTTCCACATCGCCCTTTCTGTCTCTGCCGAATCTGTAATCACTTCCAACCACAACGTACTCGGCTCTCATCATGTCCACCAGCACGTTCGTGATAAACTCCTTCGGCTCAGTGGCAGCAAATGCATCATCAAACGGATATTCAACCAGAACATCAACGCCCGTGTCAGATACCACCTGTGCCTTTTCGTCAGATGTATATATGGTCTTCATATTGCTCACGTCAAACACATGGTTTTCCCTCATGTCAAATGTGAACACAACACCCATATATCCCTGTCTCTGAAGCTTTAACACCTGCTCTATCAGAAGCATATGTCCCTGATGGATACCATCAAACTTGCCCAGGGCAACGGCAGTGCGCTCTGCGCTATTTAATTGTACCTTCTTCGTATCCTTAATATGAATCATATCATTCTGTCCAATATTATAAATTTATAAGGTCTGCATAGTTTTTCAAATATGTCACCCAGCAGCTTAACTTACAATACTTTTAACTGCTCACCGGAAACATCTTGAATGGCACATACTGCCTCTTTTCATCACTGTATTCATACAATGCCGCAAATCTGCCATTCTCATCGTATACCTTGACATATGTGTCTCTATATATTTGATCTTCAACAAATGAATCCGCTCCGAGCTTATTTCCATTTGCCAGAAGCTTCACACCCTTCTGCGCTATATGGAGTTCAGGTATATCCGGCATAAGCTTATCCGTGGTGAGAACATGCTGCATAAGTGTACCGTCATCCCTTGCCTTCTCCACATCATCAAGTGTCAGACTTTCTTCTATAGTAAAGCCCTTAACCTCTGTTCTGACAAGCTTCTCCATCACCGCACCGCAGCCAAGCTTTTCTCCTATATCCCTGCACAGACTTCTGATATATGTTCCCTTGGAACAGCTCACATCAAATGTCACCCTGGGAATATCTACAGACCGTATAGCGATACCATGTATAGTGACTGGCCTCGGCTCCCTTTCAATGACCTGTCCGGCTCTCGCCAGCTCATAGAGCTTCTTACCATTTACTTTGATGGCTGAATACATCGGTGGAATCTGCATATAGTCACCGACAAAACTCATCACCGCATCCCTGACCGTCTGTTCATCCGGATAAATATCTGTCACATCAGTCATAACACCTGTCACATCTTCTGTATCACTGGTCTTTCCGAGAAGCATGGTACATGTGTACGTCTTGTTCTTCTCGGTGAGTAAGTCACACATTTTCGTGGCACTTCCCAAACACACAAGAAGAACTCCCTCCGCCATGGGATCGAGAGTTCCGGTATGACCTATCTTTTTCTGTTTTAATATACCACGGAGCTTTGCCACTACATCAAATGACGTAAATCCCTGCTCCTTATATATATTGATAAAACCGTCTATCATAACTGTTCCAAATCCTATTCAAGCTGTTTCTCTATATCTGCCACTATCTCCGCAACAATTTTCTCAGGATCACCTGACATGTTGCAGCCCGCAGCCTTCACATGACCTCCACCACCATGGCTGCATGCGATCTCACTTACATTCACAATATCATTTGCCCTGAGGGATATCTTATAGTTGTCCTCTCCGGCCTGATACATGAAGAAAGCAACCTCTGTACCAGATGTAAGTCTGAGCTGATCAACGATTCCATCCGTGTCCATCTTGCTCGCACCAAATCTTGCAAAATCATCCCTGGTCAGAAGCGTGTGAGTTATCCTTCCATTTGCAAACTGTTTCATATTGAGAAGTGCATAGCCCAGAAGCTTGTTCTGTGTGAGCGTCTTCTTGTAGAATGTCTCATCTATGACAAAGCTCGGTCTTGCACCCTTCTCTATGAGAATTCCAGCTATGGTCATGGCCTCTCTGGTGGTGTTACTGTGCTTGAACACCCCTGTGTCATGGACTATGCCTGTATAAAGACATTCTGCGCACTGCCGGTTGATCTTTCCTTCATCCAGAAGCTTAAATATCGCCTCAGCAGCAGAGCACGCATCCGGCTCCACATAGCACACATCTCCAAATCCTTTGTTGGACACATGATGATCTATACACAGGGTTCTCTTTGCCGTCTCAAAATATCTGACAAATGGAGTAAATCTGTCCATATTCCCACAGTCCAGAGACATAAACAGATCATATGTCTCATCGTCCGGCTCATGCTTCACCTTGTCGGCACCGCCCATAAACATGAATACGTCAGGGAATTCCTGAAGATATACCTGAACCCTCTTGTCAGGGTAATTACTTGTAATATAGTTGTACATTCCAAGTGTTGAACCTATGCAGTCTCCATCCGGATTGATATGTCCTGTTATGGCTATACTGTCTGCGTTCTCTATCTCCCTTATAAGATCGTTCATGATATACCTCCTTCTTAATTCTCATATTACATCCCTGTCATTATCAGTCAGCATCTCCATGCTTTCCAAGAGCCTCATCTATCTTATGAGACATATTGACACCGTACTCTATGGACTGATCCATGATAAACGTAATCTCTGGTGTATTGCGCAGATTTACCGAATGTGCAAGTTCTCTTCTGATATATCCCATTGCACTGTTCAGCCCTGCAAATGTTGCATCAACAGCATCCTGATCACCCAGGACACTGATATATGCTTTACAAAACTTGAGATCAGGTGTAACAACCACATCTACAACCGAAGTCATAGGTGATATTCTCGGATCCTTGATCTCACGGCTGATGATCCTGCTCAGTTCTCTCTGAACCTCGCCATTGATCCTGTTATTCTTTACACTGTTTTTCCTCATATTATTTCTACTTTCCAGGCATATCCCATCATTTCCGTATATGCCTTTTTCTGAATTACTTTCTTGGCACCTCTACCATCTCATATGCCTCTATCTGATCTTCCTCTGCAACGTCCTGGAAGTTCTCAAATACCATACCACACTCAAATCCGGACTTGACTTCTTTTACATCGTCCTTAAATCTCTTGAGTGATGCAAGCTTTCCTTCGAATATCAGGTTGCCCTCTCTAGTGATCCTTACGCTGCAGTTTCTGTTGATCGTTCCATCGAGAACATATGAACCGGCAATTACACCGATACCAGAAGCCTTATATGTCTGTCTGATCTCCGCGTGTCCGATGACCTTCTCCTCATATATAGGATCAAGCATACCCTTCATTGCTGAATCAATATCCTCTATTGCATTGTAGATGACTCTGTACAGACGAACATCTACACCCTCGCTGTCAGCCATATCCTTTGCTCTGGCATCCGGTCTGATGTTGAAACCGATTACTATGGCATTTGATGCTGATGCAAGAATTATGTCTGACTCGTTGATCGCACCTACACCAGCGTGTATACACTTGATCACAACCTCATCATTTGAAAGCTTTAACAAACTCTGCTTAACGGCCTCAACTGAACCCTGAACATCTGCTTTGATAATGATCTTGAGTTCCTTGAGATTTCCAGCCTGTATCTGACTGTACAGATCATCAAGTGACATTCTCTGCTTGGTATCTGCAAGAAGCTTCTCCTTACCCTGTGAGATATATGTCTCAGATATGGTTCTGGCTTCCTTCTCATTTTCAACAGCCATAAATATCTCACCTGCATCAGGAACTGTATTAAGACCCTGGATCTGTACAGGTGTTGACGGAAGAGCCTCTGTAACTCTCTCGCCTCTTGAGTTGGTCATGGCACGAACCTTACCGTGTGATGCTCCTACGGCAATATAATCTCCAACATGGAGTGTTCCCTTCTGTACAAGCATTGTTGCAACCGGACCACGTCCCTTATCAAGCTCGGCCTCGATAACGATACCTCTTGCTTTTCTGTTCGGATTTGCCTTGAGTTCAAGCACATCCGCTGTAAGAAGGATCATCTCAAGAAGATTATCTATACCTTCCTTAGTATGTGCAGATACAGGACAGAATATTGTTGAACCGCCCCAATCCTCAGGGATAAGTTCATACTCTGTAAGTTCCTGCTTAACTCTCTCTATATTTGCACTTTCCTTATCGATCTTGTTGATCGCTACTATGATCTCGATACCGGCAGCCTTAGCATGGTTGATAGCCTCAATTGTCTGTGGCATGACACCATCGTCGGCAGCTACGACAAGGATTGCAATATCTGTACTCTGGGCACCACGCATACGCATTGCTGTGAACGCCTCATGTCCAGGAGTATCAAGGAATGTGATGGTCTGACCGTTGACATCTACAACTGATGCACCGATCGCCTGTGTGATTCCACCAGCCTCACCGGATGTAACCTTTGTCTGTCTGATAGCATCAAGAAGTGATGTCTTACCATGATCAACGTGTCCCATAACACAGACTACAGGAGGTCTTGAAACCATGTCCTTCTCGTCCTCTTCGTCTTCCTTCAGGAGCTCCTCGATCACATCTACCTTCTCCTCTTCCTCTGCTATACAGTTGTACTCGAGTGCGATCTCTGAAGCCTCATCAAATGGAAACTCCGAGTTCACATTGACCATCTTACCTGCAAGGAACAGCTTTTTGATAAGAGCTGTTACAGGGGTCTTCACTGCATCAGCCAGTTCCTTGAGTGTGACAACCTCTGGAAGAGTGATTGTTCTGATTGCATCTGGATCTTCCTGTGGTGCCTGCTGCTTCTTCTGTGGCTTATTCTTCACATTCTTGGCAAGTCTGCTGATATCAGCCTCAACTTCCTCAGGTGATCTTCTGTTACCCTTACGCGGCTTATTCTTATCTCTGTTGTAGTTATCTCTGTTCTGGCTCTTAAGATCCTTGCCTGGCATCTCCTTGGCATCGAAGTCCTTACGGTCTCTCTTGAATGGAGCTCTCTTCTGAGCTGGGCTGTCATCCTCATCGTCCTTGCCAAATGGCATATTGATACGGTTGCTGAAACGGTTACCGCCATCTCTGTTAAAGCCTCTTCCACCCTGATTTCTATCACCATTGCCGAAGCGTCCTCCGCCCTGGTTTCTGTCACCCTGGCTATCTCTGTTAAATCTTGGTCTGTCGCCCTGGCCGTCTCTGTTAAATCTTGGTCTGTCGCCCTGGTTCCTGTCGCCCTGGCCATCTCTGTTAAATCTTGGTCTGTCACCCTGGTTCCTGTCGCCCTGGCCATCTCTGTTAAATCTTGGTCTGTCGCCCTGGCCGTCTCTGTTAAATCTTGGCCTGTCGCCCTGACCATCTCTGTTAAATCTTGGTCTGTCACCCTGGTTCCTGTCGCCCTGGCCATCTCTGTTAAATCTTGGTCTGTCGCCCTGGTTTCTGTCGTTCTGGTTGCGATCTCCACTGAATCTGGCTCTGTCAGTTCCACCCTGACGATCATTTCCCCATCTTACTCTGTTACCATTGTTTGGCTTGTTGCCATTTCTGTCATCCTTGGCAAATCTTACATGATTGCCAGCTCCCTGTCTTGCTGTATTTCCATCCTGCTTTGGTGCTGCATTACCTGCAGTCTGCTTCTCTGACACCGCCTGCTGTGGCTTTGGCTGTTCAGCAGTCTTTGGTGCTGCAGGTTTTGGAGCTGCCGCCTTTTGCTGCTCCTGTTTTGCTCCGCCAAATTTAGATTTGATGATACTCACCATTGAATCGTCAAGATTTGACATATGACTTTTGATCTCTATTCCCTTTGCTCCCAGGGTATCTATAATATCTTTATTTGATATATTTAACTGTTTTGATAATTCGTGCACTCTGATTTTTGCCAAATGTTACACCTCCATGTTCTCATTTACATTCATGTACTTGATAATCTGATTTCCAAAACCCTCGTCAAGGATCGCTATTGAAGTACGCATCTCATTACCGCAATACTTACCAAGTTCCTCCTTGGTTCCGTACTCATAATATGGAATATCATAATAATTACACTTCTGGTCGAAAAGTTTCTTAGTATTATCAGAAGCATCCCTGGCAACAATAACCACATATGCTGTCTGATTCTTAACTGCTCTCTCTACTGAGAAATTGCCACTGCACAGCCGTCTGGCTCTGGCACATAAAGAAATCATTGAGTAGATTTTATTGTTCTTCAATATTGCGCAGCTCCTTGTCTAATTGTTCATAAACCTCAGCAGGTATGCTCACCTTGAAAGATCTTTCAAGTGCCTTGCTGCTGATTGCTTTCTTAAGGCACTCCGTATTCTTACAAATATAAGCACCTCTTCCGTTGAGCTTACCCGTTGCATCTACTGCGAATTCTCCTGAATTGCTGCGGACAATTCTGATCAGCTGAGCTTTTGGGCTCATCTCCCGGCATCCAAGGCATTGCCTCAGAGGTATCTTCTTTGCCATCTCATCACTCCCTATTTCTTAACATGTGCCACCCTTTGTGGGGTGTGTGACAACTCAGAGACATAATGTAAATGATTACTCCTCGTCGCTAGTGTCTACTGTATCATCTATGTCATCTGAAGCCTCACCAGCATCTGTATCCTGGCTGTCTTCATCGTAATATTCTTCATTGTACTCGTTGAAGTCATCTTCCTCAGGCTGCTCATCGAAATATCCCATCTCCTCAGCCTTGGAATGACTCTTTATATCTATCTTATAACCTGTAAGCTTTGCTGCAAGTCTTGCATTCTGCCCCTTCTTACCTATAGCAAGGGATAACTGTGTATCAGGCACTACAACAAATGCGCTCTTCTCATCGAGATCTACTGATACATCCTCAACATCCGAAGGACTGAGGGCATTATATATAAACTCTGCAGGATTCTCACTCCAAGGAATGATATCTATCTTCTCTCCATTCAGGTCTGCTACAACAGCATTGACTCTGTCACCATTGATACCTACGCATGCTCCAACAGCATCAACATTCTCATCGTTTGACCATACTGCGATCTTTGATCTTGAGCCTGCCTCTCTGCAGAAGCTCTTGATCTCAACTGTTCCATCTGCTATCTCTGTGACCTCTTTTTCAAAAAGTCTCTTAACCAGCTCAGGATGAGTTCTTGAAACTGTTATCTTTGGTCCTCTGTTTGTCTTTTTAACCTCCGTAATATACAGCTTGATCCTGTCTCCTCTTTCGTAGCTCTCACCCTCGATCATCTCTGATGGCTTGAGGAGTGCCTCTGTTTTATCATCAAGACTTACATTTACGCTGTCACCGACCTGACGCTGTACTATACCAGTTACCACATCTCTCTCTTTCATATGGAAGTGATCATATATGGCAGCTCTCTCATTCTCATTGATCGCCTGTACAATAACATTTCTTGCACGCTGTGCAGCTATTCTTCCGAAATTCTTGGTTGTGATCTCTACATTGACAATATCACCGAGCTCATATCTTGGGCTGAGCATCTTAGCCTGCTCCAGTGAAATCTGTGATGCAGGGCTCTCTACCGCCTCAACGACTTCCTTTGCTGCATATACATGACACTCTCCTGTCTCCTTATCCAGTGAAACGGTGATATTCTCGTCAGTATCAAAATCTTTCTTGCAGGCTGTTTTTAAAGATCTCTCTATAGCCTCAAGCAGAACATCTTTGCTAATGTTTCTCTCTTTCTCCAACTGATTTAACGCTTCAATTATCTCTGACACCTTTTTATCCTCCTAATATATAAATGCTAAACGTATCATGGAAATATCTTTTCTTGATATTGTAAGTTCTGTTTCATCCTCAAGTTCAACCGTCACTGACCCTTCATCATATGCCTTAAGGACACCCTCGAATTCCTTTACCCCGTTTATTTTTGTAAATGTCTTGATCTCTACAATCTTACCCACACTTCTCCGGAAATCATTCTCCTTCTTAAGTGGCCTTGTAAGTCCGGGTGAGCTGACCTCAAGTATATAGGCATCTCCTATATAATCATCCTGATCCAACAGATCACCAAGTGCTCTGTTCACTATCTCACAGTCACCTATAGTGATTCCTCCCTCCTTGTCTGCATACACTCTGAGGTAATAATCACTGCCTTCCTTCACATACTCCACATCCACCAGTTCAAGATTGTTGGCTTCTATAATTGGAGTCACAAGTTCAACTGTCTTTGCTTCAATATCTGCTCTCTTCGTAATACGACCACCTTTCTTCCGGATCATCGGGCTGATTTCCCGTTCTAAAATCTCCATACAACAATTGAGAGTGGGCCAAGGCCCACTCTCATGCTGCATTCTATAACAATCTAGTTAATTGTAACATAATTATCAGATAATTCAAGTATAAATATTCACAAATATCAACGTTTTTGCACATATTATCTCGTAATTATCACCATTTGCATCTCTGTTAGCCATTTCTACGAGAAGCATCTTCCCGATAATATTTATCAAGAATCTTGTTAGCCTTCTTGTCATCCAGCACACATTTATTTGAAAGTGCAGTTTTGACAAGTTCATCAAGAGCCTCATCCCTGAGCGCCTGACTCTTGATATTGACATTTGCCAGCTCCGTGTATGCTCCCATCTTTCTTGTGAGGATCTCATACTCCTCTGGGAGCATTCTGTCTATCATATTTCTTATCTGCTTGGACACCGCCTGACTGTTACCACCTGTCGTAACACCAACAACAAGATCTCCCCGGACTATAACCCCTGGGAAGAGGAAGCTGCTCAGCTCCTTGTTATCCGACACATTAACCATAATTCCTCTGTCATTACAATATGTACCTATCTTTGCATTGATGTCTGCACGTCTGGTAGCTGCCACCACTATGTCCGCATTCTGCAGTATATCCAGTGCTACATTACTCTCATGCACATTAATTCCTTTTATTGCCTTTATATCATCACACACCTTTGGTGCTATTACCGCTATCTTTGCTCCAAAATATAACAGTGAATTGATCTTGCGGAGCGCTGCCTTTCCACCGCCCACAACTATTACCTTTTTACCGTCAAGATTGATGTACATAGGAAAGTATGCCATATCTCTTATCCTCCGAATATTCTCAAATTAATTTCATATAATTATTATGTCACAGCAAATTATAAATGAGGAAATCAAAAATGGCAATTACAAATAACATAGGTTCACTAAAAATTCAGGTAATAAACAATAATTATTTTCCTGTGGAAGGTGCATCAGTATTTATAAGCCCCACCGGACTTCCAGATGCGGTATCAGAAGAACTCACAACTGACAGCAACGGTATAGCTATTGAAGACAGTCTCTCTGCTCCTTCTCCGGAGTACAGTATGGAACCATCCGATAATCAGCCTTATTCCGAGTACAATGTTCTTGTCTCCGCACCTGGATACAATGAACGCTTTGTCTCTGGAGTTCAGATATTTCCCGGCGAAAAGGGAATCCAGAACATAGAACTGACCCCTGATGATGGAAGTGATGTTAACCCTACTGTTCTTGAGCCCCATACACTTTGGGCGCAATATCCGCCCAAAATAGCCGAGGATATGATCAAGCCCGTATCACCATCCGGAGGAATCGTATTAAGTCGTGTGGTTATTCCCGAAACTATTGTTGTACATGACGGCGCCCCTTCCGATCCCACCGCATCTGACTACTACGTTCCATACCGAGATTATATCAAGAATGTAGCCTGCAATGAAATCTACTCAACATGGCCGGACGCAGCTATTCGTGCCAATGTCCTTGCCATTCAGTCTTTTACACTCAACAGGGTTTACACCGAGTGGTACAGGGGAAAAGGATACGACTTCACCATCACCAGCAACACCGCATTTGACCAGAAGTGGGTATACAACGCAACTATATTTGAAAATGTGTCACAGATTGTCGATGAGATGTTCGCAAACTATCTCTCTAAGCCAAATGTTACACAACCACTGTTCACCCAGTACTGTGATGGCAGACGTGTATCCTGTCCCGGCTGGATGACCCAGTGGGGATCAAAATCCCTGGCAGACGATGGACTCACAGCCATTCAGATCCTCAGATACTATTACGGTGACACCATATATATCAACTCATCTGAGACCATCTCAGGAATACCCTCTTCATATCCCGGCTATGAACTGACTATCGGCGCAAGCGGCGATAAAGTCTCCCAGCTTCAGCGGCAGCTCAATCGTATTGCACTTAATTATCCCGCCATCGGCACAGTAGCTGTAGATGGAGTCTACGGTCAGGAGACCGCTGATGCCGTCAGAAAATTCCAGCAGATATTCAATCTTCCCGCCACTGGAGTCACGGACTATAAAACATGGTATAAGATATCCCAGATATATGTGGGTGTTACCAAGATTGCGGAGAATGTCTAATTCCACTATACAGGCCGATTATTTTATATTAGATATGGCCAGAAAAAAAGCTGAAATCATAATGATTTCAGCTTTTAGCAGTTCGTAGGGGAATCGAACCCCTGTTTTCGCCGTGAGAGGGCGACGTCTTAGCCGCTTGACCAACGAACCAAATGTCTTATTATTCAATTGTAGAATCTTTCGATTCTAAGCAGTTCGTAGGGGAATCGAACCCCTGTTTTCGCCGTGAGAGGGCGACGTCTTAGCCGCTTGACCAACGAACCATAAGTGCTTGTATCCTGCCGCTTCACTTGCGACCTGTTTAATATAACAGAAACAAAAGCAGAATGCAAGCACTTTTTTATAAATTGCAAACTTTTTTCTGATTATTGATTTAATTTGCTTTAACAGACTACATAAAGTCAAACAATGACAGCTGGTTTGTCTCTGGCATACCGTCCAGAATTCCCAGCTCGCTCATCTTCTCTATGGTTCCCTTACCGATCCTGGCACGCTCATTTATCTCCTCCTTTGAGAGAAACGGTCCCTTCTGGGCGGCGTCGTAGAGCTGCTGTGCAGCCTTCTCTCCCATTCCTTCTATGGATGCGAATGATGGCATAATCTTGCCGTCTATGATCTGGAACCTGTCAGCCTTTGCCTTATATATATCTATCGGAACAAAGTCATAGCCTCTGGCGTACATCTCTAGAACTATCTTCAGATCCTTAAGCTTACCCTCGTCCTTGGCAGATCTCTTGCTCTTATCCACCTTGCTTATCTCATTGATATGGAAGAGAACTCTCTCCTTACCAAAGCACATCATCTCATAACTGAAGTCATCGGCTCTTATACTAAAGAATGCTGTGTAATATTCAAGCGGATAATTAACCTTAAACCAGGCAATTCTCCACGCCATCATGACATAGGCCGCTGCATGGGCCTTCGGGAACATGTATTTGATCTTCTGGCATGACCACACATACCAGTCCGGCACACCATGGGCAGCCATCTCCGCCTTCCAGTCATCCCATTTGTCACATTTACCCTTGGCCACTATTCCTTTACGAACTTTCTCCATGATGTTGAAAGCAAGTCCAGCATCAAGTCCCATGTGTATAAGATATACCATGATATCATCACGGCAACATATAGCCGTAGATATTGTACATTTTCCAGACTTGATAAGTTCCTGTGCGTTGCCCAGCCATACATCGGTTCCATGGGCCAGACCTGCTATCCGCACAAGATCTGAGAAACATGTAGGCTTGGCATCTATAAGCATCTGCATAGCGAAATCCGTTCCGAACTCCGGTACACCCAGACTTCCAAGCGGTATTCCATTGATGTCCTCCGGTGTGATGCCAAGCGACTGGGTGCTGTGGAAAAGCTCCATGACATCCTTGTCATCAAGCCTTATCTTCGTGGCGTCAAGTCCCGTCAAATCTTCCAGACGTCTGATCATAGTAGGATCATCGTGTCCGAGAATATCAAGCTTAAGCAGATTATGATCAATGGAATGGTACTCAAAGTGTGAAGTGATGATATCTGATGTCACATCATTTGCCGGGTGCTGTATAGGTGTAAATGAATATATCTCCTCATGTCTTGGGAGGACTATCATACCACCAGGGTGCTGGCCTGTGGTTCTTCTGACACCGGTGCATCCCAGGGCCAGACGTTCCATCTCACACCTTCTCTTTGTGACTGTTGCATTCTCCTCAGCGTACTTCTTTGCAGCCTTGTCATCCATTCCGGACGCTCTTGCCTCAGCCATAAGTTCTTCCTTTGAGTGATCCTTGAAGTAATTGTACACATATCCAAATGCAGTCTTCTCAGCTACACCACCCACGGTGCCCGCCTTGAAGGCCTTGCCCTTGCCAAAGAGGACCTCAGTATATGCATGTGCCTTGGACTGATACTCACCCGAAAAGTTCAGATCGATATCAGGCTCCTTATCTCCATTGAATCCCAGGAATGTCTCGAACGGTATGTCGTGTCCCTCCTTTATAAGCGGAGTTCCACACTTTGGGCAATCTCTGTCCGGCATATCACATCCACTCATTCCGGAATATGACTTTACAAGTTCCGAATCAAAATCAACAAAATGGCATTTCGGACATATATAATGCGCGGATAACGGATTTACCTCTGTGATACCAGCCATTGTAGCTACAAATGAAGAACCAACCGAACCTCGTGAACCAACCAGATATCCGTGGTCATTGGAGTCCCACACAAGCTTCTGTGCAATTATGTACATGACCGCAAATCCGTTGGATATGATTGAATGCAACTCCCTGTCAAGTCTCTCCTGAACCTGTGGAGGAAGATCAGGGCCATATATATCATGTGCCTTTGTGTAGCATATATCCGTCAAGGTCTGATCTGAATTTTCGATGATAGGTGGAGCCTTGTCCGGTCTAACCGGCTCTATCCTCTCTATCATGTCCGCTATCATATTCGTGTTGGTGATAACGGCCTCTTTCGCCTTATCACTTCCAAGATACTGGAACTCTGCCAGCATCTCCTCCGTGGTACGAAAATACAGCGGCGGCTGCATATCAGCGTCATCAAAACCCTTACTCTTCATGATGATCGCCCTGTATATATAATCCTCAGGATCAAGGAAATGCACATCACAGGTTGCTACAACTGGCTTGTTGAACATCTCTCCTAGCTCCACGATTCTCTTGTTATAACCGATCAGATCATCCAATGTCTTTGGATTTCTGGTATCTCTTGTCATGAATTCATTGTTGCCAAGGGGCTGTATCTCAAGATAGTCAAACCAATTGACCAGTCTCACAATCTCCTCATCCGGTGCATCGTCAACTATGGCACGGAACAACTCTCCTGCCTCGCAGGCAGAGCCTATTATCAGCCCCTCTCTGTATCTGTTGATAAGACTCATCGGCATACGCGGTCTTCTTGCAAAATATGTAAGATGTGACTCAGATATAAGTCTGTACAGATTAACTCTTCCTATCTCATTCTTTGCCAGTATGATTCCATGATACGTCCTGTCTTTCTTGATCGCATCAGGCGAAGTGCTTCCCAGTACATTCAGATCATCCATGGTCTTTACATCTCTCTCCTTGAGCATGTCAAGCAGCTTGAAGAATACCTTTGCCGTGGCCTCCGCATCATCTATGGCTCTGTGGTGATGAGCATTTACTACCTTGAGCTCCTTACACACTCTGTCCAGAGTGAACTTTCCGAGCTCAGGCAGCAATATGTGACTGAGCGTCATGGTATCCAGAACTGTGTTGTCAAACTTAAGACCCAGTTCCTCTGCATTCTTTCTGACAAATCCCGTATCAAATGATGCATTGTGGGCAACCACAATATCGTCACCACAGAACTCCACAAATCTCGGCACTATCACATCATACATAGGCGCGTCCTTTACCATGTCGTCGTTGATGGATGTGAGCTGCTCTATCTGATAAGGAATTGGTACACCTGGATTTATAAATTCGGAGAAGGTATCAATTACCTCTCCGTTCTTCACCTTGACTGCACCGATCTCTATGATCTTGTTGTGTTTCTTGGAAAGTCCTGTGGTCTCTATATCAAATACTACATATTCAGAATCAAGGCTCTGATTCCTCGAATTCTTGACAAGGTCCTTAAGATCATCGACAAAATAGCCTTCGACACCGTATATGATCTTGAAATCCTTTCTGAGGCCCTTGGTATGATTGGCTATAGGGAATGCCTGGACAACGCCATGGTCTGTGATTGCTATGGCCGGATGGCCCCAGTCACTGGCACGCTTCACGATGGTTTCTATATCAACCACACTGTCCATCTCGCTCATCTTAGTATGCATGTGAAGCTCAACACGCTTTTCTGGATATGTATCCATCCTTGGCACACGGAAATCCTGTATATGCTTCATGCCAAGCACCCGGCATATCATGACCTCCTTGGCATACGAATCAAATTCAGCCAGGCCCTTCATCCTGTAGAATTTGCCCTTCTGAATCTCCTCTCTGTACACTTCCATATCCTCGGGGGTACAAAACATCTTGAATCCAATGGTATCCGTGAAGTCAGTTATGTACCCTGTCAGTATGATCTTGCCATTTCTGAGTTCTCTCTCCTCAGTGCTCATGATCTGACCATGGATGACAACCTCTCCGATACCATCATTTATACTGGATATCTCAAGAAGCTTGCCCTCCACATCTCTTCCGATGAACACATCAGGATCGTCTGAATATCTTCGTCTTCTACCAAACTTTTCCTTGTCTCCACCATTCTTGTGACCCGTATCACCGCCTGAAGCTGCAGAAGCAGTCTTTGTCTCCTCCTGCTTATGTCCTTCATCTTTATTATCAGACTTCTTTGAAATACCAAGCTTGTCCTTGTCCACGGCCTTACCATCAACTATGATGTCTCCATGATCCCTCAGGTTATTCAATATCGCATCTATCTTCTGCTGCTCCACAAGTGCACTTGCCCTTCTGAGCTTCTC
>Ga0129311_1001676_pt1 | contig 15169 bp, 15 predicted proteins | sample Go1ome_FD_94435 | JGI IMG/M metagenome (GOLD analysis project Ga0129311, IMG submission 94435) | Western lowland gorrila individual fecal microbial communities from Wisconsin, USA - Go1022B metagenome | ecosystem: Host-associated > Mammals > Digestive system > Large intestine > Fecal | place... | reverse complement strand
TTAAGATTTTTTTCAAACAATCAGAAGCTAATGCATCACGCATCGGCTCCACTAACTTCAGAGTCTCAATTTAAAAATTCCGACAGGATTTTACTTTCCTGTCGGACTTCTTAATTATTTACATAATTAAACATCAATTTTATTATTCTGTGCGATTCTCTTAATGTCCGCTATGGACATATCCAAAAGCTCAGCTACTTGCTTTGCATCATGTGTCTTCTGTAGGAGCTGAATTACTATACTTTCTAAAGTGTTCTCCTTGCCGATTTCTATGCCCTCTTCACGTCCTTCTCGACGTTCTTTCTTCTTTATCTCATCCAGTACCATGTATTCCCTCTCTTTCGACCTGCTTCTCTTGATCCATTTTACAGACCTCTGCAACTTTGTTACAAAATCACTTCCGAAGTCTTGTTCCGATTCCTTTAAACCAGCACTTACATACCTGAGAAACTTGATTATCTCTTCAGGTACTTCTGTTGTATTATTCCCCTTCGTGCTTAAGAATATCGTATGTACTCCGTCCTTGTACTTTAGTTCCGGTAACTCCTCACAATGAGTATTCATCGTGTATATATACTTATTATAACCGAGTGGGTCATAATCGCATATAAATATTACATACGATTCCGGCAGATATTCATAATCCGTTCCGGCAAGCAGTATATCCATATCCATCTGACTGTGATAATACCTTGATCTAAGCTCAGTATGTTCCGTAGCTACCTGCATCTCTATATTATAGCGTGTCCCCTCTTCATCGGATGCAAATATATCAAGTCTTGATGCCTTATAATCAGGATTATTGTCTATACTGTGCTCCTTACTTACACTTATCTCCGTAAGTCTCCTGCCAAGTACCATTTCAAGCAGTTCCTTGCAATTATCTCCGTCTGTCATCACTGCCTCAAACATGAAACTATCCTTGATAGTCTGATCCTTAAGTGTCCTGCGAGTCTTCCTGGTATACATCTGTACTCTCCTTTTCGCCTGATGCAGGATCTTATGCAATGAAGCTGATATAATTTACATCTAAATACAAGTATATAATGAATACCTGTTACTTATTCATCAATAGATCCTGCTTTATTTAATTGTAGTTTCTTGTAAAGCATGGATCTCACTCTGAATATTCGGACGGCTGCCTTTGCAGCTCTTAGAATTGATTTATAGAAATGATTTATGCTTTGATTAGATTATAGCATACCGTCCGATAGAAATTTGTACATTATTATTTTCTGATTTTTGTACATTTTATGTAAACAATATTTTCCATGATAAAAAAGTATCTGCGTTTTTTAGCTATGTTTAGATTTATTATTCTAAAATAACATATCTGATCATTATCGAAATGTCGCAATACATTCTTTTGCTTCTGCTGCGGAGAAGCTACCTCTGAAAACTGCAAACGGCACCCCTTGCGGAGTGCCGTCGCACGATCATGACTGTAATGACTAATGTATCCGATTATGATAGTGTCATATGTATCAGTAAACAGTTTCTCCTCACTGTATCCATATTCCGTTGGCATCTACCTTGAAGCCGTCCGGAGTCATACCATTCACAAGCATGCTTCCCATATTCATGCTTATTCCGCTTTTTATAAGCGTATACGGAACGAAGTAGTACCAGTTGCCGTTGATAAACTTCCAGCCCGTACTCATTGCGCCGTAATAGCTTCCCGTTTCTTCATTCAGATAGTATCTTGCACCGGTCTCATCTGTGTACCAGCCTGTCTTAAGATTACCGTTTTCATCAAATCTGAAACGATATATCTTGCCGTTTACATTGATATCAGCCCATTCGTTTTGCGCAAGACTTCCGTCTGCCTTCCTGAAGTTTGCCGCAGCTCCGCTGCCTGTCCATGTTCCGTTTGTTACTGTAGTTCTGCCGCCGCTTGAATTGCTTCCGCCGAAAGCTGTAGGCTTGATCGGATCCGGATCGGCTTCGATTGCTTTTATCAGTGCTTCGATATTGATGCCGCCTCCGTCTGCTACGGTTACAGTATAGCTTCCGTCTGCATTTCTTACATAGGTATTGTTCTTGCCTGCACTAAAACTTCCAAGCTCATAGCCTTCATTGACAGCCACCTTTACAAGTATCTGCTCCTGCCTTTTTGCTACATCGTATTTATCGGCTTTATCTCTTGAGAGTGCTCCTCCGTCTGTCTTAGTAATTGTGAAGCTTCCCTTGCCGTCAATGCTGTCGGAATTGGAGTTTACAATATACTTGATGTTATCAAGTACCTGCTGCTTCTTTTCTTCTGAAAGAGTACTATATATCTGATTTCGAACAGTGATTTTATCAGGATCTGTGATCTCTCCTATTACAATTTCAGGAAGATTTGTGACATTGCCGTCCTTATCGGTTTTCACCGTCAATGTAAGCCCCCCCCAATCATTTTGTATCTTACCTCCTACGGCAATTTCATTGTTATCACTTGCGAGATTTACAGATATTTTAATATTTCCGTTATTCTTGGCTTTCACATCCTCGCCTATCAATACTTTATTGTTATTCCCTAACACCGTTATTGAGCTCCATTTTTCTTCGACCTCAACATCCTTATCAATAATAACCGTACTCCCTTGAAAGGTCTGAATACCTGCCACATTTGAATTGATTGACTCTGCTCTTAAAGTAGCTCCTTGCGTCAAATCAACTGCCAAGCCTCCATATTGGTTGCCATTTCCATCATCGACTTTTATAGTTCCTTTGACAGTAACAACGGAATTGTCTGATGCAACTACGCCTGCGAAGTCACTTTTCAGATCACCAGAAATTGTTACCTCCGCATTATTTTGGGCTGTAACACAGGCGTTTTTTGATGTTACAGCCCCATCTACAGTAATAGTTGCGGCATCTTTTCCGGAAACACCCGCACCATCCGGAGAATTAATATCCCCTTTAATCGTAACATTTGTTTCGACATTACTCGCTTCTAAAGCATAATCCTTTCCGGAATAGTCGATTCTGTCATTAATTTGATGGTCTCCGCCATCATTTTTCGTAATTGTTGTATCTGTTGTTATTGCCAACGCAGCTATAGGCATAGACGCTGCCAAAACCACTGCCATGCCGACCGAAAATATATTTCTGTATCTCATATGCTTATCCTCCTTTGCCGTAAGCATAATAAAAATGCTGCTTTCAATACTTCTTTTTCACAATATAAATGCTGTTCTCAATACTACATTTTCATTTTATACAAAAAGTATTCTTAATATAATCAGCCCTGCACAAGATGTAAAAAATCTACACAAGATGGAGGTGAGTTCAAATTGTTCCTTCATGATATATCCTATACCGAATATATTAACCGCAGGATACTTGTTCATATGCAAGATAGGAGCACGGTTGAGATAAACATGAGCCAAAGGGATTTCTCGCTTTTGCTGCTTGAGCATTATTGGTTCTGTGACTGCATCAAGGGAGTACTTGTTAATCTTGAAGATGTGTATAAGCTGCTGAATGACCGTTTTGTCATGAAAAGCGGTGCCAGCATACCTATAAGCAGACTTAAGTACAATGATGTACGTGAGAAGTATCTTGATTATTCATTCAAATCACTAAGAGAAGGGCATGAGCTATGAGCGAACTTATCATCAATGAATTGCTGAATACCTTACCCTTCTTTATACTCGGCTATCTGCCGATGAAGGATTATTTACGTTATTCACTACGCAGATCAGCAGTAATACTGTTGATTGGGGAGTTTGTCTATCTGTGTCTGTTTGCCTTGCTTATCAATGCAGGCTTCCCAAGCGTATGGGTACAGTATATGGCAGCTCCTGTGTTTATTGCCATGATGTTGTTCCTTATATACTTCAGAGCCGAATAAATGAAAACAGACGTGCGCGCCATGATTTCAGACATCACCGTGCCGTCATACGTGATATGGTAAGCCGTGGAGATCTTGATGCTCTCAGGCAATACATAGATGAATATGACAGCAAGCTCACGGAAACCAAGGACAGGAACTACAGCAGCAATTTAATTGTCAATGCCCTGCTCTCTTTCTATGCCGATAATGCCGAAAAACTCGGCATCAAATTCAGTACGAGCATCAAGCTTCCGGATAAGCTCCTTATACCGGATACCGAGTTCTGCGTACTCTTAGGCAACCTGCTTGAAAATGCGGTTGATGCCTGTAAGAAAGAGAAAGCATCCGTAACTCAAGCTTCCGATCTTGTGATTCGTGTCCTTATCATGCAAAACGGAGTATCAAATCTTACTGTTGCGGTAGATAACAGCTGCAGCAATATGCCTATATGGAAGGACGAAGAACTGATATCCAGCAAGCATAAGGGAAGTGGTATAGGAACCGAATCTATACGATATATTGCAAGGCTTTACAACGGTGAAGCTCGCTTTGAATGGCACGACGGCATATTCTATGCTTCGGTCATGCTTAATCCTCTGTGTTCAGATTCCGACAGCAGCTTATCAGGCTGAATTAATCCACGCCGAGTTCGGTCGATTGCTACAATTTTCTTCTTCATGCTGGTACGCATCCCACGGAGCGTGTTTGTTCGAAACAAGTCATGACCGCAGAACAGTCTTATACACTTAGCTGATCTGCGGTTTTACCAACACGTTTTGTCCTATATCTCCTAATTTAAAATGGAGCTGCTACACCATTCAGTGCGACAGCCCCTCTTAGTTCTGTATCTTATGAATTCTTTGCAATATCAACGATGATATCGGCACACTTTTCATAGCCTAAGAAGCCGGAATCAAGTGAGAGATGATAGTTATCCGCAAATCCCCACTTCTTGCCTGTAAAGCGGTTGTAGTAGTTGTGGCGTGCAGTATCCTTCTTGAGCATAGCACGCTTGATAAGTGCCGGATCCTCCGAACCTATAAGCTCTGCAACTCTCTTGGCTCTGTGCAGTTCATCGGCATATATATACACATTGAAGCACTCTATGCCGGCATTAAGCAATACATTATCGGCACAGCGTCCGAGTATAACGCACGGTCCTTTCTTGGCAAAATCAGTGATTACAGCTTCCTGTATCAATCTAAGCTTCTCGTGGCTGTCGCTGTAATAATTACTGGACAGATTGCCGAGTGTGGTCATAAAGGACTCAAGTCTGGACATCTCCTCTCCCTCATCCTCTACAAGATCCGGATCAAAGCCTGTCGCCTTGACTGCTGCTTTGATGATGTCCTTGTCGTAAAAAGGAATACCGAGTTTCTCCGCAACCTTATTACCTATGGAATGTCCGCCTGCACCGTACTCTCTGCTCAATGTTATTACTCTCATATTGCTGTCGCTCCCTTAAAAAACGAAAATTAATTTATATATTACCATTTATCATCTTCTAAGACAAGTTCTGCATAAGTTCTTCAATCGCAGCATTTACACTTGCACTGTCAGCATCACCGATAAGCGTAGTGAGCACGACAGTATTGCCCTTTCTGAGCAGATATGCATTATGCGTCTCCATCACATAGGCTTCAATATCGTCAGATGTTTCCATTACTTTAAATGTTCCGACATAATCATTTTCAGCCTGCGTATACAGATAATCATATATCCTGTCTGCCGCAAATTTCGACTTCATTGCCGAATAATTGGTAAATACGATATGCTCTCTTGCTTCGTCAGCCTCCTCATACAGATAATTCACTCCCATATATGAGCTGTTCTTCTTTGCTCGCGGCGTGAAGGATCCGTCAAATACCTCGGTATATGCGATATGTGCCTCTGACTGCGCTTCCGTGAGCACCTTCGCTGTATTTATCTCTGCCTGTGCCTTTTGCAGGTTCTGAATATTCATAAGTGAAAAAAGCAATAAACCGAGCGTTAATGTTCCGACACCGTATGCCATAGGCATTACTTTTTTGCCCGGATTTTCATCCTCACTGTTCTTATGTACTATACCGCTTATGCCTAAGCCTCCTGTTATGAGCGCCGCAACAGGCAGCAAAAGATAAAAAATTATCTTAGGCTCAGATCTGTTTGCCATTATAAAGAATGCAGCTATCAGCAAGATCACAGTGAAATTTCTTACATGATACAAGCGTCCGAAGCTTAATCCTGTCTTGGCATCGGCAGTGAAGCTTTTATTCTGAAGCCTTACTGTTTCAAGCGAATACAGCAAAATCGCTGCAACAGCTGCCATCACAATTATCAATAGAATAATAGCAGCATACTGATAAAATTCGGTAAGCACAAAGGCATACATGAAGGCCTTAGAGCTTATCAGCTTATAAAGCAGGAAACCGATAGCTGCAAGTATCAACGCATTTCTCTTGATTTCCGTTGTAATTACACGTTCCTTTGAATCATTCTTAGCGAGACTGCTTGTACTGCTCGGAGGCTTCGGATGTTCATTGCGTGTAAAATAAATATAATTTCCTCGGGTCTTGCCTGCAAAGTACCATTCATTGCCTGTATAGAAATTAAGCCATGTACGTGATAATCTCCTTAATGATATAAGACTTGTGTTTGCATACGGTTCTATTACATAGACTATGTGTTCACCGGGATCCGTCTGTTCGAATCCCGCAAATCCTGCCTTTACCCATTTGAGACGCCATCCCTCTTTCAGCATCCCGTTGAGACAGTCAAGCATACAATCATAATCCGACGGCAAAAATGAAAAGTTTCTGATACATGTTTTTTTCATATTAATTAAACTTACTCTAAAATTATATATGTTTCTAAAATACTTCTTTGCAGGCAGTCGCCTCAGATTTTACAAAAGAGCCTGCCGTTATTCAGCAGGCCCTTAAGTTATCAATTAATAAACTACTCTTCTTACTCCAAATCTGCTTCATCAATATCTACAGGTGTAGGCTCTGCCGGAATCGGATCCTTCGCCTTAACTCTCATAAACGATACAACACCTAAGAGAATACTGATGATGATCGCAAGCGGGAAGCGTGAGATGCTCGGAAGGAACGGTACTCTGCATATGCCAAGGCATATTACAAAGATCAGCGGAACAAAGACTTTGTTCTTCTTGAAATACTGAGCCAATACCGCACCGAGAATTGCCGGAAGCACATAGTTGAAAGCATCGATCACAAACTGCGGAAGCACACTGAGGATAACATTTCCTGCTATAGCTGCAAGTGTTACGAATGCAACGTTTACAAATACCGATACTCCGATAGCGATAACGCCTACAAGCTCTCCTCTGTGAGTACCTGCCTCTGCTCCTGTAGCTGCTCTTGCAGCAAGCATGGCAGGAAGTCTTACCGAAGGAATATTACCTGCAAGATAACCTACATATATACCAGAGAGTCCCATCGAAGGATAGAAACCGAGCGGCTCGAAAATGTAGATGAAGAAATATGATGAAACCATGATTCCCCATCCGGAAAGGATGTACTCCCAATCAGCTTTATATCCGAGACCAAACCAAAGGTATAATGCCGGAACAAAGGTGAGCAATGCCGCAAGAAGTGTTGTAAGGCGGCCGTTTCGAATCATTTTTACCGTATATTCGTCGTGAAACCTCTTATCTATATCATTCATAGCGATTCTCCCCTTATTATTTCATAACATATACAAATACTGTCTGCGCTATAAGGATGCCGACAATAAGTGCTATACCAAGATTGTACTCGGACAGTCTCGGATGTTTTCTGGTCAGGAACATGAGCAGTGTCATTGAGAGGAAGCCTCCGATAGCACCTGATATCTTGGCAACATTTGTGCACTGCTGAGCAAGGAACATTGCGATACAGCCTATCATCAGACATCCGCCGATGATATTGAACATACGCATGTCATGCTTCTCCATGATAACCTTAACAGATTCCATCTTATGTGCAAACAGGAGGTTTACAATAAAGAATCCCCAGGTATTAAGGGTGATTACCCAAACCGAACATGTAAATGCCAATATTCCGTAGTCAGGTCCTGCAAGATCTACTCCCATAGCTGTCGCACCTGCCGTAGCACCGAGAGTCTCGGTCGTGATGGTTCCGATGATAGACAGTCTGAGCCATGCAAAAGGTCCTCCGACCATGCTCATGAAGGCAACCATTACGGTAAACATTGAGATACCGGGGCCGATCGTACAGATCGCACCGGCACGCATAGCTTCCTTACAATCCTGCTTGCTCAGGCCGACTAAATGTCCCGCATTCATTGCGTCTCTGATAAAGATAGCCGCCTGTACCATCTCGATGATAACTACAGGAATAACGCATAACCACATCGGCCAAGAGTTGGCGACGGTTAAATATTCCTTATTTGTCATAAAATCCATATACCATTTCCCCCTTTACTTTAGAGATTAACTTTTCATACAATCTCGTCTGATCCGTGGATATTTCCAATTTTTTTTTTTACACAACCATATTTTGTGCATATTTTGTGTACAACTGTCATTTTCATCAGGTTTTGCTATTAATTTCAATTTATTTTTGTATCATTTGCATACAAATTATTCCCACTTCCCCGCATAAAAAATCATTTTCTCGTAAATTAAAAAACCACAGGACAAAAGCCCTGCGGTCGTATCTGATTTTTGATTGAATCTCCGTCATGTGGCTTGTCTCATAATACCTTCCAGTATTTCTTCGACCTCATGCGGATCATATTTTATATTAAGCAAAGTCGAATAATAAAGATCATAGCGCAATGTACATGCCAGTGAATCCGTTATAAGTCTTTCATCAGTCTGCCCTTCTCTTTCCGGATAAAAAATAATATACCAGTCACCCCGCTTTACCCAGAGTGTCACCGTATCGCCGAGTGCATCATATACAAACTTATCCTCTTTGGATACTATCCTTACCGTATTGGCAGTATCCAAGCAGCATTCCTTGAGTGCCTTCAGCATTTCCTCTCGCACGGCTCTTGTAAGATATATAGCTTTGCCGACTATAGCTGTCAAAGCTATATCCGGGATGTCTTCCTCTCCCGCAAAGGCTCTCAGATCCTCAAGATAATAGAAAAATGTCTTGGGAATTGCTCTGTCCCTGACCTGCTCCATCAGCAGCTCCCGCAGCTTCATACTATAGTTCAAAGCTTCGGCAGATACATTGTTTTCCTTAAGAAAATTCTTAAGTGTCTTGCTGCTCATAAGGAAAAATCCGGGTACATCACCCGCAAATAAAAGCGGAGGATGCTTCTTTTGATGCAGCCTTATGATTCCGAGCATGAGCATCTGGTTTTCCATGGTATTGATGAATATCTGATGCTGTCTCTGTTCGTACAGGTTCTTAAGATAATTCTCCTCGGCCGAAAGCATAAGCTTATCGGAACAAACAGCTGTTATATAGTTTTTCGGATTGTCCTCAGGCGCATAAAAGGTAACGGAACGTACACCCTCCGCAAGATAAAATGCACATGACGGAGACTCCTCTGCCATATTTGCCGAATACCCCGGATACAGGTTCTTATGTCTCGTAAATTCCCATATACCGTAAAATGTAGTTCTGTCAATATTGTTCAGATTTGAAAAATAGTATATTACACCTCCGGCATTCATATATTTCAGAGCATACTCATGACATAATGAAAACCAGTCTATCTGTCTCGGACACCAGGATGCATACAAAACCTCTTTGATATAGAGATCAGGCTTGGGATTAAGTGTCATAACATATTCAAAGAAACTCTTAAGTGCCTCTATCCTCTCATCAAGCCCTACAAGCACACAAAAGTTTGAGCTTTCCTCTCTCCTTTGCAGCATACTCTCAGCCTGTGACTCGGCTGTCATAAAGCGTCTTAATTTATGCTTAAGCAGTGCCGTCTCCTCAGTCTCGGACAACTCACGTCCCTCTTGTTCGGATATCAAAAACTGTTCAAGTCTCCTGTCGGCATGCATACTGTTGACCGATAATATATATTTTTCAAGATCGAGATAATTTTTGCTTGATTCCTTGAGCTCCCTTGAGCCGTTTTTCCAGCGGCTGATATGACTCGGACTCACAAAGAGCTCACGGGCTAAGTCGACCGAAGCTATATCAAGAAGATTCATGATCCGGACAAGGCTTTTATGATTCATCACAGACACTATTTGTCACCTCATTTTCCTGTCAATTTTTGTCAATTGACCGTATATTGCCGTTTAGCACAAAAGTATTTCCAAAATTTTCCGTTTTTTGTAACATTTTTACAACAAAAATAATTTTATCACACGCTTGATAATTGTCCAATATTTGCAGGGAGGTTGTATCATGACAAAATTATATGCCGACATCATTATTAAAAACGGTGTAGTACTTACAGTAAATAAAAATGACGATATTGCCGAAGCTGTTGCTATATGTGACAACAGGATCATGCACGTAGGCAGTAATGACGAAGTATGCAGTCTTGCCGACGAGCACACACAGATCATAGATGCGGAAGGCAACAGTGTCGTTCCGGGATTTATCGATGCTCACATCCATCTCGGTATGTTCGGCTTGCTTGACAACGGAGTAATTAACGTAGCATATCCAAGGGTACAGAGTATCATAGATATTCAGGACATAATTCGTAAAGAAGCAGCCAAGAGAAAGCCGGGAGAATGGATACGTCTTAACGGATACGATCACAACAAGCTGGTGGAAAAGCGTCATCCTACAAAAGAAGAGCTTGATGAAGCTGCACCGAATAACCCTGTTCAGCTTACACGCTGCTGTGCTCACATGGGAGTATATAACAGCCACGCTCTCAAGATCGCGGATATAGAGAACTCCGGCTGCTATGCTCCGGATGAGGTCGTGCTTAACGAAAACGGAGAGCTTCACGGATTGCTCAAGGAAACCGCTCATATGGATACCTCTACAAAGGTAGAGTTTTCTTCTCAGGAGCTTATAGACGGATATGTAAATGCAGACAGGATACTTGCCTCTCTCGGTATTACCTCGGCTCATGATGCAGGAGCCTATGGCAGCATGTCTACCCGTGCCCTGCAGGATGCATGTCTTAGCGGAGCAGTCAAGACCAGAGTCAATATGATGATCTTTGATATGTTCGGCAAACAGTCGGGTATAAATTATATAAATTCATTTATCCACACCGGCATACACTCAGGCTGCGGTAATGAACATTTCCGTATAGGTCCTGTCAAGATCATGCTTGACGGAAGCTCAAGCGGTCCTTCGGCATCGGTCATTGACGGATATACTCATGATCCTTCCAACCACGGCATACAGGTATGGACTCAGGAAGAAACCGATGAGATGGTACTTCGTGCCCATCTTGCAGGCTTCCAGGTGACTGCTCATGCCGTAGGCGATCAGGCTGTTGACATGATGACAAAGGCTATTGAAAAGGCTCTTGAGGCTGCTCCATCTACGAATCATCGTCATCGTATCGAGCACTGCGGTATTACAAATCCGGAACTCATTGAGCGCATCAAGAGGCTCGGTATAGTTCCTATAAGCAATCCGTCCTTTATAGCTCTTAACGGTACAGATTACAACAGATATTACGGCTCGAGAACAGAGCATATGTTTGCTTTTAAGGATTATTTCGATAACGGCATAATAAGTGCCATAGGCTCCGATTCGCCTATAACTTATCCGGATCCTATGAATAGTCTCTACGGAGCATTGAACAGACTGGATCAGAAGAACGGCGAAGAGGTCGGCATCTCTCAGAGGATAAATGTTCTGCAGGCTGTAAGAGCATTTACATATAACGGTGCTTACAGCAGCTTTGAGGAGAATCTTAAGGGAAGCCTTGAGATAGGTAAGCTCGCAGATGTGGTTATACTCGATCATGATATACTTACTTACCCGAAGGAGCAGATAAGAGATGTCAAGGTCAACTATACTATTATTGACGGCGAGATCGTTTATCAGAGAACCTAAATGCTGATACTTGATAAGCGCCCGGACAACGATCTGAGCGCTTATCACTTTTTTCTTCTTAAATTATCAGTATACTTTTTTATTAAGCTATCGTTTTTCCTTTTCGGGCCGAAAATAAGGACATATGCCGAGGATGCCCCCTGACATATGTCCTTATCATTTCATTACAGTAGTATTATTGCCGGCATAGTTTTATCACCCGGACAATAAATTAAGCTATGACAATTCCCTTTGGCTGCATCAGCGTCTTGCGCTCAGACGAACCAATGCTCTCTTAAGCTTTGCTCTTGCAACAACATATTCCTGTTCCGAGAGTGACTTATTCTTGAGTATCTCCTCAGCTTCTTTCTTTGCAAGCTCGGCACGCTCGAAGTCAATATCCTCATCCCATTCCCAGGTCGTTGCAAACAGACTGCATTCTCCGTTCAACACAGAGAGCATGCCTCCGATACAGGTCGCATTCTTGACGCTTCCGTCCTCCAGCACAACATGCGCTCCGCCCATTCCAAGGGCTGTACACATATTGGCATGTCTTGCCATGACCGCCAGATCTCCTGTTATAGTTCTGCAGACAACACGCTGTACATTGCCCTCAAAAAGCATGCCGTCCGGCGTTGCTATTTTCAGCAAAAATGTATTCATCGCAGCCACCCTTAATTCTTTCCGGCTTTTGCAAATACCTCGTCGATGGTTCCGGTAAACAGGAAGCAGCTCTCCGGAATATCGTCACACTCACCGTTAAGGATCATCTTGAAGCCTCTGAGTGTTTCCTTAAGCGGAACATACTGTCCCGGCATACCTGTAAACTGCTCTGCTACAGAGAAGCTCTGTGAAAGGAATCTCTGGATCTTTCTTGCACGGTTAACGGCTGTCTTGTCATCCTCCGAAAGCTCGTCCATACCCATGATGGCGATGATATCCTGAAGCTCTCTGTACTTCTGAAGCACCTTCTGTACGCCCTTTGCTATCTCGTAATGCTCTGTACCTACGACCTCAGGTGAGAGGATACGGCTGGTAGAATCAAGCGGATCTACAGCAGGATAGATACCCTGGCTGGCGATATCTCTTGAAAGTACGGTCGTAGCATCCAGATGAGTGAAGGTTGTAGCCGGAGCCGGGTCTGTAAGGTCATCCGCCGGTACATATACAGCCTGTACCGATGTGATAGATCCCTTAAGTGTCGAAGTGATTCGCTCCTGAAGGGCACCCATCTCATTTGCAAGTGTAGGCTGATAACCTACGGCTGAAGGCATACGGCCGAGAAGTGCGGAAACCTCCGAACCTGCCTGTGTGAAACGGAAGATATTGTCGATGAACAGAAGAACGTCCTGGTTCTTGACATCACGGAAGTACTCTGCCATGGTCAGTCCCGAGAGACCTACTCTCATTCTTGCTCCCGGCGGCTCGTTCATCTGACCGTAAACCATGGCGGTCTTGTCGATAACTCCGCTCTCCTTCATCTCATTCCAAAGATCGTTACCCTCTCTTGTACGCTCTCCTACTCCGGTAAATACCGAGAGTCCGCCGTGTGCGGTAGCGACATTGTGGATAAGCTCCATGATAAGAACTGTCTTACCAACTCCGGCACCGCCGAACAGACCGATCTTACCGCCCTTTGCATATGGGCAGATAAGGTCAACGACCTTGATTCCTGTCTCAAGTATCTCTGTTGAAGTTGTCTGCTCGTCGTAAGCAGGCGCACTGTGATGGATAGGCCATCTCTCGGCTGTCTCCGGTGCCGGAAGGTTATCTACCGGCTCACCAAGCAGATTGAATACTCGTCCGAGACATTCCTCTCCTACAGGTACGCTTATAGGATTTCCTGTATCTACAGCCTCTGCACCGCGTACAAGACCGTCGGTCGAATTCATGGCAATGCAGCGAACTATATTGTCACCTATCTGCTGAGCAACCTCTGCAACGATTTTTCTTCCGTCATGCTCTATCTCAATTGCGCTCAAGAGTGCCGGAAGCTCGTCATATGCAAAGCGGATGTCTAATACAGGACCAATGACCTGAATGACCTTTCCTGTATGCTTTTTGCTCATATATGATCTCCTCTTTAAATCAAATTATGTAACTCTGACATTTTTAATCGGCTCATGCCGGATATTAAACCCCTTCAGAACCGGCAATAATCTCAGTGATCTCCTGCGTGATATTTGCCTGACGCGCTCTGTTATAGTAGAGATTAAGCTTTCCTATCATCTCACCGGCGTTCTTGGAAGCAGCATCCATTGCATTTCTTCTGGATGCAAGCTCACTGGCAATACTTTCACAGACAGCTCCGTATATAAATCCTGCCATGTATTCCGGTACTATTGCATCAAAAACGGTTATACTGTCAGGCTCATATATCATGAGTTCCTTTACGACAGGTCTCTCCTTGTCCGGATCCGCAAGCTCTCTGAGCGGCAGTATCGGGAATACGCTTGTCTGCTGGGTAAGCATTGTTACAAAATTAGTGTAGCAAAGCTCTACATGTCCGAATTCGCCGTCACGGTACATCCTGCAGAGCGAATTGGCTATGGTAAAACAATCTCCAACGCCTATATCCGCTACCTCAGCGTACTTCTCGCTTACTATTTCTATACCCTTCTTGCGGCAGTATTCGACTGCTTTTTTTCCTATAGGAAGTACAGCGAATTCCTTACCCGCAGATGCTTTCTCAAGACGCTTAAATACATTGGAGTTATATCCGCCTGCAAGACCTCTGTCACCGGCGATCATACAATAACAGATCTTTTTGTTATCTATTCCGCTGACATACTTTGAGGCATTGTCCGTATTCTCCATAGATATCTTCTCAAGTGTCTCATAAAGTGAATGGAAATACGGACGGCAGGTGTCGGCTCTGTCTTTTGCTTTACGCAGTTTAGAGGATGCTACAAGTTCCATTGCTTTGGTAATCTGCATAGTGCTTTGAACACTTTTTATGCGCTGCTTTACCGCTTTCATATTTGTAGCCATTTAATTACACCTCAATTATTTCTGGTATCTGTCAATAAAGTCATTAGTGTAGCTCTCTAATACCTGCTTCAGCTTTGCCTCTGTCTCAGACTCAAGCTTGCCTGAGGTTCTGATCTCACGCATTACAGAGCGTCCTTCTACATCGGTATCAAGATATGTGAAGAGCTCCTTCTCATATCTGCGGACATTCTCTCTGTGAACGGCTGAAAGCATCTTATTAGTTACCGCATACAGTATAGCTACCTGCTTTTCCATATCAACAGGCTCGTTCTTATTCTGCTTAAGTACCTCCACGATACGGGCACCCTGCTCAAGTCTTGCCTTGGTATCCGGATCAAGATCCGATCCGAACTGTGCAAAGCTCTGCAGCTCTCTGTACTGTGAATATATAAGCTTAAGAGTTCCGGCAACTTTCTTCATTGCCTTA
>Ga0129311_1001675_pt1 | contig 15174 bp, 9 predicted proteins | sample Go1ome_FD_94435 | JGI IMG/M metagenome (GOLD analysis project Ga0129311, IMG submission 94435) | Western lowland gorrila individual fecal microbial communities from Wisconsin, USA - Go1022B metagenome | ecosystem: Host-associated > Mammals > Digestive system > Large intestine > Fecal | place... | reverse complement strand
GGGCGGCAGCTGGGGTTATGCCGGTTCTGGCGGCGTTACCAATGGCGGGCAAGCGACCAGTCAATATAATAGTTATGGCGCTGACCACGGCGGCGAAAACCAAAGTGATGATGAAGTTGACGGTGCGGAGGCTCCCGGCAGCGGCGGCTCTGGTGGCAGCCAGGGCAGCAAGGGCAGCAGCGGCAGCAAAACCGTGACCAGCACAGCCAAGGTAAACAGTATCAAGGGCAGCACCGGAACGGAAAATGTAAGACCCCCGGTAGCCTATCGGTCTATCGGACTGGACGATCTGGGCGGTTATGGCGGCAGCACTAACGCCTATGTGGTCTACGGTGCGGACGAGGGCACTAACGTAGCAAAGCCCCAACGCACCGGTTACAACTTCATGGGCTACTACGATAAGGAGATCAAGCCCGGCAAGCTCAACGAGCACAGCGGCGCGACGCAGTATTATGACCAGAACGGTGCGCCCGCCAACGCTCTGAAGCCTGCCATGGTGACGAGCAGCCTCACGCTCTATGCCTATTGGGAGCCTTTGAAATATAACATCGAGTACATGAGCAATCTGGATGACGATTATGGCGCGCGTCATGTGGATTGGCAGCGAGATGTAACTTGGGGCGACCTGACACCATTGGCAGAAAACGCCATCCCTCATGACCTGCTCAAGGAAAACCACACCTTTATCGGCTGGAACATCTACGATCAGCAGGACTGGGCCATGTATTATGCAGGCAAGAATTATCAGGTGGGTCTGACAGACAAAGATGGAGCCACGGCCTATCTTTACGCCGCATGGAAGGAGAACGAGAAATTCACCATCTCCTACAGTGCCAACGGCGGTAAGGGCGAGCCCGCCAGCGATCAGGTCTATATCCACAACGATTATACAATTTCGGGCAGCCAGCCTACCCGGGACGGCTGTACCTTCGCAGGCTGGAGTACCGACCCCAATGCCCGGCCGGGAGACAGCGGTATTTATGCGCCCAGCGCGGTCATTTCCGACGTGCAGCAGGGTTATATGCTCTACGCTGTGTGGAAGCAGAATCCATCCCTGACCTACCACACCAACGGCGGTAGTTTCCCGACTTATGTCCCGACTGCCTATCCTCAGGTAGGCGATAGCTACACTTTGACTAACAGTACGCCTCAGCGGGACGGCTATACCTTTGCCGGCTGGAACGAAAAACAGGACGGTACCGGCGATCACTACAATAGCGGCGCTTCCTTTCCTATGCCGGATGAGGATGTGGTTCTCTACGCCAAGTGGACACCCAAACAGTATACTGTCACGGTGGAAAAACCCGATAAGGTAACCGTCGACGGCGTGGAGGACAGCTACGACTGCGGCTCCACGGTATCCTTCACGGTCAGCGGTGGCGAAGGCGACGTGTTTATCTATGCCAACGGCAGGAAACTGGAGAAGGGACCTGATGGCCGGTACAGCTTTGAGATCAGGTCCGACAGCACCGTCCTGGTCACCACCCAGGTGGGCTATGTGGTGGCTTACGATCCCAACGGTGGCTCCGGTATGCCGGTGGACGTGAATGTCTATACGGAGAACCAGTCGGCCACGGTCAAGACAAACCCCAAGCCCACCAAGACTGGCTACACCTTCGACGGTTGGATGGATGACGACGGTAATAAGGTGGGAACGGCGATCACCATCGGTACCTCCGATGTGGTCCTCACCGCCAAGTGGAGTCCCATCTCCTACACGGTAAAGTTTTATAAAAACAATAGTAGCGCCGCCGGCGAAGATTCGGTTACCAAAACCTTTACCTATGATTCGGAAAATGATTTGAAGGTATCGGACGACGCCTTTACCCAAACCGGAAAATCCGTTGTGGGCTGGGCGTCTGAATCCGCCGGAGAGGTCCTCTACAAGAATGGTGCGACTGTCAAGAATCTGACCAGCACACAGGACGATACAATTAACCTCTACGCCAAGTGGGACACGCGGGTGACCAAGGTGAACCTGGATGCCAACGGCGGCAGCCACGGCGGCAACATCGGCTTTGTGTATGTCACCTACGGCGAGGCTCTGACTGCTAACCTGACCGCTCCCACTTGGGACGGTTATACCTTCAAGGGTTATTACGAAAAAGCCGACGGCACAGGCCGCCAATATTATGATGAAACTCTGAATCCTAAGGTTGAGAACTGGACGGTGGAGAAGGATGAGGTAACGGTTTATGCCAAGTGGGAGCCAATCTCTTACAGCATTCACCTCTTTCATGGCGAGACCCAGATCAACTACTTTTCTCTGGAAAATATGTCCTATGAGAAAGATTTTACTTTGCCCTCCGGCGATGAGCTGGCGAATGCCGACAGCACTTTTGCCGCAGTCTACAAGCAGGAGCGGGACAAAAACCGCTATCTGGCGGGCTGGTCCTCTTACCCCGACAGCAGCTATGTAGTCTATGAGGATCAGAAGGCCTTCACCAATGGCATCACTACCACCGACGGTGCCACCATCAACCTCTACGCGGTGTTCAAGGATCTGGAGACCTTCACCGTCACCTACAACGGTAATGGCGGTTCTGGTGCGCCGGTAGATAATACCGGTTATATTGCGGGGAACAAGGTCGATGTTAAATTTGATGTCATTCCCCAGCGCCCCGGCTATGAGTTCCTGGGCTGGTCCACCGACGTCAATGCGTCGGCCCCCGATTACATCCAGGGCGGGACCGCTTCCTTCACCATGGGGGCGGAAAACGTGACCCTGTTCGCCGTGTGGCGGGCTTATGGTGCCTATACGGTCACCTATCAGACAAATACCACGGATCTGGTCAACGGTATGCCTGATGACCAAGTCAAGGCTGAGGGCGTGGAACTGAAGCTCAGCGAGACGATTCCCTCTCGGGCGGGCTACATCTTCCTGGGCTGGAGCACTGCCGCTGATGCTGCGCAGGCCGAGTACGCTGCCGGTGCCACCTACGACAAAAATGCGTCGCTGACGCTGTACGCCGTATGGCAGGCGGTTGGTTACACCCTCTCCACCTATGAAAACGAGGTCGGCTTTATCACGGTCACCCGGGGCGGCGATACGCTGCACAGCGGCGACACGCTGACTTACGGCGATGTGCTGAACATCAAGGCCCGACCGCTGCCCGGCTACACCACCGATTCCATTATCCCACTCATCAACGGTAGTCAGGTGGCGATGACCGCCAATGCCGACAAGAGCGAGATGACCATAAGCTATACCGTCACCGGCGACACGACCATCAACTTGCTGTCCAACGGCGACAGCGGTGTGGTGTACAAGATCGTCTACAACTCCAATGGCAGCGGGCAGCCCGCTATTGAGCAGGACCAGTCCTCTGGTAATCCTTCGGCGCTGCTGGGCAAAGTATTCACCCGCCCCGGCTGGACACTGGTGGGTTGGAGTACCGCATCCGCTGGCTCTGCCGACTATGACTTGGGCTATCTGCCTATCGCTGCCCTGAGCAACATCCCTAACACTGTGGTGAATCTCTACGCCGTCTGGGAGCGTGAGAAGATCACAGTGACACTATCCGATGCACAGCAGGCTGAGGGGAATCCCGGCATCCTGTATGTTACCGTAGGCGGTACCTATGAGGCTCTACCCACCTTGGTTAAGGAGGGCTACCGCTTCGACGGCTGGTACACCGAAGAGGTCGGCGGCGTCCGGAAAGATCGGTACACTGAGGTGACCGATACGAAAGACCACACCTTGCATGCCCATTGGACTCGGCTGAGTTTCGACCTGGAGGTGCGGGCGAACGAGGCTCTGGGAACGATTGCGGAAACCTCTGCAGCGGATATAGATGGAAAGTACTCTTATGGCTCCACAGTCAGCTTTACTGTGACACCTGCGGCCGGAAAGACCGTGGAAGCGGTTGCCAACGGCAAGCCGCTGAATTATAGCACGAGTGCGGACGGCAAGCAGAGCTATTCCTTCCAAATCAAAGAGGACACCGTCCTCTACCTGATTTCCGTGGAACAGAAGACCCCGGTCTACACCGTCAGCTATGATGCCAACGGCGGCGTGGGCGGCGTGGTCAACGAGACCTTCCGGCTGGAGGGGGTCAATGTGCTGTCCTACGGAAAAAGCATTAGCCGGCAGGGCTATATTCTGTTGGGCTGGAGTACGGACCGTACTGCCACAGTGGTCGAATATCATCTTGGACAGGTCCTAACCGCTGCACCCGACGGCATCGGCAACGGCGACAGCCTGAAACTGTACGCTGTGTGGCAGAGCAATATCTGCACGATAACCTTTGATCCGAAAAGCGGAACCATGCCTGAGGGCTATGATGGAAGCGTGACCTACACCCACGGCGCGGCATACGGCCAGCTACCAGAGCCCACCCGGATAGGCTGGCGCTTTGACGGCTGGTATCTGGGCGACGGCAAGCGGGTCTATGCCACCAGCACCGTCCCCGAGGAGGCAGAGATGACCCTGACCGCCCGGTGGACGGATGAGCGGGTGACTCTCTCCGTCAAAGACTGCAGCCTGGGCACCATCAGCGGCATAACCGATGCTGCAAAGTATATCTCCGGTACCCAGATCAGCTTCACCGTGGCCCCTGCCGCAGGTAAAACCATCAAAGTTATGGCAAACAGCACCCACCTAACTGAGGTGAACGGCGCTTATTCCTTTAACATCACCGAGAATACCACGGTGTATTTGGTGGAAATTGCGGATGAAAGCACCCCGGACGAGCCTGCGGGCGACACCTACACAGTTTCCTACGTGACCGACGGAACTGTTGGGGATCAGAAACTGCCCCTGAACAGTCTGGGTGCACTCGCCTCCGGTACGGCACTGCAGAAGGATCAGCATACCCTCATCGGCTGGAGCAAAACGGCTGGAGCCACAACACCTGACTTCAAGCTGAATGAAGTACTAAACGGTGCGCCTGACGGCATCGCTGCCAACAATACTCTAACCCTGTATCCCGTCTGGCAAAAGAGTACCGTCAACGTGACACTGAATCCGGACGGTGGATCCCTGCTCACCAGAGCTGCGTCCAACTTGGAATGTAAGCCCGGCGGCTATTATCCCAATCTTCCTACACCCACCAGGGAGCATTACATCTTTGATGGTTGGTATTACGGCGGCAGTGGTTCTGAAACTCAGGTAGACGGCAATACCAGACTTCAGAGCGACACAGACCACATGCTGACTGCTAAATGGAGGGAGATAAAATACACCGTCACTACTACGGATAATGGTCTGGGCACCATCAGCGGCCTGAATGACCCTGCAGAATATATTGAGGGTAGCACCGTTAACTTTACGGTCACGGCTGCTGATCTGTCCACCATCCGCGTACTGGCCAACGGTGCAGCGCTGACGCTGGACGGAAGCGGCAAAGGTTCCTTCCTCATTACCGAGGACACCCATTTGGTGCTTACCGGCCTGCCTGCATCTGCAGGAATGTGGTACATCAGCTATGACGCCAACGGTGGCACCGGAAGCTGCGGTCCGTACAATATGTACAGCGACGGCACCAACCGTCTTGATAGCGGTGCGGGTATGAGCAATGGTTCCAACCGATTGACGAGCTGGAACACCAAGCCTGACGGAAGTGGAGCAACCTACGCTCTGAACAGTACAATCAATGGTCGACCTGATGGCATCAGCGAAGGTGACACCCTGACCCTCTACGCCATGTGGAGTTCCAGAAGCACTGTCACGGTAACGCTGGATGCGCAGGGGGGTACACTGAACGCCGCAAGCCGCCGTGTCTACGACAGTGGCGATGCTTATGGTGCGTTGCCTGAACCTTTCATGCCCTCCGGTATCGGTAAGGATTACTATTTCGGCGGCTGGTATACCGATCCGAGCTACACGGAGTCTTCCCGTGTGTTTGAGACAACTGCCGTAAGATCCACCGACCACACCTTGTACGCCAGATGGATCTCACTGACGGACTATGTGATCACAGCTACCGGCTACCATGCGGTATATGACGGCAACAGTCATGCGCTGAGCGTCTCTGTCAACAAAAATGGACTGACAGCCCTGACCTACGAATGGTATAAAGACGGCAAGGCTATCCCTGGGGCCACATTCAAGGACTATTATGTTAAGAATGTGGCGGACAGCGGCACATATACCTGCGTGGTGAAGGGACGCGATGAGCAGGGCGTCAACCGCACCCTAACCAGCAGCGGGGCTACCGTGAAGATTACACAGAAAGTCATCACAGTAAAAGCAACTCAAACCATCACCTATGGTGATGCTGTGCCAACCCTGACTGTAATTTATAGTGGTTTGGCTGCAGGCGATACCGAATCCATACTCAATGGCAGAGATGGAGTAAGGGCACAGACAACATATACCCGGCATGGCGATGTGGGCGAATATCCCATTACCTTTATCGGTACCGATGGCCTCAATGCGGCAAACTACAGTTTCAGCATTGATACGGCGAATTCCAAACTGAAAGTCATGCAAAAGCCAGTCGCTCTGACATGGACAGGTACCAGCTTTAACTATGACGGTACCGAGAAGACCACCACCGCCAACATCACAAATAAGGTGAATGGCGATGATGTAGCCGTTGCGACCTATCAGGACAACGCAAAGACCGATAAGGGCGCTTATGTAGCCAAGGCTATGATCCTGGGAGGTACTAAGGCGAGTAACTACACCCTGACCGGTGCAACCGGCGTGACTCACAACTGGGGTATTATTGACCCGCAAAATCCTGGCGGCGTTGTAATCCCTGACGACCCGAAACCCGTGACCGGTCTACGCATCTCCCCCACAAGCAAGACCCTGACCAAAGCGGATGACTCCTTCCACGTTATTTCGACGGTGATAGGTACGAATCAAAATGTTAGCTATGTCAGTGACAATCCCGCTGTTGCTACGGTGGATGCTGATGGAACGGTGACCGCAGTAGCAAACGGCACCACGCGTATTGTTGTGACTACCGCAGAGGGCGGCTACCAGGCAGTCTGTGTAGTAACAGTCTACATTTCTGGCTCCGGCGGTAGCAATCCTGGTGGCGGTGGCTCCTCCGGCGGCGGTGGCGGTGGCTCCTCCGGCGGCGGTGGCGGTGGCTCCGGCACGACAACGCCCGGCGGCACCAATGGCGGCAGCATTTCCGCAGGCGGTACCGGCAACACGGCTTACGTCGGCTGCAAGCGCGACAAGAACTGCCCGATCTATTCGTTCAACGATGCGTTTGTTGACGCTTGGTATCACGACGGCGTCCACTACTGCATCGACAACGGCCTGATGGGCGGCTACGGCGACGGCAAGTTTGGTCCCAACGACCAGATCACCCGTTCGCAGATCGTCATGATCCTGTGGCGCATCGCAGGCAGTCCCAACGCCAACTATGCCATGAACTTCACGGATGTGGCTGACGGCGCATGGTATGCCGAGGCCATTCGCTGGGCGACCAGCGTTGGCGTGGCTTCCGGCTACGGCGACGGCAAGTTCGGCCCGAATGACTTCATCACCCGCGAGCAGTTCGCCGCAATGCTGTATCGCTTTGCCAAACTGCAGGGCAAGGATACCAGCATGGGCGAAAACAACACCCTGAACGCTTTCACCGATGTTGGTGAGATCAGTGGTTATGCCAAGACTGCCATGCAGTGGGCAAACGGCCTTGAGATCATCAGCGGTACTGACAACAGCACCCTGATGCCGAAGGGCAATGCGACCCGCGCACAGGCGGCCTGCATGATCCAGCGCTATATCGTTAATCTGGCTAAGTAAGCCAAACCCAAAGAGGAGTGAGGGCAGTCGCCCTCGCTCCTCTCTTGGTCTATGGGCATCGGACATATTCTGTCCGGTGCCTTTTTTGCCCTTAATCGAGAAATATAGAAATTTTTTCGGTTAAATTGGCATTTTGTTTTTTCAAATCGTATTAGTCAGTATCAGGTCAAAAGAGCATCCCCTTCCGCTGGAACGCCGAATACGGAAAGGGGGTGAATGCTGTGCAATGGACAGAGGAAGAGATTCGCCGCATCGAGGGTAAATTTGATAGCTTCTGCAAAACCGTTTTGAGAAATTTTGCAAGGGACTGGTATCGAGCCAAACAACGGCACGGGAGAAATGAGGTCTTGTTTTCGGAATTGCCGGATGATCATTTGCAGGAGCCAATCCATATCGACCCAATCAGTTCAGCGGAAAAATATTTCTTCGATGATCTAGAGCAATCCATCGCCATTGAGAATGACGCGCTGGCACAAGCGTTACATAGCCTTTCCGGACGCAAACGGCAGATTATTCTTCTGGCGTACTTTCTGGATTGGACAGATCAACAAATCGGAGAGAGGTTCCATGTTGTGCGGAGTACGATACAAGCCGCCAGAACCAAAGCATTAAAGGAAATGAGGGATTTACTTGAAAAACAAGGCAAAGCATAGGCGCGCCATGATACGCCGTATCTCTGTGGATACCATTTTGAACGCAAAGAAAGGCGATGAGAGTGCGATTCAAACCATTTTGAATTACTACAAGGGATATATGCTGGAACTGTGCAAGTTCGAACTGTACGATGCTAGCGGGAAAATCTATGTCTGCTATGATGAGGACTTGTATCAGGAACTTCAGTTCAAGCTGATAAAAGAAATTCAGAACCGGTTTGAATTGAGCTAAGCAGATTTGCCTGTCCTTCACAGGGGATAACTGCGCGTTGTCCCTTGTGAAAGGCTGGCAAGCGTTTACCCGCCTTACTGTACTTTGAAAACAAAATGAGCGTCCGTATCAGATACAGCGCAGGGGAAGCAGGCCACGACCTCCGGAGAGGAGGTTTCAGGAGCGAGCGTGCCAATGTGTAGAAAACGGTGTCCTGTCACAACAGGCAGTCCATCAGGAACAGGATACGGGTGATACGCCGAACATGAAAACACAGTGGAGCCGCTGACTTTGTACAGCGGCTCCACATGATATAGGAGTGATTAATATGTCATTATCAGAACAGCGGCAGAAAGCCAATGAAACCGCAATGGAAATCTTGGCTTGCCGCGATATTTTATATACCGTCCCGGAAGCAGCAAAACTGTTGCGCGTCAATAAAAATCTGGTCTATGACCTGATCCGCTGCGGGTATCTGCGCTCTATTAAGCTGGGCAGCCGCAAAGTAAGCCGTAAGGCTCTGCTGGACTTTGTTGAGCAGTTTGAGGGTCAGACGGTGGAACTGCCGGGTGTGCGGTCGGAGTAGTGCTATCCGTATAAATTAAAATCTAATGTCACCCAAACTGTCACGCAAGGTATAAAAACTTGAAAATTATATTGGGTACGATGGATTTCGACTTGTTCCCATTTATAACACCTGCTATAATAATAGCAGCTGATGTGATAAAGGGGGCAGAGCAGTGGAATACTCGGATTTGATTTTATGCATTCGCAAACAATGTGCCTTGAGCCAAGAAGAACTGGCAAAGGAATTAGGCGTTAGCTTTGCCTCGGTCAACCGCTGGGAGCGCAAACGAACCAGGCCATCGCAAATGGCAATTCGCTCTATTGAAGAGTTTTGCAAAACACATCAAATCAACTATACAATGAATGGAGGTGTCACCCATGCAGATTAACAGCATTGAAATCAAAAATTTCCGTTGCTTCGAGCGCTTTGAAGCAACGTTCCACCATGAACTGACTGTGATCGTTGGCAATAATGGAAGTGGTAAATCTACGCTTTTGGATGCTGCCTCCATTGCTGTCGGCACATTTTTGGCAGGATTTGATGGAATGAGCAGCCCTGGTATTTCTAAGGATGACGCACTGAATAAGTGTTACGATATGGGCAGTGTGGTTGAACTGCAACCCCAATTTCCTGTTTCTATCAGTGCTTCTGGAGTTATTGGCGGAACGCCTATTGCATGGAAGCGTGAGCTGAGAAGCGCAGAAGGCAAGACCACGGTGGTCGATGCAAAGGAAATTACCGCGATTTCGGCGGCACTGCAAGATCAAGTACGGAATGGAGAAAAACCGGTACTGCCCCTGATCTCTTACTATGGAACAGGACGCTTGTGGGCTCAAAAGCGGGAAAAGAAATCTTCAGAATTGATGAAGTTTAACCGTCAGATGGGTTATGTGGATTGCTTGGATGCAGCATCTAACGAAAAGATGATGCGAAAGTGGTTTGAGAAAATGACCTTGCAGAGTGCCACCAATGGCACACAGGCTCCCGAACTGTCCGCAGTCAAGTCTGCGATCATTCAGTGCTTCCAGGGTATCACAGGATTTAACGATGTAGATGTCCAATTCAACTTGGATACACACGAACTCGATATCCTGTACCGGGATGGTAATTCGGATCGAGAACGCTATCCGATGAAAGAATTGAGTGATGGCTACAAAAACACCCTCAGTATGGTGGCTGACATTGCTTATCGTATGGCCGTCTTGAACCCGTGGCTACTCGATGATGTTCTCAAGGAAACGACCGGCATTGTGTTGATCGATGAGATCGATTTGCATCTGCATCCCCAGTGGCAGCAGCGGATTATCGGCGATTTGCGGACAATTTTCCCGAAAGTCCAGTTTATCGTATCTACCCATGCGCCGCTGGTCATCAACTCTGTGAAGAAAGAAAATCTGCTCATTCTGACGGATCAGCAAGCAGTCGAACCGCAGAACGAGGTGTTTGGTAGGGATGCAAACGCAATCCTGAGCAGCGTCATGGGAGCCAGTGAGCGTCCATCTGAGATCAAGCAAATGTTCCGATCGGTGTACGATGCCATTGACGAACAGCGCTATGACGATGCTGCTTTGACCTTGCAGCAGATTGAAGATAAAATCGGTTCTGCCGATCCTGAACTGACCAGCGCACAAGTGAGCTTGGAACTGGAACGGATGTAGGTGGATCGCGATGCTGTATATAGAGAAAAAGCAAGAGCCAAATGAACTGATTCAAGAGAAACGGAAAGGACTGACGGACTATAGCAATTTGTCCGGAAAACCCAAAGAAGCGGTTCAAGTATCTTTGCTGGAGGAACAAGGGTGCCTGTGTGCCTATTGTATGCGGCGCATCTCGCTGGAGAATGTGCAAATTGAACACTATCTGCCGCAGCATCCCCAAAGTGAGAATTACGACCCTGCCTTGACGATTGATTACCGCAATATGCTCGCTGTATGTTCCGGCAATAAAAAGCAGGCAGGAAAGTTTGAAAATCTGATTTGTGACCAGCATCGAGGAAACGAGCCGTTGACCGTTGACCCGCGAGACCCAGTGTCCATTGAAAAAATCAAGTATAAAACAGACGGAACGATTTACTCCGATGACACAGAGATTGAAAAGGATCTGAACATCACACTCAATCTGAATTGTCCGGCATCTTATCTGAAGGAGAACCGTAAAGCGGCGTTGGATGCAGTCAAGCAAGCGTTACATGACAAATTTCCGGGAAAGAAAGTGCCGAAGCAGCAGTTGGAACGTATGCTGAAACAATTTCAGGCCAAGACGAATGGACGATATGCTGAGTTTTCCGGAGTGATTATCTGGTATCTGAAACGACAGATCGCCAGAGTATGAAGGAAGCGAAAAGGCCCTGACTAAAATTAGGTCTGTAATTTTTTGCGAAATGCTCATGCACCCCCTATACTTTTCGGTAGGAGGTGCATGAGCATGAATGCAATGAATGAACAGACCCGTGCTGCGGTAGAGGAAGTCCGGCGAACTGATTGCGAGTTTTTGACGGTTCCACAGGTAGCTAAGATTTTGAAGGTCAACAAGAACATGGTGTATGACCTTATCAGCGTTAAGCTGCTGCGGGCGGTCAAGCTGGGTAGTACCAAAGTGGCGACCATTGCCGTGGAGGACTTCATCCGCGAGATGGATGCCGGACTGATCGAGTACGACCATGTGACCAAGAAAGCCACACGGCACCGGTCTAAAACCAAAGCTGCATCGAGCCAGAATAAGTAAGCATTTCCCTTGTGGAGCCTGATTCGGTACTGGATTTGCAGAGCGTATTTTTTGTGGGCAAAGCGTGGGCAAAAAACTTTTCGATTACGCTGAGAGCCTTATATAGTCTGATTGATACGGTAGAAGAATCCTATCACCAGACGAGGCCCGCCACGGCAAGGCCCTGGAGGGTATGCTGAAGCGTTACTTCAACAAGTAAGAAGGTCTGTATCTCCCCGCCGGAATACACCTCGGCAACGGCGAAAAACCCGTAAAACCAGCGGTTTCCGGCACAAAAGATACGCAGTAACAGAAATGCGGTTCACTGATCAGAGTGAGCCGCATTTTTGTGTCTATATAGAGGGAGTATCAATATGTCATGCTCAAAACAGCTTGAACCGGTGGTATTTCCATGTTATATTATAAGTGAGATAGGATGTGAAGTGATGTCCGATTTGGATTTTGAGCGCAAGCACGCCGAGGATCTCCAGCGTCTGCGCGGTCTGCGTCTGCTGGACGATGACTTTATGAATAAGGTGTTTGAGGACAAAGCCTGTGCCGAGTTCCTGCTCCAGATCATCTTACAGCGTACCGATTTGCGCGTACAGCGCGCACACGGCCAGCACGATATTAAGAATTTGCAGGGACGCTCCGTGCGGCTGGATATTCTGGCCGTCGATGAAGCAGACCGCGTTTACAATATCGAGGTCCAGCGCAGCGATAAAGGCGCCGGCGTCAAGCGTGCCCGGTATAACAGCAGTCTGATCGACGCCAATGTGACCGAACCCGGCGATGAGTATGAGCAGCTGAACGAAACCTATGTCATCTTCATCACAGAGCATGATGTGCTGGGCGGCGGTTATCCGATCTATCATATTGACCGGACGGTTCGAGAAACCGGCGCATTGTTTGGGGACGAGTCGCATATCCTATATGTGAACGCCCAGATCAAGGACGATACAGCGCTCGGTCAGCTCATGCACGACTTTTCCTGCACCAGTGCCGAAGAGATGCACTATCAGATTCTGGCGGACAGAGTTCGTTATTTCAAAGAAGATACGGAAGGAGTTGCGACTATGTGCAAGGCTATGGAAGATATGAGAAATGAAGCAGCGCGTGAAGCCGATAAAGCCAGAATGGTCAGGATTGCGCGGCGTATGTTGAACTCTGGCAAATATACCTATGAAGATATTGCCGATGCGCTGGAAATCAGTGTTGACGAAGTCAAGACTCTGACTGAGAGCAGGCCCGCCTGACAACTGAGGAGTTGCGACTATGTGCAAGGCTATGGAAGATATGATAAATGAGGAGAAGAAAGAGTTAACGATACGAGTTGTGCGGCGTATGTTGAACTCTGGCAAATATACCTATGAGGACATCGCCGATGTATTGGAAATCAGCGTAGACGAAGTCAAAGCTCTGGACGAAACCCAACCCGCCTGACCCCTAAAAACTGGATTTTCACGACTTTTCCAACTTTTGACGGGGCCATTCTCTTGCAATTCGCATTTTGAGACAGCCCCTTCTATCTACAAAAAACCTTCCCCTGGGGGAAGGCTGAGAGATTCCGCCAGTTTTCCAGCGGTTTCCCAGCGCCCTAAGTGTTTTTTTTGTATGGTTTTCTAATTTGTTTAAGCAGAAAATAGCCCTGATTTTAGACAAAGAAAAACCCTGAAAGCCTTGTGTCATAAGGATTTCAGGGTTTTTCGTTTTGGTACGCCCGAAGCCGAAGCGGCCGGCAAACGTGCCGGAGGCACGTTTGCCAGCGGAGGGGTCCCTTCCCAAGAAGGCGAGCGCCTGTGCGAAGCCTGATTGGCGAAAGGACCACCAGCCAAAGTAAAAAAATAGGTCCCCTGCAACGCAGGAGACCTACTTCATGGTACGCCCGAAGGGACTCGAACCCCCAACATTCAGAACCGGAATCTGACGCTCTATCCATTGAACTACGGGCGCATTTTCAACGCTCCAACAGTATAACAGACTTTTCCGAAAAAGTAAAGAGCAAAATCCGGATTTTCCGAAAATTTCGGGCAAATCTTTCTCAGACCCGCTTCCGCAGCAGGAAGGTGATGAGAAACCACGCCGCCAGATACAACGTGATGGACGCACCGGCGGAGGGGCCGAAGTGGTAGGAGGTCATCAGCCCGGCCACCCCGGCGACCACGGCGCCGGCCAGGGACAGCAGATGATACTGCCACAGGTTCCGCGCCAGATTGCGGGCGGCGGCGGCGGGGAGGACCAGCAGGGAGTTAATGACCAGCAGGCCCACCCAGGTCATGGACAGGGTGACCACTACGGCGATGGCCACGGAGAAGATCGTCTCCTGCCAGAACACCTTGATCCCCCGGCTGTCCGCCAGGGCGGGGTGGACGGCGGAGAGCATGAGCTGATTGAAGGACAGGGCCCACAGCACCACGACGAGCAGCAGGATCAGGGCCAGCACGCCGATCTTTTCCGGCTCTACCGACAGAATGTCGCCGATAAGCAGGTTGTTGAATTTGGTAAAGGACCGGCCGTTCAGGGTGGACAGGAAAATGCCCAGGGCCACGGCGGTGGAGGAGAACACCCCGATCACCGTGTCGCTGGCCAGGGCGGAGCGGCGGCGGACCAGGTTGAACAGCAGGGCGAACAGAATGGCAAAGACCACGGCGGCCCAGGTGGGCTCCTGAAAGCCGCACAGCGCGCCGATGGCCATGCCGGTAAAGGCGGAGTGGCCCAGAGCGTCGGAGAAGAAGGACATATGGCTGTGCACCACCATGGTAGACAGAATGCCGAACAGGGGAGAGATCACCAGCACGGCCAGCAGGGCGTGCTTCATAAAATACATCTGTCCCGGCTGGGCCCAGTCAAAGGGCAGCACAGACAGCAGGGTATACCACCAATTCATGCCTTGTCCCCTCCCTTCCCCATCTTCAGATGGAAGGTCTCGTAAAACTCCGGCGAGGCCAGGACCTCCTCCGGCGTGTCCGCCTTCAGCACCCGGTGCTTCAGCAGAATGACCTTGTCGGCGAACTGCTCCAGGGTGGCGAAGTCGTGGGTGGACAGGAAGATGGACAGGTCATATTCCGTCCGCAGCTCGTCCAGCATATCCAGCAGCTGGTGCTCGCCCTCGATGTCCACGCCGGACAGGGGCTCGTCCAGGATGAGGATGTGGGGCACGGGCTCCAGCGCCAGGGCCAGCAGCACCCGCTGGAGCTGGCCGCCGGACAGGCCGCCCATGGGGCGGTCCAGCAGCTCCTGGCTGTGGACCCGGGCCAGGCTGGCCGCCGCCCGGTCCCGCAGGCGCTTGGGCACCGGCAGCCAGACGGGCCACTTGGCCGTGGCGGCGGAG
>Ga0129311_1001672_pt1 | contig 15201 bp, 12 predicted proteins | sample Go1ome_FD_94435 | JGI IMG/M metagenome (GOLD analysis project Ga0129311, IMG submission 94435) | Western lowland gorrila individual fecal microbial communities from Wisconsin, USA - Go1022B metagenome | ecosystem: Host-associated > Mammals > Digestive system > Large intestine > Fecal | place... | reverse complement strand
TCATCGCAGCGCAGATCTCCTCGTAGGAAGCCTCTTTCTCAAGCTCGCAGGTGAGGTCGACGAAGCTGACGTCAGATGTGGGAACGCGGAGGCTCATACCGGTAAGTTTGCCGTTGAGCTCAGGGAGAACCTTGCCTACAGCCTTGGCAGCACCGGTGCTGGAAGGGATGATGTTCTCGAGGATACCGCGGCCGCCTCTCCAGTCCTTCTTGGAAGGTCCGTCAACGGTCTTCTGAGTTGCGGTAGCAGCGTGAACGGTGGTCATCAGGCCGCGCTTCACACCGAAAGCGTCGTTGAGAACCTTGGTCAGAGGAGCAAGGCAGTTGGTGGTGCAGGAAGCGTTGGAGATGATGGTCTGACCGGCGTAGGTCTTGTCATTGACACCATAGACGAACATAGGGGTCGCGTCCTTGGAAGGAGCGCTCATGATGACCTTCTTGGCACCTGCCTTGATGTGTGCGGATGCGAGTTCCTCGGTGAGGAAGAAACCGGTGGATTCGACGACTACGTCCACTCCGAGAGCACCCCAGGTGATGTTTGAAGGATCTTTCTCAGCGAAAACCTGAATCTTGTTGCCGTCAACGATAAGGAAGTTGCCGTCAACGGAAATCTCGTGCTTGAACTCTCCGTGTACGGAGTCGTACTTAAGCATGTAGGCGAGATAGTCTGCGTCGAGAAGGTCGTTGATACCTACGACCTGGATGTCGTTTGAGAAGTTCTCAACTGCTGCACGGAATACCATACGGCCGATACGACCGAATCCGTTAATACCAAGTTTAATCATTTCGAATATTGATATAAGTTAAACAATACTTACTAACTAAAAGCGTCATTTCTAACGCGCCGCAAATTTATCAAAATAATCAGTGAAAATCAATTATATTTGCATAAAAATTGAGAAAAGAGATGAGAATTCTGGTTACCAACGACGACGGATACTACGCGCAGGGCATAGGCGAACTTATTGAGATACTGAAACCTTACGGAGAAATCACCGTGGTGGCGCCCAAATACCACCAGTCCGGCATGTCCATGGCCGTTTCCATGGGTTTCAGGCCCATCGCGGTCAAGGAGCTCGGGATAAAGGACGGGGTGCGGTGGCTCTACCTGGACGGAACGCCCGCAAGCTGCGTCAAGTTCGGCATAGACAACGTGATGGCGGAGTGCCGGCCGGATGTCGTAGTCAGCGGAATCAACCACGGCAGCAACGCAGCGATGGCGACCCTCTACTCCGGCACGATAGGAGCCGCGATGGAGGCAGCGGTGAACGGAATCCCGGCGATTGGAGTGTCTCTGGACAACATGAAGCCCAAGGCGGACTTCTCCGCTGTCCGCAAGTTCTTCCCAGCTCTGTTCGAGAAGCTTACGGCCTCTGAAAACAAGCCGCACGGACGTTTCTACAACATCAATTTCCCGGACCTCCCCGCCGAAAGCATCAAGGGCGTGAGAGTCGCCCATCTCGGCTTCATCCACTGGGAGGACGAGTACCAGGACTTCGACCCCATGGCGGCGGAAAAATTCGGTTTCAGCAAGGAACAGATGGGGCTGCTCTCCGCACCCGTCGTGGAAGAGGGCGAGCAGCTGTATATGATGGCAGGGACAATCGTTGAAGACGAGTTCAACGACGCCCGTTCCGACCACCGCCTGATGAAGGACGGCTATATCACCGTTTCCGTACAGAACATAGACAATACCGACCGCAAGGGCGGCGAAGAGCTCATCGCAGGCGGTTTCGAAACTGATTTCCAATGAAATACTATATCATAGCAGGAGAAGCATCCGGAGATCTGCACGGCAGCAATCTGATGAAGGGCCTGCTTGCCGAGGACAGCGGGGCGCAGTTCCGCTTCTGGGGCGGCGGCAAGATGGCGGCCGTAGGCGGAGAAATGGTCCGTGACTACAAGGAGGGCGCAGTGATGGGTCTTACCGATACGCTCGCAAAGCTCCCACGTCTGCTGCGGAATCTCTCTTTCTGCAAAAAGGACATACTCGGATGGCAGCCGGACGCCGTGGTTCTCATCGACTATCCCGGCTTCAACATGAAAATCGCGAAATTCTGCCACGAGCACCATATCCGAGTCTATTATTATATAGCCCCGAAAACCTGGGCATCACGCGAGGGCCGAAATCGCAAACTCAAGGCCTGGGTGGACAGGCTGTTCATAATCTTCCCCTTCGAAATCCCCTATTTCACGCAGAAAGGCATCCCGTTCACCTATAAGGGCAACCCCCTGATCGACGCGGTGGATTCGCACCGGTACGAGAACATTTCCTCCACTCCCTACATTGCGCTCCTGGCAGGGTCCAGAAAGGGCGAGATCAAACGGATGATGCCTGTCTGCATGGAAGTTGCCGACCGTCTCGGCTGCAAGGTCATCGTAGCCGGCGCCCCATCGCGGAGCATTGATGACTACGCGCAGTTCATAGGCGAACGCAGCAACGTCCAGGTGGTCTTCGACCGCACATACGATGTACTCAAATACGCCGGCGCAGCGATAATCAACTCCGGCACGGCGTCTTTGGAAGCGGCCCTGATCGGCACGCCGCAGGTCGTCTGTTGGAGCACCTCCCCTCTGACCGCATTCGTCGCACAGCACATTCTCAAGGTGATGAAGCACATTAAATACATCTCCCTCGGCAATCTATGCCTGGACAAATTGGCTTTCAAAGAGTTGGTACAAAATGATTTCACCGCCGACAACGTCTGCGGCGAACTGGAGCGCATTCTCAAAGACAGCGCATACAGGGAAGCAATGCTAGCCGACTACTCGGCTATCAGACAGGCTCTCGGAGGAAGCGGTGCCTCCAGTGCCGTAGCCCGTGCAATGATCGCCGCCCTGCGGGGCGAATAAGCCCGGCGTGAGCGGAAAGGGCCATTTTACTCACCGGGGCCTCCTGAGAATGCCCTCCGTGAGTGGGAAGGGCCGTTCTGCTCACCGGAGCCTTACGGGAGATGTTTTTTCCCAGCGGATGGAAAAGCAACTGGCAACCACCGTATTACCTCAAAACAACGTGCCAGACAAAATCACGGGATATCCGTAATCCGGAGCTGGTTGTCCACCTCCACCCCATGGGCCCGGAGATCCTCGAGCAATTCTTTCAGCCGCCTTCCATCCATGCATAAAAGATCTCCATAACAATTTTTCTTTCCATCTTTCATGAAGATAGTCATTGTAAAGTGCGCCCCATAGGTTACTTTGCGCAAAAATAACACATGGTCAATTTTGCTATACGCAAAAGACTTGTTCAGAAAAGGATAAAAGAACCATCTAATTTCAACCTCTTCTTGAAAAACAACAGGATAAGTAAAGTTTAAAGTGACGCCTATGCACAATATGGTATAAAGCGGAGGAATAATATAAATCGCCCATATGCTGAATGCAATTGACCCGCAGAAGAAACCAACGTAAATATACGCATTCAGAGCCATAATGAAAAGAACAAGTAAAAGTTCTACAATAAATGGAAAATTAAACCTGAAATAACTATTCTTCATAACCTCTCATAGAATATATATTAATCAAACCATTATTCTCCTTCCATCTGTATTAAGAAATATCCGTGATCCGGAGCTGGTTATCCACCTCCACCCCATGGTCCCGGAGATCCTGAATCAAGTCGCCAATCGCTAGATCAGGCAAAAGGGCAAGATCCCAAGCACGAATTGACCGCCCGTCTGTTTTGGTTACTGTCACAGTAAAATGCCAGCCATAGCTTTTTGCTCTTTTAAACTGTATCGAATCAATATCCTCATACTTTATCCATCGGTTCAATTTCGGCAAGAGGGGCCACACCAATCCCAAACAATTATCTTCCACGACTGGGTATGATATAGCCAATATGAGATTAAACAATACAAACACCAACAAGGGCGCACTGAGCCAAAATAATCCCGGACTTTTTATACTAATCAGGAACAGGGCAACTGAGAATATAACAGTATAGTAATAAATACTGCTCTTTGTGTTCCACATTTTAAAATATTTCTTTCCGGTCTTTTTCATGAGCAATATATTGTTATCGTTATTATTTTGCCACTATCCAATTCTACAGTGTATTCTCCAGGCAAAACATTTTCGCTGAAGAAAACTGAAACAAGGCCAATTACACCACTTAACACACCTGAAGAAACAGAAACAAATGGAATAAATGACGTCGCAGCAGAAACGGCACCGAAAACAGCAGAAATAGCATTTAACCATTCGCCTGTTGTTAAGGTAGGATCATCATCAGATACAGCAATAAGAGTTTGGCATAGTCCTACTGCGGTTGACGCTATTGACAAGCCGCCACCAATACGCCGTAAGGTCAAAGCATCTGATGCCGCAGACTGAAGTGCTTGCGCAGCAGAAAAAATGATACCGTGCGAATTAAGAGACACGTTTACAGCAGTAAGTGTTGCCCCGACCAATTGACGTGTAATAACATTCCCATTGCTCACATCAGCCGCCATCTTGTTTACGGCTACAAGCCCCACTGCCTCCAACTCCTCATCCGTCGGGCCGGATGGACCCGGATCATCAGGAAATTCAGGGTCTTCCGGATCTTCAGGATCCGGGTCGTCAGGATCCGGGTCGTCAGGACCGCTCCCGCCGCCACCACCTCCGCCTGTCACAACGCTCGGCTCTATCAGCATCGAATCTATCTCCCCGTCGCCATCTGAATCATAATACAATGCGCCCGTGTCAGGATCCTCATACAGGCCATCACCCAAATCTTCCAATTCATCTATCGGAGGATACTCCCACTCGTCCCCGTCATCTCCGTCCGGGTCCCCTTCCCCGTCGTCCGAACGCGTCCGGATGTTCCGGTTCCGGAAAAACTGATAACCCTTCAGCATCTTCACCGCACGCCTGCAACTCTCTATCATCGCCTCCTTCCCACCGCTCATGTCTATCTCGACCGATTCCTTGAGGGTATCATTCTCATACAGACGAACCGCCCGTACGCCTCCGCTGACAAGGTCCGTAAACACCACAACACCGCTGAACTTGGCTTTCTGCCTGAGTCCGCGCCTCTTGGCCGTCGATTTGACAAGAACTTCCACCGATCCGCTCCCCAGGTCCTTGCTCAGCACAAGTTCCTGACCGACTCGGCGCCACGGACGGGCCGGCTTCTCACTGTACTTCCCGCTATACGAGTATATGCGGTATTCTCCCTCGTAGGGAACAGTGTAAGTGATTTTGCCCGTCCCTTCCACACACTCGGCATCTTCCCACCACGGTGTAATCTCCCCGGAGGACAGGCGGCTGCGTACAGGCTGAACACCGCCGCTACGCGTCGCAGCCCCAGATACTAAAGCCTCGAAGCAGGACTTCGCCTCCTCCAGAGGGAATCCGCCCCGAGGTTCCATCTCAGACTCCATCCGGCTGCACGACAGCGACAAGGCCACAATGGATATCAATACGATAAATGAATGCTTTTTCATATTCTGCAAAGATAAAGATTATTCAATCCTTCCCGGCTGATAATTGTCGATGAACACCTGCCGGCCATGCACATACCTGAACGGCAGTTCCTCCCGCCCCCGTGTCTCGTCGGACAGCCAGTAGAGAGTCCCCTTGGGGACATTCTTGAAGACGAGGTAATTCCCTTCGGCAACCTGCCGGGAATGCTCCTGCCACCCTTCATCATAATAATACAGACAATATGTATCTCCCGGATTGACGATGTTGTTCGCATTGCGCGGAGCGAACCTCATTCTGCAGACCGACACTGGCTGCCCAAAATCAAACATGAGATTGCGGGACCGCGAAAATGTCTCCATGTTTCCGTCAACGGCATTCTCCGAATCCTGATTCTTCCGGACCGGCTCGCACCCGAATCTGACAAGGCCCGTTTTTTCGGGCCCGGCTGAAGGCGAGAATACCGGCAACGGAGTAGCCTCACTGCCCCTGACACCATCCACCGGCTCACCAAGGAATTCCACATGGGCGATATACAGCGGTCTGGGGCCGGTGGCAGAGAGAAGATAGAAGCGATACGGGCCGGAGCCTCCCGATACCGGAAGATCCTGAAGATATGGCTCCGGAGCAGAACCCAGCCGGGCCAAAGTGTCAAACGGTCCCTTCTTCCCATTCCCTCCAAGAAGAACGGTTCCTACCATGTCGCTGCGGAATGCCCTCAGGCGGCTTTTGTCCGGGTACTTCCGGGACAAGACCATAGCCCTGCGCCCGAATGGACGGAACTTGCGGCAAGAATGCAGAGAAACCACCTTGCGCGACACCCCGACAGGCGTGCTCAACGCCTTTTGAGCACGTCGGACCCGCCCACTATCCGGAATTGTGAACGGAGCCCCGAATGGTACAGGCTCGTCACCATCATAAAACACAGGGAAGAACACCACCCCGGCCGGCACCTGCTTGAAAGTCACCGTGCGGCGGCGATGGTCGATGACTCCCCAGGCCACTGGAGACAATGCACTCTCGCTCTCGGAGAAATGGCAAAGCCATGCAAGCTTGTTCCCGGTCTTGCTCCTGAAGGGGATGGTCAGGTCGGCTGTTTTGTGGTATCGCCATGTCTGGTCCGAAATCAAAGGGCTGCGCAACATCGGAGGAACGTACTCTCCGTCCCGCGCAAGGAACAGCGGCGCCTCCTTCTGCACGGAGAAGTTGAGTCTGTAAACTTTCGACGCGCCCTGGATATATGGATCCCAGTCGCCGAGCATGGCATTCTTCGGAGGAGTAAACGGCAACAGCACTCCGGTCGAGTCCATTGCAGCGCACCAATAATGGGCGCCCCGCCTGTCCGGCCATTTAGGAGTGAATTCAAGCACGCACGGCACGCCACAGGCGCGCAAAATATCGCAGGCAACAGCAGCCGTATTGTAACACTCCGACGCTGTAAACAACGAATACAGCCCCAAATCCTCTTTTTTCGGAATGTCCTTATAGCAATAAAACCAATAACGGCTGAACAAGTCACGAAACCGCCGCACTACGGCATTCGAAGTACGCAGGCTGTCCAACCCGATGCGGTCGGCCAACATGGCACGCAGCCATCGCTTGTCTGCCTGAACGCCCTCCCGCCCACAGACAAAAGGCAAAAGCATCTCCATGAAGTCCGGCTCCGACAAACCCTTGCAGAACCGGGCTCCGGCCCTCATTTCCGCCGCCTGCGCGATATTAGTCCGAAGAAGGGAATCGGATAACCCGTTAATCTTCTTCGAAGAATCGTCAGAAAGAATTTCGTTCAACCTGTTGAAGAAAGCCGGGTCCGGATGCTTGGGATCCAAGCTCAACGAATCCAGGCTCCGCAGCAAGACTTCCATTTCGGGATCGGTCTCTATGTTCTCCCATCCGTTATGATACTTCAGATTGTCCAGCAGGAACTTCCTGTAAAGGAAATCCTCTCCCTCAACCTCAAGTATCTCCGCCCGGGCCCTAATTGCAAACGTATTGTAAGAACCCTCTGCCTTCTTCAGCAAGCTCTCCGCCCTCTCAATGCGCGAAACCGAATCTCCGGAAGCCCTGTACAACTTCCACAAAAGAAAATCGGGGCGCATCTTCCGCGGCACCATGTACCCGGCTTCGACAAGATAATGCTCAGCTTCGGCTATATCCCCCCTTTGGAGCAGCGAATCCCCCTTTGCTGCCCACCACTCATAATTCGGATGATCCACCCGGCGCCTGACCGGAGAGGAATCGCCCAAGACGAGCAGAACAGCGGCAACCGCGCTCAAAGCCACAAGCGCCCATCCCGGCCACTCGCGCAGCCTGAAGCCGTCCAGGCAGCACAACAGCGCTACGGGAAACAACACCAGCAGCGGCAGGCAATAACTCGGATACGAGAAAAGTGCAAACGTACAATATGAAGCCAGAAGGCCGAGACGGACTTTATCCTTCGTCTTGACCGCTACAAGGACGAGGAGGCACAGCACGGCTAGCGCGGCCGGCACTCCGAACTCCACGGCCAAACGGATAAAATCATTATACGGATATGCTGCATTCCCAGCGACCGAGGCAAAGGCAGAATCCGGATTCTCCTTGAAAAAACCGGCCTGATACATCATATAGTTATGCCTGAAGCCGTCCGTACCGAATCCGAACCACGGGCGCTCCGCAATCATCTTCTCGGAGACAGTCCATACAAGAAGCCGCGCCCTTGCGGAATCCGGACGTAAAAAATACAGGCCGGCAACGAGACCCAGGGCAGCCAGCGCAACAATCGGAATGATCTTCTTGTGACGTCCTGCCCAGGACAGAATCTCCTTGCCATAAACAACGGCGGCGCCGACCGCAGCAGAAAGGATTGCCGCCCGGGAGGTAGTCACGAAGATAGAGGCCAGCAAAAACACTGAAACGCCGATCAGCACCCTTCGCTGCCATCTTTTCATCCCGCTCCCGGAATGCAGCAACATAAGGGACGCGACAAAAGCCATGGCCTGAAGCCCGCCTGCCAGCCCTGGATTTCGCACAAACCCGGACACTGCAAAATAGGAGTTCCCGCTCTCGATTATTCCTGCAATTTGTAAAAAAGCGACGACTCCTTGAGACAATCCTAATAGGGTTGCCAGGAACAGTATATAATTACAAATCGTTCTCAATCAATTAAATCAGAGTTTTATAGTCATGATGGTGTTTCAACCTATCAGTTCTTTGCCAGATTGGTAGTAACAGGATAAAACCTAAACTTTTTCAGAGCCTCCTTTACGGCCGATTCACGATCCGCTATATTGTCGGCATCAAGACCCGTCGAACTCCTCCGGGACCGGGAACGAATCATTCCACCATATATTCCGCCGGTCGCCCCGAAAACCTCGTAAGCCCTGTACACCTCATCACCAATTGTGTGTATATCTCCTTCGCCTGCATAACGATTTTGCAGGTCGGCACCAACAAGGGTCGCAGAGTGCTTCTCCGGATGGGCACCACCGCGCAAGCCGTTTTCCCTTAAGACAATTCTCCCCTTTTTGTACTCCAAAACCGATAACACGGCAAATGTATTTGGGTCGACATCAATCTCCAGTCCGGTAAACTTGCCGTCCTTGTAAGTGCGCGGGTCCGTGATGCGGTACCGGATGGCGGCGGCCCATACGCCGCCTTCATCATTTTCCCTGCACGTGATAACTAGCTCCCTGCCTGCCATTTCCCGCACGGCCTCCGGCCCGGCGTCTTCAAGGGCCGTGTAAATCTCCCTCTCGACCGCGATGTGAACAGAGCACACTGTTTTCCGGTTCTTGCCGCGGCCTTCCACGGAGGATTTTGCGTTCTCCCAGTCAGGCTTGATGTGGCCGGTCGTGAATTCTAATTAGAAGTGCAACACACTTCAAAAGTCAAAATTAAATAATTGTTTACAATATTCCAAAGGCGTCCTGTAACCGAGTGACTTACGGGGCCTGTGGTTCAGTTTCCATTCAATCTCAGCAAGCATCTCATCAGTCAACTTGCTGAAGTCCGTGCCTTTCGGGATGTACTGGCGTATCAACCCGTTTGTGTTCTCGTTTGCACCCCGCTCCCAGGAGTGGTACGGGCGTGCGAAGTAGAACTCGGCATCGAGTCCCTTCGCGATCTCCTTATGGCGGGCGAATGGATGATCAGCACCAGATGCGTGCACCTGTCGTTTGTCCGCATGAAATTGTTTCTCATCTTATGGTTGTCGCTGGCCGCGGGGGCGTGGCAGGACGGGCCGCAGGAGAATAGCGCAAAGGCGTTTTTCAAGGCCATGTACCATCCGTATGTCCGCTACGACGGCAACGGGAGAGTCCTGAAAGCCGGCTCTCCCCTCACTGCGGGGCACATCTACCCGAAATGGAAGGAAGCCGAATATACAATGCAGGGGAAGGGCGGCGGCGCCAGTTTCGTCTGCACCGTCCCAATCTCGGTGGAGCGCGAGATATGAACCTGCCTGAAGGTTGACGAGCCGAGGGCAGTGCGGGAGATGGCCGAAAGGAACTTGCTGATTACATGCAGGATAAGGAAAGGCATAGAAGAATGGACAGCCGTAATCCGGTACAGGATCATAGATCCGGCTAACGCATACAGCAAAGGATTCTGCGGGCTGGAAATCGACGTCGATCCGAATACCGCCGTCCCTCTCAGCCTCAAGGAATACAGGAACGGGATAGTCGTGCTCGAAGAGAAGCACCTGGACGGATACAGGTGGATTCATCCTGCATCGACACGTCCCCGCCGGTCGAGCAATTTCACGCCTCCGGAGGCGATGCGGATTCTGACCTATGGCGATAAAGCGCCGAAGGATGCGGGCTTGGTCACCCAGAACAACGATTTCTTAGGGAATTCCGACCCGGCCGAAACGGCGGCGTATGTCCCGGTGCTGAAGCTTCCCGAAGTCTGGGATGCGATCAACCGGTACAATTACTATCCTATAACGGTGCTTTAGCGGGTCCCGTAGTCCCTCTGCCCGAAGATGGCGGTGCCGATGCGGACAACGGTGGCTCCGTGTTTCAAGGCTATCTTCCAATCTCCGGACATCCCGATTGAAAGGGTACGGAAAGAAGTCAGTTCCGGGAACAAATCGACCAGATAAGCCATCAATGCATCTATACGGGCGAAATCCGCTTCTACAGTCTCTTCATCATCCGTATTCGAAGCCATGCCCATAAGTCCGCAGAAACGGATGTTGGGATACCTGTCCGCGTCGAAAAGCAGATCCACAACCTCTTCCTCGTGAAAGCCCTGCTTCGTCTCCTCAGCTCCGATATGGACCTCCAGGAGCACGTCAATCACTTTCCCGTTTGCTCCGCCCCAGGCGTCCACCGCTTTCAGAAGATGCACGGAGTCAATGGATTGAACCAGGCTCGCATAGGGCAGGACCATTTTCAGCTTGTTCGTCTGCAGATGGCCGATAAAATGCCATTCGATCTCCGGGCACTCCCCCGACTCTCCGCCGGGGAAGCGTCCTCCCAACTCAGCGGCCTTGGCTGCGAATTCCTGGGGACGGCTCTCTCCGAACACCCGCTGCCCCGCGTCATACGCCTCTTTCAGGGCTTCTACCGGATGGAATTTGGAAACTGCCACCAGCGTAATGTCTGACGGCAGTTCCTTTCTAATATTTTCGAGATTCTCTCTAATCATCTTCTCTTACGCTGTTGCTCGCGCAACTGCTTCTCCTGCATCTTCTGCGCTTCTTCGAGACGCTGCTGCCATTTGGACTTGGGCATGGGCTTCGAGTATGACAGACGCACTTTTTCAAGTATGGCCTCCTGATTCACGCTCTTGCGGATAATCCAGGTCTGGGCGATGGAAATAAGCTGCGAAAGCAGGTAGTAGTAGCTCAAAGCCGCGGAAAGGCTGTTGCAGATGAAGAACATCATTATCGGCATCAGCCAGAGACTCATAAAGCGCATAGAAGCGGCGCTCGGGTCATCCGCATTAGGCTGGCTGGACATCGTCATCTTCGAATAGATCCACATCGTCAGGGCCATAAGCAGCGCGAACAGCGAGATATGGTCTCCGAGCAGAGGAATCTTGAAGCCGAAATCTACGATGGAGTCATACGCGGAAAGGTCGTGGCACCACAGGAACGACTGCTGGCGCAGCTCGATGGACGCCGGGAAGAAGCGGAACATTGCCCACAGAATAGGGAAAGTCAGGAGCATAGGCAGGCATCCGCCCATGGGGCTCACTCCGGCCCTCTTGTAGAGGTCCATCGTGGCCTGCTGCTTCTTCATCGCATCCTCCTGCTTCGGATATTTCTCGTTGATCTTGTCCATCTCGGGCTTCAGAGCGCTCATCTTCGCGGACGAAGCGTAGGACTTGTAGGTCAGAGGGAACACCACCAGCTTGATAACCAGGGTCATAAGCAGGATGATAAGACCGAAGTTGCCGATGAAACGGTGGAAGAAGTTGAACATCGGGATGATGACGAAGCGGGTGAACCAGCCTACCAGCCATCCTCCGAGAGGGATGATCTTTTCGTACTTGCGGTCGAAAGACTTCAGGGTCTTGTAGTGGTTCGGGCCGAAGTAGAATTCCAGGGGGATCGTTACATCAGCGCCCTGGGGCAGGTCCGCACGCATTCTCGCGGAGCAGTCCATCAGTCTTGCCTCCGGATCGTCCTGCTGGAAGAAATTGATGCCGAGCTCGCCGGAAGCGAATGACTTCGGGGCGCAGATAATGGCGGAGAAGAACTGCTGCTGGAAAGCGAACCAGTTCATACGCACGTCAACCCTTTTCGAGGCGCTTCTGCCGCGTCCTACTTCCACTGGTTTCTTGTCCCCTTCGAAATAGTAGTTGAGCTTGGAGTACTGCAGCTCGTTCTTGTAGCCTTTCTCCATCCTCGGGATGGTCATCGAGAAGTCGATGTCCACGGTGGAGACGTTTCTCGGAATGACCTTGTCCATTCCCACGAACGAAAGGTCGTTCCTGACGGCGTAGGAGCCCTGTTCAAGGGTGTAGCGCTGCTCGATGTAGCCGCCGCCTGCGAAAGGAAGCCTGAATACGATGCTGCTGTCGCTGCGCTCTGCAAGCTGGAACACAAAATTCGAGGTATTAACATACTCGCCGGCGTAGACATTGACCGAATAGCTCCCCTTTCCGGGCTTGAAGATATACAAGTCGGTGCTGTCGTAGTTGCGATAGTCCTTCACCCTGACGAAATCAGGCTGTGCGCCCTTCGTGTTGAAACCGATCTCGATCTTGTCGTTTTCGAGAATCAGGATTTCTCCGGCCGCCGCCGCTGCGGAATCGAGCGCCGCATCCTTGTAGATACGCGCGGACTCGTTCCCGGCAGAAACCTGCACTTCCCCCTGGCTCGCAGGGGTCAGGGCCGTCCAATCCAGGGTATCGCCCCTTGCTATGCGCTCGGCCCTCGCAATCGAATCTGCGACAGCCTGCGCCTTTACCTGTTTCTGAACTTGTTTTGACTGATAGAAGGTGAATCCGAAAAGGATACCTGCAATTAAGATAAAACCTATTATTGAGTTCTTGTCCATATTTCTTATTCTTCCGCCGCCTCTATCTTGCGGATTTTCTCTTCAAGCTGCTTCAACTCCGCCTTTGCGCTTTCGATACGCCCGCGCATCTGTGCAATAAGCGGTTCGGAGTTCTTCGAAGACGTGAAGAAACCGATATTGTTCTCGTATGTGTCTATATCCTGCTGGAGAGCGTGATACTTCGCGACGAGAATGTCCTTCTCGGTGCGGGGTGCGCGCGAGGCGCCTCCTCTTGCGGGTCTGGAATCCCTGGAGTGGGAGTACGAAGGGAATTTCTCCGTCATGGCCTCCTTGTACTGCGCGGCGATGTTCTCCTTTTCCTTGAAAGGAACGAAACCGATTCCCGCCCATTTCGAGGCGAATCCGTTCATGGCCTCCGCATCGGATGCGTCGCCCTTGGGCTCGTAGGCCTTGATCTCGGCGATCAGAGCCTGCTTGGACTTGAGGTTTCCGTAGTAGTCGTCCTGAGGCTTCGCCTGTTTGTCCCTCTCTTCGAAGAAAGCGTCGCAGGCGGCGCGGAAACGGGTCCACAGCTGCTCGCTCTTCTTGCGAGGCACCGCACCTATCTCCTTCCACTGCTTCTGGAGCGCTATGAACTGGTCGGTAGCCTTCTTCCATTCGGTGCTGGATTTCAGGGCCTCCGCCTTTTCGATTATCGCCATCTTCTTCTCGAGGTTTTCGTTCACGCCGTCCTTGTACTTGGCGTAGAAGTCGCGCTTCTTCAGGAAGAAAGCGTCGCAGGCGGCACGGAAGCGGTCGTAGATCTTCTGGTTCTCCTTCTTCGAAGCGAAACCGATCTTGCGCCACTCGGTCTGGATGTCGGTGATTTCCTTGGTTGCAGCGTTCCACTCGGCCGAACCGGTGATCTCCCTCGCAGCGATTTCCTCGGCCTGCTCGCAGAGTTTCGTCTTCTGCTCGAGATTCTCCGAATACTGCTCCTTAAGGCCTTCGAAATGAGCATGATAGCGCTTGTTGATCACGGCGGTGGCTGCCTTGAAGCGGTTCCAGATATCTTCTCTGTATTCCTTTGCAACGGGGCCGAACTCCTTCCACTGGTCATGCAGTTTCTGCAGTTCGCGGAAAGCCTCCACGACGTTCTCGTTCTCGGCAAGTTTCTCCGCCATGGCGCAGAATTCGAGCTTAGCCTCGTAGTTCTTCTTGAAATCAAGATCCCGCAGGTCGCGGTTGATCTTCACCATATCGTAGAACTTCTCCACGTTGTGCTGGTAGTTCTCGTTTAGGTCACGGAAGCTTGCAACCGGAACCGGACCTGTCTCGCGCCAGCGGTTCTGGATTTCGCGGAACTCGGGGAACGATGAACTGACATCTGTCTGGTTGTCGACAAGATTGCGGAGTTCTTCGATGATTGCGAGCTTCTTTTCGAGATTCTGCTCGCGCTCCTTCTCCTGCAGGGCATTGAACTCGGCGCGTTCGCGCTTGTAGTCGTTGTAGAGGGACTTGAAGTTTTCCTCGATACGGACGAGAGAGTCCTCAGACTCAGTCCCGGCTTCCTTTATCTTGTTGAGAAGACGGTAGAACGCCGCTTTTACGGCGTCCGCCTCCTTGCTCTTCATCATCTTGTCGGCGCTCTCCATGAGCCCCTTGAAGATGTCCGAGAGCTGGGAAAGGGTCTTGTCCGCAAGGTTCAGCTGTTCCTTAGGCTCCTCTAGTTCCTCCGCAACCCCGACTTCGGGCTCCTTAACGGAACTTTCAGCTTCCGCTACCGCCGACTCGTCAACTTTTACTTCCACCTCTTTCACTTCAACTTCTGGAGTCTCAGTCACAGGTACTTCATTAGGGTTTTCTGTACTCATAAGCGCTGTTTTGATTTTATAACTTCACGACTATACCATCTCAGCCAGGTGGGCAGGTGTATAATTGTGCATAAACGCAAATATACGTAATAATTCAGAAAATAGGTATTTTTGCAGAATAAATCAGACTTCATTATGAGAATAGACATCCTTACCGTAGTACCTGAATTGCTTGACAGCCCGCTGAGCCACTCGATAGTAGGAAGGGCGATAAAGAAAGGACTTGTGGAAATCCACGTCCAGGACCTCCGAAGATACGGGATCGGTCCCCGCAGGAATGTGGACGACTACTGCTACGGAGGCGACGCCGGAATGGTGCTGATGGTCGAGCCGGTGTTCCGGATGATCGAGGAACTGAGTGCAGAGCGGCACTACGACGAAATCATCTACATGTCCCCCGACGGGGAAAGGCTCAGCCAGGGAATCTCCAACGAACTTTCCCTGAAAGAGAATATCATAATACTCTGCGGGCACTACAAAGGCATAGACCAC
>Ga0129311_1001671_pt1 | contig 15204 bp, 12 predicted proteins | sample Go1ome_FD_94435 | JGI IMG/M metagenome (GOLD analysis project Ga0129311, IMG submission 94435) | Western lowland gorrila individual fecal microbial communities from Wisconsin, USA - Go1022B metagenome | ecosystem: Host-associated > Mammals > Digestive system > Large intestine > Fecal | place... | reverse complement strand
CCATGTTTAAAAGAAAATAAACATGTAGAATCTTATACAAGAGAAGATGCCTCTTCCTTGACGGATGAAGAAATCTATCAGCGACTAAATGCAATCAAAGAATATGCACATGCAAAGGATCCAAAAGTGATTCAAGTTGGATGTGTATTTATGAAGCGTGAAACTTCTAAGATTTTTGTTTCTACAAATAAATGCCTGGATCAGAAATATGACTGGTGTAATGCTATGATGCAGGTTGTTGTACGTGATGGAGATAATATCAAGATGAACTTTACTGGAGAAGGAGAAGTAGACAGTCAGCTTGTCCTGGATAAAATCGATGCAGATAAAGATGAAGTCATTGATATTGCATTGAAACTGTTAAATGCGCGTCCAATTGAAGCAGGAACATATGATATTATCTGTGATCCAGCAGTTGCGGGTTTAATTGCACATGAAGCATTTGGACATGGGGTAGAAATGGATATGTTTGTGAAAGAGCGCGCCAAGGCAGTACAGTACGTTGGTAAAAGAGTCGCAAGTGATGTTGTGAATATGTATGATGGTGCAGCTTCCTGCGTTTCTGCAGCTTCCTATTTCTTTGATGATGATGGCGTTGAAGCAGGTAAAACAAATATTATTAAAAATGGTATTCTGCAAACTGGTATTTCTGATTGTCTAAGTGCAATGGAACTTGGTACAACACCAACAGGCAATGGCAGAAGAGAATCATATAAGCGTAAAGTTTATACAAGAATGACAAATACATTCTTTGATGCAGGAAATGATTCTGTAGAAGATATGATCAAATCAATCAAGCATGGATATTATTTATGCCAAAGCAGTAATGGTATGGAAGATCCTAAAAACTGGCAGATTCAGTGTACTGCAGGATATGGCATTGAAATTGTTGATGGAAAACTGACAGATCATATCGTTGCTCCAGTGGTAATTTCTGGAAGTGTTGTAGAGCTGTTAAACTCTATTTCAATGGTATCTAAAGATGTGCATATCTTTGGTATGGGAATGTGTGGTAAAGGACATAAGGAATGGGTATTTGTGTCTGATGGTGGACCATATTTGAAAGGAAAAGCAAAATTATCATGATGAATACAGAAGAAATCGTACAAGTATTAAAGAATCGTTCAGATTTATCTGATTATGAATATACAAAAGTTACAAAGCATGCAAGTGAACTGTTCTTTGTGAAAAAGAAAATGGAATTAAACCGTGTTGTAAATACAGATACAATATCCATTCAAGTCTATAAAGATGTAGATGATAAAAGAGGAAGCAGCATGATTGCGGTAACAAGTGCAGATGATGCCTCTTCTCTTGATGCTAAAATTACTGCCGCTGTTAAAAAAGCAGAAACAGCTTTGAATCCATATTATCCTCTTGCATCCAACCAGGCATCTTTGATCAATGCATCTAAGCAGAATGAATCTTTGAATGATATTGCTTTAAAGGTTGCTGAAGCAATTGATGAAGCAAATCAGTCAAGTGAGAGCTGGCTGAATGCAACGGAAATCTTTGTCTACGTTACACGTATAGAATTTATGAATTCCAATGATGTGCATCATGTAGATACAAAATTATCTGTGGAATTTGAAACAATTCCAACAAGTTCTCATGAGAATGAAGAATTTGAATCTTACAAGTATTATAGAAATAATACATTTGATAAAACATCTATTGAAAATGATATTCGTGATATTCTTCATTTAGTTAAACAAAGAAGTATTGCCAAGCATATTGATACAGTGAACATTACAAAAGATACACCAGTATACATGTATGGTGAAATGGCAAACCTTATTGTAGGCAATATCATGGAGAATACATCGTATGCTTCTCACGTGATGCAATCCAATCACTATGCTATTGATAAACCTGTTTCAAATACAAAGTTTGATATGATTCTAAAAGGACAGATTGAAGGTGCCGCAAATGCAAGTGCATTTGACAATCATGGTGTTGTATTAAAAGAAGCAGAAATCATTCATGATGGTATTAATACAAATCTATTTGGTGATATCCAATATGGTCATTATTTAAATGCCAAAGAAATTACAGGTTCCTATCCAGTTGCTGAGATTAAAGCAAAGAATACAGTAGATGCCTTGCAGCCACATTTGATCATTGATCATTTCTCTGCACCACAGTTAGAAAGTGCTTCTGGTTATTTTGGAGGAGAAGTTCGACTGGCTAGATACTTTGATGGAGAAAAATATATTCCACTAACTGGTTTTTCCATTACTGGAAATATCTACGATGCTTTACAAGATGTTGAATTCTCTTGTGAAAATACAACAACCCAGAAATATCAGGGACCAAAATACTTTATCTTCAAGAATTTAAACATTGCTTGAAAAAGTTTTCAAACAAATGTAAAAAATGTTAAACAATAGAGGACGTTTTGAAGAGCGTTCTCTTTTTTATGTGATAGGATAGAAATCACTGAGAGTGAGGGTATTGATCATGGAAGAAATCTCAAGCACATTATTAAATGAATTACGTACAAATTATGAGGCAGATGCAAAAGCACGTGTTGTAAGAAATGCATTAACAAAGAATGATCTGAATTCTATTTCACGTGTATTTGATGCAGAATGTCATAATCCTAATATCTTTAGTGTTGATTTAAAAACAATGAAGGCAACAAACCAGATGCAGTCTGGCAGATGCTGGATCTTCTCTTCAATGAATTTCTTAAGAGAAAAGATTGCGAAGAAATATAACATTAAAGAATTTGAACTATCACAGAATTACATTGCATTCTTCGATAAACTGGAAAAAGCAAACTGGTTTATGGAATGTGCATTAAATGAAATTGAAAATCCAATGGATAGTGAAAAGATGAGATATCTTTTAAGCTGGGCTGTTGGTGATGGCGGACAGTGGAATATGATCCAGTCTCTTGTCAAGAAATATGGATTATGTCCAAAGACAGCAATGCCAGAAACATATCAGTCTTCTCATACAAGAACAATGAATGGACTTTTGAATAAGAGATTGAGAAAGTTTGTTGTGGATACAAGAAAAGAAGGGGCAGATATTCCTGCTTTAAAGGCGCAGGCATTAAAAGAAATCTACTCTTTGATTGCTTCTTGCTTTGGCTTACCACCAAAGGAATTTACATTTGAGTATGTAGACGCAGATGAAAATCATCATGCGGAATATCACGTAACACCAGCACAGTTCTATGAAAATTATTTGGGTGCAGATATTGATGACTACATTAACTGCATCAATGCACCTACATCTAACAAGGAATATTACAAGACATATACTGTTGAATATCTTGGCAACGTTGTAAATGGCAATCCAATCAACATGTTGAATTTGCCATTGGATGAATTTAAGAATGCAACAATTGAACAGTTAAAGAGTGGAGAACCTGTATGGTTTGGATGTGATTGTGGACCAGATGGAGACCGTGAAAGTGGTCTATGGGATGATGCACAGTATGACTATGAAAATACATTAGATATGGATCTATCTATGACAAAAGCAGAAATGCTCGATGCACATCAGTCTGCAATGAATCATGCAATGATGCTGACAGGTGTCAATCTCGATGAAAATGGAAAACCAAACAGATGGAAGATTGAAAACTCCTGGGGTGATAAAGTTGCTAATCAGGGATACTTTATTGGAAGTGATACATGGTTTGATAAATACATGTATGTTGTTGCAGTGAACAAGAAGTTCTTGTCAAAAGAAGCTTTGGCTGCACTTGAAAAAGAACCTGTTCAGGTTGCTCCATGGGATCCATTTGGAACATTGGCTGACTAATCAGGGTATACACATTCTTTGTTAAGGATGTGTATTTTTTATGGGAGGAATGATTTATGATTACAGATTCGTTTGATATTGCAACAGAAACATATATCAATGAAGAAGATTTTTATGGAAAACAAGGAAAGATGGTGGATACATGCATCATTATCTTTTCAGATCAGATCTATCAGAAAATATTATCAACATATGCATGTAAAAAAATATCTGAAATTAGAGGATGTAATGGTTCTACAGATATTATGTCTCTTGTATACAAGGGAAAAGAGATTGCATTCTATCTCACAGAATTAGGAAGTACAATGTGCGCGCAATGTATGATTGAAGCTGCATGGGTAAGCGGTGCGTATCGTTTTATCATGTCTGGATCTTGCGGAAGTATCAGTGAGAAAACAAAAGGAAAGTATATTATTCCAACAGAAAGTTATCGTGATGAAGGCATGTCATATCACTTTAAAAAACCTTCAGACTATATCACAATCAAGAATCATGAGAAAGTAGCTTTGTATTTCAAAGAAAATCATATTCCATACATTGAAGGAAGAGTCTGGACAACAGATGCATTTACAAGAGAAACAAGAGGTGCTGTACAGAAAAGAAGAGAAGAAGGCTGTCTTGCAGTGGAGATGGAAATTGCAGGTGTGCAGGCAGTGGCAGATTTCTATGGATTCGAACTATATACATTTTTAGAATGTGGAGATACATTTGCGGAAGAATATAACAATACAGGTTTAAATGAAGCCAACCATAATCATTCAAAATTTGAAATTGAATTAGAATTTGCTTTAACACTGGAAAATGAAGTTTGCTTATTTCAGCCACACATTGAAGATCTTTGGTATCGAAAGACACTTGTGGAAGATGAAAAGACAATGGCATTCAATGATGCCAATGGTGGATCTTTTCCATTTGATGCGAAAAAATGGGAACCATTTTATAAGAAATGGGGTTTGGATGAGAACTATTTCTATCGTTATATTTTTGATGAGAATCATTCCTATGCTGGAGAAATTGGATATGTTAAAGAGACAGATTCAACATGCTGGATGCATATCATTGTGGAATATGAAAAAAGGAATCAAGGGATTGGTACACAGGCAATACAGCTTTTATTCGAGGAAGCAAAGAAGAATGGAATCGAAGAAATCAAAGTTGAAATGGATGAGAATGATAAAAACATTGCGATATTCATAAAGCAAGGCTTTATAAAAGCAAATAGCACAGTATTTACAAAAAAACTGTAATTGAATGGAAAACACATGTTTTTTCCTAGGAAACGAATGAATTTATGAAAATTTTTCAAATTTTTCATTTATTAATCTGCAATCTTTCATGAAAAGTTCATATTTGCGTTGACGCACCTTAACACAAACTTTAAAATAGTAACTACTTTGGAGGGAAAAGTACTATGAAAAAGATTTTATGTGCTTCTATTGCAGTACTTCTCGCTGCAGGATGTTCTGCAGGCGGAGCTGGTTCAGCTGGTACAGAAGCAACAAACACAACATCCGAAGATGCTAACTACGTCTTCACATCTGATCTTCAAACATTGGACTGGCATTTATCACAGAATGCTACTGATGCCCAGATCACATCCAACCTGGTAGATGGCCTTACAGAAATTAACAAATATAATAACTATGTAGGCGCTCTAGCAGAAAGCTGGGAACACAACGAAGACTCTACAGTCTGGACATTCCACCTGAGAGATGCTAAGTGGGTTACAAACACTGAAGAAGAATATGCTGATGTTACAGCTGAAGACTTCGTAAACGGTGTTCGTCACTTATCTGATTTCCAGGGTGCAACAATTGCTATTGCTGAAAGCTATGTTAAGGGCTTAGCAGAATATGGCAAGTCTGAAAGAACAGATGCTGACTGGGATAAGGTTGGTATCAAGGCTCTTGATGACAAGACTGTTGAATACACATTAACAGACCCAACACCATTCTTCCATACAGTTGTAGCTAACAACTCATTCTGGCCAGTAAATAAGGAATTCCTTGAAAGCAAGGGCGATGGTTGTAAGCTTGGTTCACCAGACCCAACGAACTGTGGCTATGGTAAGGCAACAGATCCATCATCCATTCTTTACAATGGTGCATACATCTTAGATGAAGTCGTATCTAAGTCTTCTCAGAAGATGCATAAGAATGAACAGTACTGGGATGCTGAACACGTCTATATCCAGAATGTAAACCGTGTATTCGATGACGGTTCTGATCCAGCTTCTACAGTTAAGGGCTTTGAATCTGAATCTAATCCTTACTATCAGGCAACATTATTAACAACTGCTAAAGATTTCGAATCTTACTTAGAACAGTATAAGGAATATGCATTCAACCCTCAGCAGAATGGTTATACATTCGGTATCAACTTCAACTTCAACAGAACAAACTTTGATAACTCATCAAAGACAAAGGCTCAGCAGGCTGATACTAAGAAGGCACTTCTAAATACTCACTTCAGAAAGGCTCTCAAGTATGGTTTCGATAGAGTTTCCTACATGGGAACAGTTATGGACAAGACAATTGCTGAAAAGGTAATTCGTACTCTTGAAACTCCATGGAACTTCGTTTCTACTTCTGATGGTAAGTCTTATGGTGAATTAGTTCAGGCAGCTAGTGAAGATCCATCAATCGATCTTTCTGAAGGACAGGATTCCGTTTACAATCCTGAAAAGGCTAAGGAAGAATTAGAACTTGCTAAGAAGGAATTAACAGATGTTTCTTGGCCAATCGTTCTTGACTTGTTAACAGATGATGCTTCTGCTTCATTACCAAAGCAGGCTGCTTCTCTTGAACAGTCCATTGAAGAATCTTTAGGTTCTGAAAACGTTGATATCGTTGTTCACCCAGTCAGTGATGATGAATATACAGCTTCTTCTTACACAGCTACAGGTCCATGGGATGCTTGCTGGGATATCTCAACTTCAACAGGTTGGGGTGCTGACTACATCGATCCTAAGACATACTTAAGCATCTTCTCACCAGTTAACGGTGACGTTCTATCACTGTCCATGGGTTTATGCTTCTATGGCTCTGATGAATATGACAACGATGCTGATAACAAGGCTAACGATGCAGCTATCGAAGCAGTTGGCTTACTTGATTACCAGAAGATGATCGATGATGCATATGCAATCAATGATGACCTTGATGCTCGTTATGAAGCTGAAGCAAAGGCTGAAGCATATCTCTTAGATAATGCTATCGCTATTCCAGTTCAGACACAGACATCAGCTGTTAACTTCACACTTTCTAGAGCAGTTCCATTCTCTGGTGCTTATCAGTCAACTAAGTACAAGGGTTTGATTATCCAGAAGGATCCTGTTAAGGCTGAAGATTACAACGCAGCATACGAACAGTGGAAGAAGGACAAGGTTACAGACGCTCAGAAGAACGCTCAGTAATATCTTCAAAAAAACATTACAATAGATGATAAGGAGGCCGTGCCTCCTTATCGTTTGTTTTGAGAAAACGTAAAATTTCACAAAAAATTGTGAAAGGAGGACACAAATTATGAAAAAATATGTATGGGGGCGTGTAGTACGTGCAATTCTCTCTGCATTTATCGTAACTGTTATCGCGATGGTTATGATCTATACATTAATACCTCGTCATTTGATTTTTAAAACTGACCCAACATATCAGAAGTTAGGTGGTAAGGCAGATGACAGAGAGAGATATAAAAACACAGCCTATGAAAGATTAGGTTATATTTACTTTGATGAGCAGGTAGATATGTGTAAAGCTTACGCTGCTGATAGCGTTGAAGCTTGTAATGTGAATGGTTCATCACAGGCAAATGAAGTTGCAGAAAAGTATGAAGCAGATGGTTGGACAGTAAAGCAGTATAAAGCTGGTGGTTATTATGCTTACAAAGATGTTCCAATCTTTAAGATTGTCGCAAATTTCTTTTCTAACTTAATTGAAATCGATCATCCTTGGAGAGTGAACGACAGTTCTAATCCAGATCTTAAGAGAAGAATCTATTTCGGAACAGATTATAATGGTGTACCTGCATTAATGGGTGAAGGTACAAAGCATAAGTATTTGATTTATTTTGATGGAAGTTTCCCATTTATTCATCAGAATGTAATTTCTTTGAATTTAGGTAAATCTTATCCTTCTTATGCATATACAGATATTTCTAAGGTAATATCTTCTGGTCAAGGTACAGAAAAATCTACAATGCAGAAGTTTGAAACTGGCTCTAAGACAAAGAGTGCTGTGATTCAGCATAGCTGCACATATAAAGCAACAAAGAACCTTGATAAGTTAGACAAGAATAAATTTACAGACAACTACGCAACTTGTGATACAACAAAGAAAGATCCATCAATGATTGCTACATCTATGACATTTGGTGTATTGGCATTATTACTGGCATATTGTATTGCAATTCCTGCTGGTATGTTAATGGCTTCTCATAAAGGTAAGGCATTTGATCATATTGGTACAGTATGGATCAACTTTATGATTGCGGTACCATCACTTGCATTTATCTTCTTCGGCAGACAAGTATTCTATTTATTAGGTTTCCCAACGTCATTCCCTTCACTTGGGGCACATAATATTAAGAGCTATATTCCAGCTATTGTTATCCTTGCTTTAATGAATACAGGTTCATTAATGCTTTGGACAAGAAGATATATGTTAGACCAGTCTAATGCAGACTATGTTAAGTTTGCTCGTGCAAAGGGTCTTTCACAGAGTGAAATCTTTAAGAAGCATATTCTTAGAAACGCAGTCATTCCTATTGTTCATGACCTTCCAGCAAGTATTATCTTAACAATCACAGGTGCTGTATTAACAGAAACAGTATTTGCGATTCCTGGAACAGGTAAATTATTACCAGATGCTATCAACGAGCATAACAACGCAATGATCGTCGCTTTAACAATTCTTTATACATCTCTATCAATCTTCTCAGTATTGATTGGTGACTTGTTAATGACGGTAGTAGATCCAAGAATTAAATTAACAGATGATGGAGGTGCAAACTGATGAGTGAAATGAATAATAAATTTGTATTCGTTAAAAGTGACGAACGTGAATCAGAACATATTGCTGCTCCTAAGTATTCTTACTGGAGATCTGTATTCAAACAATTCTTAAGCAAGAAATCTACAATTGCAATCTTGATTATTGCATCTATTGTTATCTTATTATCTATCATTGATCCAATGCTCAGTGGATATAATGGTATTTCTCATCCAAATATCAACAATGATTCTATGAAGTTTATTGGCCCATGCTTTAAGTATTTGTTTGGTACTGACAGTTATGGTGATAACTTGTGGAATGTTGTATGGATCGGTGCGCGTAACTCTTTAGGTATTGCTGGTTTAACAACATTGATCACAATTACATTGGGTGTTACTGTTGGTTCTATCTGGGGTTATTCTAAATCCATGGATAAATGGATGATTGAAATCTACAACATTATCGCTAACGTACCATTTACATTAATTGTATTCGTTATGATGTATATCTTAGGCAGAGGTTTCTGGCAGTTGATCTTCGCAATGTCTGTTACTTCCTGGCTAGGTACAGCATACTTCATTCGTACACAGGTTATGATTATTCGTGACCGTGAATACAACCTTGCATCTAGATGCTTAGGTACAGGTAAATGGACAATCGTTAAAAATAACATTCTTCCATATTTGATTTCTATTATTGTTACTTCTATTTCAAGAGACTTGCCATCATACATCTCTCTTGAAGTATTCTTAGCATGGTTAGGAATTGGTGTTGGTGAAAGTACACCATCTTTAGGTAAGACAATTTCTGCAAATAGAATCTTTATGACAAACTCAGGTTACTTATTCTGGATTCCAGTTGCAGTTTCTGCAGTGATTACAGTTTCATTATATGTAGCTGGTCAGACATTAGCGGATGCTGCTGACCCAAGAACACATAGATAAGGAGGCAAAAAACAATGACAACAAATCAGGAAATCATTTTATCTGCTTCCGATGTTGAAGTGCAGTTCACAGTCAGAGGCAAACAATTAAGAGCGATTCGTAATATCTCTATTGATTTATATAAAGATGAAACATTAGCAATCGTTGGTGAATCCGGTTCTGGTAAATCTGTATTTACAAAAACATTTACAGGCATGCTTGAAAGTAATGGTAAAGTTACTAACGGTACAGCAATGTTTGAAGGTAAAGACCTTTATGCAAATAAAACAGATACAGACTGGGAAGCAATTCGTGGTAAGAAGATTGCCACAATCTTCCAGGACCCTATGACTTCTTTGAACCCAATTATTCCAATTGGCAAACAGATTACAGAAGTTATTGAAAAGCACCAGGGTAAATCTTTTGCAGAAGCAAAAGAAGAAGCAATCAAATTGATGGAAGAAGTTGGTATCTACAATGCTGAAGGCAGATTCGATGAATATCCATTCATGTATTCTGGTGGTATGAGACAGAGAATCGTTATTGCGATTGCTTTGGCTTGTCATCCAGATATCTTGATCTGTGATGAACCTACAACAGCTCTAGACGTTACAATCCAGGCACAGATCATCCGTTTGATCAAGAAGCTGCAGAAGCAGTATGGCTATACAATCATCTTCATTACACATGACTTAGGTGTCGTAGCAAATGTAGCTGATCGTGTCGCTATTATGTATTCTGGACAGATCATTGAATATGGTACTGTTAACGAAATCTTCTATGAACCAAAGCATCCATATACATGGGGCTTATTGAGTTCATTACCTCAGCTTGGTATCAAGGGAGAACCATTATATGCAATTCATGGTACTCCACCTAGCTTGTATGATGAAATCAAGGGTGATGCATTCGCTCCTAGAAGTGACTATGCAATGGAAATTGACTTTGAAGAAGAACCACCAATGTTTAAGGTAACAGATACGCACTATGCAAAAACATGGCTGTTGGATCCAAGAGCTCCAAAGGTTGAACCACCAGCACAGGTAACATCACTACATGAAAGAATGAAGCAGGTAATTGCAGAACAGGAGGAACATTAAATGAGTGAAACATTACAGAATCCTGTCCTCGAAAAGGATGAAAACGGAAGAGAAATTTTATTGAAAGTAAAAGATCTCGCTGTTACTTTCTATAATGGAAAAAAAGAATTCAAGGCAGTTCACGACGTTAACTTTAACGTATATAAGGGAGAAACTTTTTCTCTTGTAGGTGAATCTGGTTCTGGTAAAACAACAATTGGTCGTGCAATCATTCGTATCAATCCTACTTCTAATGGTGATGTATATTTCATGGGTAAGAAGATCAACGGAAAGATTTCTAAAGAAGATCAGCGTTGGGTTATCAGAAATATGCAGATGGTATTCCAGGATCCAGCTGCTTCCTTAAATGAAAGAGCTACAATTGACTATATTGTCAGTGAAGGGTTACAGAACTTCCATTTATATAAAGATGAAGAAGATCGTAAGCAGAAGGTATTGAACGCATTGGAATCTGTAGGATTACTTGCTGAACATGCAACAAGATATCCACATGAATTCTCTGGTGGTCAAAGACAGCGTATTGGTATTGCGCGTGCCATGGTTATGGAACCAACATTACTGATTGCGGATGAACCTATTTCTGCTTTGGACGTTTCTATTCGTGCACAGGTATTAAACCTGTTGAATGAATTCAAGCGTGACAAGGGCTTGACACAGATCTTTATTGCGCATGACTTATCTGTTGTTCGTTATATTTCAGATAGAATTGCGGTTATTCATAAGGGACGTATCGTAGAACTTGCGGAAACAAATGAATTGTTCAAGAATCCAATGCATCCTTACACAATTTCATTGATGTCAGCAATTCCATTACCTGATCCTGAAATTGAAAAGGCAAAGACATTAATTACATTTGATGAAGAAGAGGAAGCAAAGAAATGGAATTATGCTGAAAATGCACCTACATTCCGTGAAATTGTTCCTGGTCACTTCATTTACTGTAATGATGCTGAAATGGAAGAATTCAAAAAGCATTATCAGAAATAATCAAATAGACTGTATCTTTGAAGATATAGTCTTTTTATGAGGTATGTTAGAATCTACAAATGAAAATAAATAAATATATAGGAAATAAACAGTTTTATTATAAAGTACTCGTCATTGCGATACCTTTACTCATTCAGCAGTTGATTACTAGTTTTGTAAACATGCTGGATAACATTATGGTTGGTCAGACTGGTACACTTGCAATGAGTGGTGTTTCTGTATCAAATCAGATCGTTACGGTATTTAATCTTGCGGTATTTGGATCCATTTCTGCTGCTAGTATCTTTGGTGCACAGTTTGCTGGAAAGAAAGATACAAATGGTGTTAGAAATTGTCTGCGTTTTAAATTGATTGTTGAAATGTTAATTGCATGCATATTTATCTTTGGCTTTCTTGGATTTGGAAAGAATCTGATTGGTTTATTCATGCATCCAGAACAGGATGATTTAACAACGATTACAAAGACAATGGAATATGCTACGCAATATATTTATATTATGACAATTGGATTTGTTCCATTTGCATTGTCACAATGTATTTCATCTTCCATGAGAGAATGTGGAGAAACAAGATTGCCAATGATTGCCAGTGTATCTGCAGTTATCATTAACTTTATTGGAAACAGCATTCTGATTTTTGGCTTGTTTGGTTTTCCTGCTTTAGGACCTGCAGGTGCAGCCATCGCAACTGTAATCTCTCGATTTGCGGAAATGCTTCTTGTCATTTTCTTTGCATTAAAGAATAAAGATAGATTTCCATTCTATACAGGGCTATTTCATCATTTCTCTATTCCAGGAAATTTAGTGAAATCTATCTGTATCAAAGGTTTTCCACTTGTATGTAACGAAATTATGTGGTCTGTTGGTGTCGCAATGATTACGCAGTGTTATTCTACAAGAGGCATTGATGCTTTGGCTGCCTATAACATCTCTTCAACGATTACGAATTTATTCTTTGTATCGAATATTGCAATGGGTGACAGTATATCCATTATGGTTGGTCAGCATTTAGGTGCTGGCAATATTGAAGAGGCAGTGGATACAGATCGTAAATTGATTGTATGTACAGTCATGATCGCAATGTGCTTTGGTATTGCATTAATGTTGCTTGCACCACTGTTCCCAGCTTTATATCAGACAAGTGACAGTGTTAGAAATGTTGCCGCAACAATGCTTCGCTTTGGCGGATTAACAATGTGGATTTCAGCAATCTATAACGCATCCTATTTCACACTGCGCTGTGGCGGCAAGACAATCATTACATTCTTGTTTGATTCGGTTGGAACGATTTTTGTCAGTTTTCCAGTCGCATATGCACTTGCACACTTCACAACACTTCCAATTCAATATATGTATTTGATTGTAACTGTTGTAGACTTATATAAAGTCATCCTAGGTTTATTCCTCGTTCATAAAGGAATCTGGGTCAATAACTTAGTTGCAGGAGAGTAGAAATGAATCGTATTGAACAATTAGTTGAAAAGTATCACTTACATCCACATCCAGAAGGTGGACATTTTGCGGAAGTATATACCGCACCATACTTTTATCAGGAAAATAGAGAATGTGCAGGCAGTATCTATTTCATGCTGGAAAAAGATGATATCTCACATTTTCATGTCATTGATTGTGATGAAATCTGGTATTTCCATGAAGGATGTGGAATGAAGATTACAATGATTGATGAAAATGGAAATATTACATCACAAGATCTTGGCATGGGGGGAAGAGGAAGAAGCAATGGTTGTGATTCCTAAAGGTGTTATGTTTGCGGCTGAAAATCTAAAACAGGATTCATATACATTTGTATCTTGTGCAACAACACCACAATTTCAATATTCTGGCTTCCGTCTAGTGAAAGAAAGTGAAGTATCCTGTGATACTTCTACTATCCATCATTTATTTATGGATGATGCACAAATTGATGAAGTTGTTTTATAGAAGGACATTTCGTCCTTTTTTTCATATAATGGTTGCAGAGGAAGTTAATGTATGAAATATGTAATTACAAATGCAAAATTATTAAATGGTCACAGGGATATGCATGTTGAAGAAGGCAAGTATATCTATGTGAATGAAGGAAAGATTGAAAAGATCACAAAATCACTGGAAGATGGCTATGACATTGTTGATCTAGAAGGAAAGTATATTTTACCTGGACTGATCAATATGCACGTGCATCTAGCTGGAAATGGTGCACATTCTGGAAAGCAGAAAGATAATAAGAAAACAGTGGATTTCTTGTTTTCAAATCCCGTAACGAAAGCAATTGCGTATCAAATGGTATGTAATTTTGCCAAACTGGAATTGTATGGCGGTGTTACAACGATTCGTACTGTTGGGGGTTTAAAAGATCTTGATACTAGACTGAGAAATGAAATCAAGGCTGGTAAAAAGACAGGGCCAACGATTCTTGCCGCAAATGAAGGAATCACTGTAGAAGGTGGTCATATGGCTGGCAGTGTTGCTAGAGTTGCTAAAAATAATGAAGAAGCAAAACACTTTGTAGAAGCTTCCTATGTACAAGGGGTAGATCTTGTGAAACTGATGGTAACTGGTGGGGTACTGGATGCAAAGGAAAAAGGTGTTCCTGGTGAAATGAAGATGCCAGAAGATATGATCCAGACAATCTGTAAAAAAGCGCATCAATTAGGTTTATTAACAAGTGCACATGTTGAATCTACAGAAGGTGTAAAAGCAGCACTTCGAAATGGTGTAGATAGTATTGAACATGGTGCAAAGCCAGATCAAGAAATGATAGATCTGTTTAAAGAAAAGAAAGCATTTCTGATTACAACTTTATCTCCAGCACTTCCATTTGCCTTGTTTGATCCATCTGTATCAAAGGTTGATGATACACAGCTGTTCAATGGAAAAATGGTGTTTGATGGCATTGTAGAATGTAGTAAAGCTGCACTGGAAAATCATATTCCAGTGGGTTTAGGAAATGATGTTGGCTGTCCTTGGATCACACAATATGATTTCTATCGTGAACTTGTATATTTCCATAAGTATGTAGGAGTAACCAATGGGTTTGCTTTATATACCGCAACATTACAAAATGCAATTCTGGCAGGAATTTCTGATGTAACTGGTTCAATTGATGCTGGAAAACAGGCTGACATGATTGTTGTAAAAGAAAATCCATTAGATGATCTGAATGCACTAAAGAATATTGATATCGTATTTACGAAAGGGAAAATGGTACATCCAAAAATTAAACGTGATAAAGAAATCGAGAAAAGACTAGATGCGTTCTGTAAATCATAATAGATTGGCGAAGTAGAAATGCTTCGTCTATTCTTTTTGGCGCTCCAAAATTGGATGAGGTGTCAAGAATTTGATTTTCAAATAACATGAGGAATTGAATGAATTTCAACACCTCAAACAACTTGAGCGACAGGAAGTACATATGGTGACAGAAATG
>Ga0129311_1001670_pt1 | contig 15210 bp, 12 predicted proteins | sample Go1ome_FD_94435 | JGI IMG/M metagenome (GOLD analysis project Ga0129311, IMG submission 94435) | Western lowland gorrila individual fecal microbial communities from Wisconsin, USA - Go1022B metagenome | ecosystem: Host-associated > Mammals > Digestive system > Large intestine > Fecal | place... | reverse complement strand
TTCTTTTCGGGGACTGCACGCACGTGCCACTGCGCACGCTTGTTGAACTGGAGAGAACAAAGCTCTACAATGCCGTTCTGCTTCGGGGCGAATGCGATGCGAATGCCTTTGTCGATGGCGAAGCCGCTGCAGACGCCGAGCTGGTGGTCGGAATGAGCCCCGATCGGACAGATTCGGTACGGGCAGAAAGCGACTGACTGCGGTTCTTTCTTGTAGATTTCCTTGAATTTGTTTTCACACTTGCTCATATCGAGTTGTTTTTGATTTCGTTATACTTACGCTGAATTCCGGCAATCCGGTGCTGATTCAGGCTTCCGGTCAGATTTCGATCCTGCCGGGGTATGCCTCCAGAGCCCTGCGAAGGCACTCCAGCGCTTTTCTCAGGTCGTCCTTGTTGAGCACGTAGGCGATGCGGACCTCGTGCCGGCCCTCACCCGGTTCGGTGTAGAACCCGGATGCGGGCGCCATCATGACGGTCGCACCCTCATACTGGAACTCCGACAGGCACCAGATGCAGAATTCCTCGGCATCGTCCACCGGCAGTTTCGCGACCGTGTAGAATGCACCCATGGGGATGGGGGAGTACACGCCGGGAATCTTGTTCAGTCCGTCAATCAGGAAGTTGCGCCTGTCTACGTATTCTTCATAGACGTTCTGCAGATACTCTTTCTGCACCCCGATGGAGGCTTCCGCAACGATCTGTCCGATGAGCGGCGGGCTCAGACGGGCCTGGCAGAACTTCATCACCGCGTCGTGGACATTCTTGTTCTTGGTGCACAGCGCTCCGATTCTGATTCCGCACTCCGAGTAGCGCTTGGAGACGGAGTCGAACAGCACGACGTTCTCTTCTATCCCTTTCAGGTGGAAAGCGGAGATGTAGGGCATCCCGGTGTAGATGAACTCGCGGTAGACCTCGTCGGAGAAGAGGTACAGGTCGTGCTTCTTCACTATGTCGCGGAGTCTGTTCATTTCCGCGCGTGTGTATAGGTAGCCGGTAGGGTTGTTGGGGTTGCAGATGAGGATGGCTTTGGTCTTGTCCGTGATCTGCTCCTCGAAAGCCTCCGCGCTCGGCAGCCTGAATCCGTCCTCGATGCTCGTCCTTACGGACTTGATGACAGCTCCCACGGAAATGGCGAATGCCATGTAGTTGGCGTAGAACGGGTCGGTGACTATGATCTCGTCTCCGGGACTCAGGCAGGCGAGGAACGCGAACAGAACCGCTTCCGAGCCGCCCGAGGTTATGATAATTTCATCGGGGGAGAGGAAAATTCCGTACTGGGCGTAGTATTCGACCATCTTGGTCCTCAGGCTCAGATAGCCGTCGGAGGGGGAGTATTCGAGTATATCCCTGTCTACGTTTCGCAGGGCGTCAAGCCCGCACTGGGGGGTCTTGATGTCCGGCTGTCCTATATTCAAGTGGTAGACGTGGACGCCGTTTCTCTCCGCCGCATCCGCGTACGGGGCGAGTCTCCGGATAGGAGAACTCGGCATGTTTATAGCGCGCTGGCTGATTTTCATCGTACTTTTTTTAAGAAATCTTACAAATATAAAAATTTTTCACTATATTTGCACTCGCAAACGCGATATGAGGCTTTAGCTCAGTTGGTTTAGAGCGCTTGCTTGACAGGCAAGAGGTCAACGGTTCAAATCCGCTAAGCCTCACGTTAAAAGTCCTCCGGATTTTTCCGGGGGACTTTTTTTGTCTTTAATTTAGGTTTTACCGATTTATAAGTGTAACTTCGCAGAATAGTTTTTGTGCGGGAGTTTAAGTTTAATCTATAATACTGTTTGTCTTATGTTAAAATGTAAAAAGAAGTTCGGAGCCGCTTCTTACCAGGCTCCTGAAATTTCGGTCAGCCCTGTAAAAAGCGCAAGGGTTATCTGCGCCAGTATCGAGTCAAGTTCAGTCCGCGAATGGAACGTGGAAAGCGACTCGGATGCGTTGAATTTTTAAAAGGAAGCAGTTATGAAAAAACAGATTCTCGCTATTTCCGTGATGCTTGCTTCCGTTTTGAGCTTCACGAACTGCACTAAAGAAGACCTTAAGGGTGCAGCAACTGAAGAGGGCGCCAAGTTCAGCCTCACAGCTACTATCGCCGGGACCAGAACGGCGAATGACGGTCTCAAGACCGTATGGGTTGACGGGGATGCCATCAACCTCTTCCACGCAGAGGCAGGAAGTTCCACTTTTGCAAGCGACGGTGAGTTCAATCTCAAAGATGCCGCTACAGGAAGTTTCGAAGGTACTCTTGGCGGCGAATTGACCGCCAGTTCCTACGACTGGTATGCGTTCTATCCGTACAGCAGCTATATGACTGCTCCTGACGGTTCGAAAGGTTATGTGATGTTGGGCCACAATGCAGGGTCATCAATATCGCAGTCCGGCAACAGCAGCAGGGCGCATCTCGCGGGAAAAGCTCTTCCCCTGTATGCAAAAGCAACTGTTGGGGCGGGCGAGCCTGTTGTTCTCGGAATGGAAAACCTCGCATCCGTTGTCAAGGTAGTCGTGACAAATACCGTGGACAATCCTCTCACGGTCAGCGAAGTCAAGTTCGTCTCCACGGAGGATATCGTCGGTACATACTACTATGATCTTACGAAAGTTCCTGTCGTATATAAAGCTTCCGGAGCGAGTTACGTATCGTCAACTGCCACGCTCAAAGTAAATGGCGGCACAGCACTCGCAAAAGGCGAGTCCGCTGAATTCTATATTCCTGTCAAGCCTCATACGGCATCTGCCGGTTCTGAACTCAAACTTTCCGTAAACGGTTATGAGAAGCCTCTTACTCTTGAAAATGACGTAACCTTCGTGGCGGGAAGCATCAAGCCTGTGAACTTTGCGTATGACAATACGGAGGTTATTGCAAATTATGTCGAGATTCCCTGGAGTGAAGATTTCTCCGGTGCATTGAGTCTTTATACTCTGACAAATGGCGGTACGGAAACCAAGGCGATGCCGACTGATGCACTGGCCGGTGGAAGTGCTCCTGAACTGCTTGTTTCAAAAAGCGGCGGCAGCTTCGCTGCAAATGTAAACGCATTGGCAGGGACGTATGTGCTCACATTCAAATCCAATTATCCTGACCGCCTGACAATCAGTGCTGATAATGGGGTCACCGTCTCAAAAGTTTCCAATACGGAATATAATCTTGGTGTTCCAGCGGATGTTGTCTTCACTTTGACATTCAAGAATACTAACTCGAGCAATACGCGTCTTGATGACATCCTGGTTAAGATTCTCCTTCCGGAACTTTCCGCGCCTGCAAATCTGACCTGCACAGCCCAGACTGACAACAGCCTCACTTTCGCTTGGGATGCGGTTGCAAATGCAATCGGCTACCAGGTAAGCCTTGACGGAGGAATAACTTATTTGCCTGTTCAGTCCGAGAATTCCTATGTCTGGAGTGATCTTCCGTCCGGCACAACGATGGACTTCTATGTAAAAGCTGTCGGTGACGGTGTCTCCTATGAAGATTCGCCTGAAATTTCAGTGCAAGGAACAACGACCGGAGAATCTTCCAGCACAGCGGTGGAGGTTACACTTGGGTCAGATTGGAATGCTGTTTTCGGGACTTCATATACGGGAACGATTTCTGGTATTAAAGCTAATGGGTTGACTCTTTCCGGAGCCGAAAACGGAGTTTCGATTGAAGTTAAGAATGGCACGTCAGTTAATGGTTACGTCAAGACTGGTGATTTCAGGGCGTACAATGGTTACACAATCACGCTCTCTGCGCCTTCAGGCAGCAATATAACAAAAATCAGTACAACAAAAGGCGGTAAGACGTTTAGTTCCGGTATTACCGCAAATGTTGGAAATGGGCAGATTTCAAATAATGCTTATTCTTGGGCGGGTTCAAGCAACACTGTGGTGTTGACAATAACCGGTACTGTTTCATTTGCCACAATTGTTGTCACATACGAGTAAATATTCCTGTCTGCCGGCGATTGAGGATTAACTCTTAAAAGCCGAAGGTTAAAGAACAGCCGTCCCCAGGTTCGCTGAGGGCGGCTGTTCTTTTTGCTTTGGAAGATTCGGCAGGATGCTTGCGAATGCATATTGTGGCCTGGTGAGAGCCGGATCTGACCGTTCCTGCACAAAAGTCCCAAGGCAAACAACATAAGTTACAATAGGAACAGTAGAGCTTCAGCGGTCTGAGCGGCATCGTGACTAACGGGATGTGAGCCAACCTTAAAGGCGGTGACGTGTGCATCTTCATAAATGCCAGCCGCTTCACACCCAAGTCAAGAATGGGAAAGTCCATAGTGTACACATACACCCATTCTTCCGATACTGAATCGCTAATTCCTTGAGGGCAGATTATGTTGTTATTCCAAATTAATTCGTATATTTGTATATATAAGCAGACTATAAGTTAATATGATAAATTGAGTATAAATTATATTGTTATATAAATAAAATGGCCGATTACTACGAATGTTCCATACCCGAGTTGATTAGAATGCTTGGAACAAGATTCAAGGATTATCGTCTGCGTAGCAATATGACGCAGAAGGAGGTCTCTGAGCAGTCTGGTATAACCATTACCACAATCCATAAGTTTGAGAATGGCACAGGCGGCAACTTGTCGTTGGGTACATTCCTCCTGCTGATGAAAGCAATAGGGAGACTCGATGCAATTGACGGACTCCTGCCTGAACTGCCACTATCAGCTTATCTGGTAAAGGATGAAAAGAAAGTTCAACGAATCAGACATAAGAAAGTATGATTACGGGTGCACTGAAGATAATGTTGTGGGACAGGGAGATAGGCCGCCTGTCCTGGGATGCCAGAAGAGGGATTTCATACTTTGAATTCAATCCGGCTCTTCAAGGAGAGGATCTTGACCCGTTCCCCATCATTGCGTCAACCAAATCACCTTCCAGCCGGATTCCCATTATGGGTGACAGGGAGAATAAGATTAATCGCAAACTTCCGCCATTCCTGGCTGACTCCCTGCCTGATGCCTGGGGTAATCAGGTATTTGAATGCTGGAGAATTCAGAATGGGATTAGAAATCAGGAAATTACGCCGCTTGATATTCTTTCCTTCATAGGCAAACGAGGTATGGGAGCATTGGAGTTCGAACCGGCATCATCAGGTCTTAAGGAATCTGAGCAACTCAATCTGAAGGCCCTGACAGCTTTGGCTCAGCGGATTTACGCGGAGCGGGAGAATGTAAGTATCAGCTCCGAAGAATCACTGACTTTTCAATCATTGATTGCCGTGGGTACATCTGCCGGAGGCCGCCAGCCCAAAGCCATAATTGCAATCAATCCCGATACGGGTGAAATAAGAAGCGGACAGATAGCCGGCCAGGAAAGATTTGAGTATTGTATCCTGAAGTTCGGAGATTCTGAACGCTCGTCTGCTGAGTTGGAGATGGCATATTCCAAGATGGCCGCTGCTGCCGGAATCGATATGATGCCTTGCAGGTTGATAGAAGTAGAAGGCCAGACCCATTTCATAACCCGTCGATTTGACCGTGATGGTTCGCATAAACTGCATATGCAGACCTTGGCGGCTCTGTGCCCGGATGCTGACAGTTACGAAAAACTGCTGATGGTATGCCGCAAGATGCGCCTGAAGGAATCTGCCCAGGAAGAGGTGTTCCGCAGAATGGTCTTTAATATCCTGGCAAACAATACTGATGACCACAACAAGAACTTTTCTTTCCTGATGGATAAATACGGCCACTGGCGCCTCTCTCCGGCCTACGATTTGACATATATTTTCAACACCGGAGGATTCCTGCCTGAAAGAATGCATTGTCTTATGATGCAGGGCAAACTGCTGGGGCATACAATTGAGGATGCGTTGGCATTGGCCAGGGATAATGGCATACGGAAGGCTTCCAGGATCATAGAGGATGTTGCTTTTGCCATATCCCGATTCCGCTCATTTGCAGAGGAATGCGGCGTGAAGCAACGATGGATAAACTCTGTGGAACAATGCCTCAATGAGCATTTGAGGGAGTGGGGACTGTCTTCGGATGTGCTGGAATCAGTTTCTTTCAGAGTAGGTGAGACCTTATATGAAAACGTAAGGGTGGAGCAGGCTTATAAAGGCAATTACCATCTTCTATGTTCTGCCAATGACGTGCAGCTGAAGTTCGTCATATCCAAAAACAGAAGAGAATACGACCTGATAGAACGCATTGGTTGTGATCATCTTACGCAGGAACAATTGCGATCCTTGGTTGAATTATGTCTGGTGAAGTGATGCATCAGTTTTGTTTAACTTCAGCACATCTTGCCCGCTTTTCCGAAAACCATCAGAAAGATGGGAAGAGGTTGGACTGGCTTCGGAAATCTCTCGCGCTGTTTCATCCGTCAGAATCGTCGTGTGCGCGGATGGTTTCGTTGCAGGCCTTTCAGGTCTTGATCCTGGAAGGACCTACGTGGTGAACACGACTTATTCCGGCGAGAGAAACTATACCCATCTATACGACACGCAGATGATGACTTCTCTGTCGGACGACAGTTCGCAGAAGTGTCCGATTCCTAACTACTTCTACAAGCTCGTGCTGAAAGTGAAGTACAGCGGTTCTGGTTCGAGCACAAGGCGTATTCGGATTCGTACACGAACTATACCGTGGCAGTCGACCAGATTGAGGCCTGGACGGGGTTCGACTTCTTCGTTAACCTTCCGGACAACATCGAAGAGGCCGCGGAGTCCAAAGCTACAAACTGGTCGCAGTTCTCTGCCTGGTAGGTGTCCGCAACCTTGCATCCCATAAAAGCCATCCTTACAGTGGGTGGCTTTTGTGTTTTAACAATATTTGAACATTTTGTGTATATTCGCAGTCGATGGATTTGGCGTTTAATACATATAAGAGAGAAGATTGGCTCCGTTCAATATCGGAATATTCCCAAATCAGGCAAGAGCCTGCCAATAGTGAACAACTCATATTCCGTTTTGATAATTTGGTTGCATCGGAATTGAAGCCTATACATATTGCCTCTTTAGCGTGTCTGATAGAACATTTTAGCAGGCTGCGATATACGGTATGCCTCGACCGCACTGAAGTAGGGAGGTATCTGTTCGATTCGCTTAAATTTAGAGAGTATTGGGCAGGCAAGAGGACGTATACTATAGCGAATGATAAGAGTGTGCTAAATTTATGGCATATTACTGATAACGAAAAGGAATTATATGGTCAATATGTGAAAGAGTATCTTCAAAATCATTTCTGGAAGAAAAAGGATTTGACTTCTGTCCAGTCAAGTATTACTGAAGCTTGCTACAATACATTGGATCATTCGAATGCTGAAGGAAACGCTTTTTCGTTCATCAAGTATGACAGGGATTCGCATTTGCTTGGCAATGCTGTTTGTGATTTTGGAATCGGGATTGCGGAATCTGTGAAGTCGGTTTATCCGGAATTGTCTGATGAAGATGCTTTGCTAAAAGCAATCGAAGTGAAATTCACGATTAAGTCGAAAAGTTATAATTCTGGTATGGGACTTGATATAATCAAGAGCAGTGTTACCGATGATAAAAATATGGTTATAATCAGTAACAGAGCTTTTTTAATTGCAGATAACCAAAAGGAAATATCAAGGCCTTTGGAATTCAGTTTCCCCGGAACATTATTATCGTACGATATTAATTTATCCAAGTACGATGATGACGAGGAGCGCTTATATGAAGTTAGTTTATTTTAACCATTGATGAATATGTGCGTAATAAGTGTCTTGACTGTTATGCAGGGCAGAACGTTTCCCGATGCGGGTTCCGCCTTGTTTGATATTATCAATCCTGTTTTAGACACGAATGATAATATTATCCTTGATTTGGATGGAGTTGATATTTTGCCGTCAATGTTCCTGAACCCTTCAATAGGGAGGATCATTAAAGAGAGGGGGCGGAATTCTATGTCTCGCTTCTCGTTTCGTAATATAACACGAAATCAACTCGCAGGCCTGAGGACATATGTTGACAAGATATGTTCATAGTATGTACATCGCCCCCCCCCAGGCCGTCCGAAAAGTGCCTTTGGGAAGTCGCTGAGAGTGATGTATTATAGATAGTTACCATATTTTCTTATCTTTTTTGAATATGCGATTCTCAGAGGGTTTATCCCTCTGTTTTCGTAAAGTAACGCTCATTGAGATGGATTTTTATGTTATACCAGGGCTTTTACCATGTCTTCAACGCCCTTGATTGATATCGCCCGCCTAAGATTGTACGACAGAAGCATCAAAGCAGTCTCTCCGACAACCTTTGTTTTGCCTTTTAGCAGAAGATAGGACATTCCAATTGCTCTTTTGACTGTGCCGAAAGGATGTTCTGACAGACATTTACGCTCATTCATCTTCTTCTCATCCAGCTTTAAGTGGAACCTGACCTTTTGTGTAGTCACAACTTTCTTGTTGACCTTGATTCCAGTATCTGGTTTGTCATTGTCGTTATGATTATAACCTTTGACCTTCATTACTAGTTTATCCTTTGAGAAGTCTGCTTCGCGGAACGGAGCCTTTGTACACTTGTTCTTGCAATTCTTACAAGCCAACTTGTTGCAATATCTGATATCTCCATTGCGTTTGATTGACTTTTGACGAAGTATAGCGCCTTCGGGACAGATAACCAGATTTCTATGAGGGTCACGGATGAGGTAACCCTTCCGAGCTTCCTCTACCATTTGCTCATGAGTCATCTTAAGAACCGCATCATCTGCTATTGTATACTCAGTGTTCTTGACTGAGATTATCTCCGGATTACTCAAGATGCCTCCATAGATATCTGGTATTGTGCCAGCCTGGAGACATTTCCTGATATCGTCTGATGAGGTACTACTTGGATTCAATTCTGTTGCTTTTGCAGGATTGTATTCAAAGTCTACTGTCACTTCAGTTTCACCATCACACTGGATGACATTCGGAACAATACCATTTTCGAGTGCTTTGGACATGTCTTCCGGTGATTGATAACCTTTGTCGGCAACGGCCTCAATCACATCCACACCCACGTCAGTCTTTACATCCGATGCAAGTTCAGTTATCTGCCCGTGATCTGTAGGACTGTCAGTAACCTTGAAGCCAACAACCATATGGCTGCCATCTTCTACTGCTGTGTGAGTGTTATAGCCCACACAGAAGCCTTCGTTGCACTTCATTAATTTGGCATCAGGATCTGTAAGCGACTTCTGCTTCTGACCGGTTGACTCCATTTCGCGGAGATACCCTTCATAACGTTCCTTGCGTTCCTGAAGAGTTTTGAGCTTTGCTTCAATTTCTTCCCTTGTCAGATTACGGTCACTATCCTCGTTGTCAGCCTCTTCCAAAGCTGAAAGGTAATACTTGATGTTTGAGTCGAGCCATGCAAGACGATCGTCAAGCTTGTTCAGAGTGAAGTTTCTGTCCTTGGCATTTACAGCCTTGAACTTACTGCCATCAATTGATATAAATGACTTTGACAAAATCTTCGACTTGAGGCAATAGCGGTTGAATGCCTTGAACACCGACTCCATACACTGGATATTATCTTTGCGGAAGTCTGACAGTGTCCTGAAGTCAGGCGTAAGCTTGCCTGTGAGCCACATAAGCTCAACATTGCATTTACACTCCCTTGCAAGCCTGCGTGATGAACGTACTCCATAGAAGTAACCATACAGTAGAACCTTTAGCAGGTCTCGTGGATCGTATGATGGTCTTCCCTCCCTCTCTAGCACTGCTTTGGCAAATCCAAGTTGTTCAAGGTCCAGAGAATCAACGAAGGCATCAAACAAACGTACTGGGCAATCGCTCTCCACATAATCGTCTAAACACTCCGGAAAGAGCAATGCTTCGTTTCGGTTGACTTTCTCAATGTATCCCATTTGCGTACCTTCTTAACTATCATAAAGTTACGAAAATAATCGCATATTTCAAAGAACTTTTTACACTTTCTTATTATGTATCAATCACCTACTTTTCGGACAGGCTCCCCCGAAAGCCATCCTTACAGTGGGTGGCTTTTGTGTTTTGTTTTGTAAATTTGCGGAGATTTAAGGCACAAAATGAATAAATCGTTTGTTTTCATCATTTTTGCGGCTCTTGCTCTCTGCTCCTGCACCGGGCGGGGATTCAGCCGCGTGGAGAAAGCCGTAATCGGCGGCGAAGGACCCGTGCTCCGCGTCCTGACAGTCAGGGACGGTGCAGATTCGCTGTTCCTGCGCAGGAAGGCCGCTGACCTGCCCGCGGCGGCTTTGAAGAGTGAAGCGTACCGCACGCTTGCGGAGAAGATGGTCGCAACCGTGACTTCCCCGGAGCAGGATGGCGTCGGCCTTGCCGGACCGCAGGTCGGGATTTCCCGCAGGATAGTTGCTGTGCAGCGTTTCGACAAACCAGGAGAGCCGTTTGAGGTTTATCCCAACATACGGATAAGCGGACGCCGGGGCGAGACGGTTCCGGGGCCGGAAGGCTGTCTGAGCGTTCCGGGACGCAGGGGAGTTGTCTGCCGTTCCCGCGAATTGGACATACGTTATTCGATAGTCGCAGCGGAAGGCGGCGGATTCGTCGTCCGCGATACGACGGAAACTATCCGCGGCTTCACCGCCGTGATTTTCCAGCACGAATGCGACCACCTCGACGGAGTCCTGTACACGGATTATCTGTAAAAATTACGTACCTTTGCGCCGCATTCCAGGCAGTCAGGGTGCGGAGTTGTTTTGAAACACCAGGACATTGGGTTACTTTACGGCAAATTTGAGCTATTTATCTGATATGAAAGCAATTACAAAAACTGATTTCACTCTCCCCGGTATGAAGGGAAAGTACGTAGGAAAGGTCCGTGACGTTTATGATCTCGGAGATCTGCTGGCTATCGTCGTTACGGACAGGATTTCAGCATTCGACGTCATCCTCCCCGAGGGCATTCCGTACAAGGGCCAGATTCTGAACCAGATTGCGGCGGAATTCCTTGACGCAACCTCCGACATTCTCCCGAACTGGAAGATCGCCACTCCCGACCCCTGCGTGACCGTCGGCTACAAGTGCGAGCCGTTCAAGGTGGAGATGGTCATCCGCGGCTACCTCGCCGGACACGCCTGGCGCGAGTACAAAGCCGGAAAGCGGGAACTCTGCGGAGTTAAGCTGCCGGACGGGATGGTCGAGAACCAGAAGTTCCCGCAGCCCATTATCACTCCGACCACCAAGGCCACTGAGGGGCACGACCTGGATATTTCAGGGGCTGAAATCGTGGCTCAGGGCATCGTCGGAGCCGAGGATTACGCCAAGCTTGAGGATTACACCCGCAGGCTCTTCGAGAGAGGAACAGAGATGGCTGCGAAGCGCGGACTGATTCTGGTCGATACGAAGTACGAGTTCGGCCTGCGTGACGGGCAGATCTACCTGATGGACGAGATTCATACCCCGGATTCTTCCCGTTACTTCTATGCCGAGGGCTATGAGGACAGGCTTGCAAAGGGCGAGAGTCAGAAGCAGCTTTCCAAGGAGTTCGTGCGCGAGTGGCTTATGGCAGGCGGGTTCCAGGGCAGGGAAGGGGAGGTCGTTCCCGAAATGACTCCGGAAGTTGTTGCCGGAATCACCGACCGCTATATCGAGCTCTACGACAATATCGTCGGCGTGCCTTTCAAGAAGGACGACCGCGAGCCTGAAGAAATCGAAAAACGCATCGTGGCGTATCTGGAGACGGTATAATTACGCAGCCCGCTCACTCCGGCCTGCATAATGCGTAGATCTTTTCTGTTTCGGCGGCGCGATTGAACCCGTCAAGCCGGAAGTATTCAATCCCGGTGGCAATCTGCTGCCGGGATTTTTTATGTGCTGAAAATGCCCTACCTTTGCGCCCTTGAATTATGGCAAACGCGAAATCTAACGGTACATATTCGTACAGGAATATCTGGAAGGTGGCGTACCCCATCCTGATCAGCCTTGTTATGGAGCAGCTCATCGGCCTTACCGATACGGCGTTCCTCTGCAGGGTGGGAGAGATCGAGTTGGGTGCGTCCGCCATCGCCATAGTGTATTACACGGTCATTTTCATGATCGGCTTCGGGTTCAGCATCGGGGCTCAGATCATTATCGGCAGGCGCAATGGCGAGGGGCGTTTCACCGAGACGGGCAAGGTTTTCTGGCACGGGCTGTATGCCATGCTCACGCTTGCGGTTGTGATGATCCTGCTTTCGGAATTGGTGACGCCGAGACTCCTGCGGCTGCTCGTCTCCTCGGAAGATATTTTCATCGCAGCGGCGAGCTACCTGCGCTGGCGTCTGCCTGGTATGCTGTTCGCGTTCATCACCGTGATGTTCAGGGCGTTCTATGTCGGCACCACGCAGACCAAAACCTTGACATTTAACTCGATAGTGATGGTCCTGTCGAATATCCTGTTCAACTGGATACTGATTTTCGGCAAGTTCGGGGTCCCGGCACTCGGCATCACGGGCGCCGCGATCGGTTCGAGTATGGCGGAGTTCGTCTCGCTCGTGTTCTTCGCCGTCTATACACGGACGAAGTGCGACCGGCGGAAGTACGGTTTGGAGCGGCCTGCGCGTTTCGAGCGGGAGGAACTGAAAGGGATGATGCCGGTCTGCTCCTGGACTATGGTGCAGAGCGTGATTTCACTCTCGACCTGGTTCATCTTCTTCGTTTATATAGAGCATCTCGGGGAGCGTGCGCTTGCGGTTTCGAATATCGTGCGGGCGGTTTCGGGGCTGCCGTGGATGGTCCTGGCGGCGTTCTCGTCAACTTGCAGCACGCTGGTCAGCAATATCATCGGCGAGGGGCGGCAGGACAAGGTTATGTCCGTGGTGAAGCGCATATTGAAACTTTCGTATTTCGTTGTCCTGTCGATGATTGCGCTGTTCTGTATGTTCCCGCAGCTGGTCATACGCATCTACACGGACATTCCGGAGCTGGTCGGTGCTACCGTGCCGTCCATGCTCGTGATGCTGTCTTCGTATCTGTTGACTGTCGGGGCGCAGGTGTGTTTCCAGGCGGTTTCGGGCACTGGTAACACGAAGACTGCTTTCCGGCTGGAGCTGGCGGCGCTTGCGGTGTATATGATTTACTGCACCGTGGTGATTATGCTGCTGCGTTCCAATGTCGCCGTCTGCTGGACTGCGGAGCACGTCTATTCGCTGCTGGTGCTTCTCCTTTGCGGTCGTTACCTTAAATCCGGCCGCTGGAAGAACCGCGCGGTGTAGGAATCTTCAAGCTCGTTGGCTTCCGGGAGGCTGCTGAACTCTGCTAATCGCGCTCCGTCCCTCCGCGCGACCCTATACGGGTAAACGCTGCCGTTCGGCACACTCCCTCATCCTGCCTCGCTATTAGATCTGAGTTCTCATCGTAGGCGGGCAGCCTTCGACCGTTACGCTGGTAACAATCGTTTGAAAGAACTTTGAGAGCGGAGCTCGAAGGCGCATCAGCGCCGCATCGGTAGCGTCTGCGAGACTTTTGGAGAAAGTCGAAGCAGCGAGATGCCCGCCGGAACGGATAGTCGTCATCAGACGACCACGCGGGGCGGGACTTTGCGGAAGCAAGGTCGGAAAGCCGAACAGCGCGCAAGGGGTTACAGGGGAGCTTGGCTCCCCTCAAATGAGTAGATGCCCCTGGGGGCAGATGCGAAGCATCGGGGGTAGAAAGCAACTATGTTGCGATTATTGCTTATAGGCAATAATCGCAACGTATGAACCGCGGTCGCAGCCGTCGCTGGGGTCTTCGACGGCGGTGTGCGAGTAGCGCGGGTCAAGGGTCAGGGTCTGCTTGAAAGTTAGTCCTCTGAATCCCGCGGCCTCGACCAGCGCCGCCTTTTCCTCGGTAGTGCGCCAGTTCGCCTGCTTCACCAGTTCGATCGGGTACGGGTCTTTCGGGCGGCAGCCGTCCAGCAGAGGGTGCTCCCAGGTCCCGACCGCCAGCGCTAAGTTATACAGCAGTCCGTAGGGGCTCTCTTTCGGTACGTCGATGACAACGACCCGGCCGCCTTTCTTCAGCGCGCCGTAAGCCTTGCGCAGTGCAGCGGAAAGATCCTGCATATAGCAGGGACAGCCGTTGAAGAGTACCGTGTCGTAGCGTTCAAGCCCGAAATCTGTGTTCTCCGCAGTGCCGATTTCAACCTCGAAACCGCGTTTGCGGGCTATTGCCGCCATCCCTTCGGCGGGCTCGATACAGTGCGCGACGCGGATTCCGCACCTGTCTTCAAGCAGCTTCTCGAAAAGTCCGCTGCCGCATCCTACCGACAATATGCTGCCTGCGTCTTTCAGGCAGTCTGCAACGAGGCGGAATTCCGTCTCCAAAACATTCTTGTTCTCAATAAACCACGCATCATACTCGGATGCGTAGCGGTCAAAAGTTTGAAATCCCATTTCAAAAGTACTATATCATCAGCGTTTTTCAGAACGTCATTTTATGGTCGGCAAAAATAGCAAAAAGTGAGAGCAAAACCATTGAGCTTGCTCAAATGTTTTGCCGAACGCCGGCGTATTTGCGTGCGGAGCGCGGAAATAGCAAAGGTTGAGTGCCGCACCAAATTTGAGAGCGTCAGCTCGAAGGCGTCATCAGACGACCGCGCGGGCCGGGACTTTGCGGCAGCTGGTTGGGGATAGTTTTGAGAGCGAAGCTCGAAGGCGCGTCAGCGCCGCATCGGTAGCGTCAGCGAGACTTTTGAAGAAAGTCGAAGCAGCGAGATGCCCGCCGGAACTTAAAGTGCAGGCGGCATAGCCCCTCGGGGCAGATGCTTGTAAAAGCATCGGGGGTTAAATTAGCTGGCGAAGCCAGCGGCGCCTTTGCTGTAATTGCTTTACAGCAAAGGCGCCGCGATGCGGATGAGCTTCTGCAGGAAAATCTGATACCACTTCCAGTGCATTACATCCTCGACCGTGACCTCCTCGCAGACCTTCATGTCCTCCTCGAAAATCGCCTTGTTCTGCAGCGCGAGCTCCCGGTCGTACATATACGCATTGTCCTCATAATCAATGGAGAAGCTGCGGTTGTCCATATTCGCAGTGCCTATGCAGGACAGATAGTCGTCGCTGACGAAAGTCTTTGAGTGCATGAATTCGCCCCCGCGTTCGTAAATCTTCACCCCGGCGTACAGGCACTCGCGGTAGAACGAGCGGTTCGCAGGTCCCATATAGAATGTGTCCGGTTTCTTCGGCACCATTACGCGCACGTCCACTCCGCTGAGCGCAGCGGCTTTCAACGCGTCCAGCACCGGTTCGGGCGGCGTGAAGTAGGGGGTCTGGATATAGAAGTAGCGCTCCGCGTTCA